>ERZ761609.2534-NODE-2534-length-13342-cov-932.122601_pt1 | contig 13342 bp, 12 predicted proteins | sample MGYA00511163_ERZ761609 | MGnify/ENA primary metagenome ERZ761609 (study PRJEB28899, sample SAMN02445070) | bioreactor sludge metagenome | biome: EBPR sludge | place: Australia: Brisbane, Thorneside Wastewater Treatment Plant | collected 2011-12-16 ... | reverse complement strand
CGGCGACCAGGTCGGCGCTGCCGAGGAGCGAGAGATTCTCGAGGTTGGCGGCGACTACGACGCGCTGGCGGCAGCGCACAGCCGGGCGATTGCCGCGCTCGCGCGCGACATCGCGGCGGCGATCCGCGCCCGGGATGGCCGCTGAGCTGCGGCTGAAGGGCGCCGTCGGCCGTCTTCACCGCAGCGCCGGCGGTCACTGCCGCTGCCGCCGATCACCGCCGTTGCTTGCGGGCGCGGCGGGTTCTGCCGGCGCGCGCCGGCGCTTGCTGTAGAATCGCCGCACCATGAACCCTCAGCCCGCAGCAGTCACCGCCGCTGCCCCGCGCAGCCTCTTCTCCTGGCGCAAGCACTGGGCCAGCCGTTTCGGCATCGCGCCATTCCTGCCGATGTCGCGCAGCGAGATGGACGCGCTCGGCTGGGATTCGTGCGACATCATCCTCGTTACCGGCGACGCCTACATCGACCATCCGAGCTTCGGCATGGCGCTGATCGGCCGCCTGCTCGAGGCGCAGGGGTTCCGCGTCGGCATCATCAGCCAGCCCGACTGGCTGTCGGCGACCGCCTTCCGCGCCCTCGGCAGGCCGAACCTGTTCTTTGGCGTTACCGCCGGCAACATGGATTCGATGGTCAACCGCTACACCGCCGACCGCAAGCCACGTTCCGACGACGCCTACACGCCGCACGGCGAAGCCAACCGGCGGCCGGACCGCGCGCTGGTCGTCTATGCGCAGCGCTGCCGCGAGGCCTTTCCCGGCAGCAACGTCGTCATCGGCTCGATCGAGGCCAGCCTGCGGCGAATCGCGCACTACGACTACTGGTCGGACAAGGTGCGGCGCTCGGTGCTGCCCGATTCGAAGGCCGACCTGCTGCTCTTTGGCAACGCCGAGCGGGCGGTCGTCGAACTTTCGCACCGTCTCGCCGCCGGCGAGAAGATCGGCGACATCCGCGACCTGCGCGGCAGCGCCTTCATGGCGCCGCGTGGCTGGCTGCCGGGCGAGGGCTGGAGCGAGATCGACTCGACGACCGTCGATACACCCGGGGTGCTGATCCGCCACGCCGATCCCTACGCCATGACCGCATCGGCTGCCGATGGCGCCGCCTGCGCCGACGGTGCCGGCAAGGGGGCAGCCCGATCGGCCCCGGCAGCCGGCCAGGTCGTCCAGCTCCACCTGCAGTCCTACGCGCGCATGCCGAAGCTCGCGCGCGCGCAGACGGCGATCCGCCTGCCGTCGTACGAGCAGGTTGCGGCCGACCCGGTGCTCTATGCGCACGCCTCGCGCGTCTTCCATCTCGAATCGAACCCGGGCAACGCGCGCGCGCTGGTGCAGGCGCACGGGGAGCGCGACGTCTGGCTCAACCCGCCGCCGATTCCGCTCACCACCGCCGAGATGGACGGCGTCTTCGCCGCGCCCTTCCAGCGCCGGCCGCATCCCGCGTACGGCGAGGCGAAGATTCCGGCCTTCGAGATGATCCGCTTCTCGGTCAACATCATGCGCGGCTGCTTCGGCGGCTGCACCTTCTGCTCGATCACCGAGCACGAAGGGAGGATCATCCAGAGCCGCTCGGAGCAGTCGATCCTGCACGAGATCGAGGAGATCCGCGACCGCACGCCGGGTTTCACCGGCATCATCTCCGATCTCGGCGGGCCGACGGCGAACATGTACCGCCTGGCGTGCAAGGACCGACAGATCGAGTCGTCCTGCCGCCGCCTGTCGTGCGTCTTCCCCGGCATCTGCGAAAACCTCGACACCGACCACACGCCGCTGCTGCAGCTCTACCGCAAGGCGCGGGCGCTGCCCGGCGTGAAGAAGGTGCTGATCAGCTCCGGCCTGCGTTACGACCTCGCCGTGCGCGACCCCGAATACGTCCGCGAACTCGTGCGGCACCATGTCGGCGGCTACCTGAAGATCGCCCCGGAACACACCGAGGAGGGACCGCTGGCGCACATGATGAAGCCGGGGATGAGTTCCTACGAGCAGTTCCGGCAGATGTTCGAGAAGTTCTCGAAGGAAGCGGGCAAGGAGCAGTACCTGATTCCCTACTTCATCGCCGCGCATCCGGGGACCACCGACGCGGACATGCTCAACCTCGCCCTCTGGCTGAAGCGCAACAACTTCCGCCTCGATCAGGTGCAGACCTTCCTGCCGACGCCGATGGCGCTCGCCACCGCCATGTATCACAGCCGCCGCAACCCGCTGCACAAGGTGGGCCGCGCCTCCGACACCGTCGACACTGCCCGCGGCGCCCGTCAGCGCCGCCTGCACAAGGCTTTCCTGCGCTACCACGACCCCGACAACTGGCCGCTGCTGCGCGAAACACTGCGCCAGATGGGCCGCGCCGACCTGATCGGCAACGGCCGGAAGCACCTGGTGCCGTTCGCGCAACCGCCCGGCAGTGGTCTGCGTCGCGTCGCGCCGGTGGCGTCGAAGCCGGCGGCGCGGCGGTCGACCGGCACCTCGTCGGCGAGGTAGGGCATACGGTCAGCGAAAGGTTCAACATGCCGGTACAGGTTTTTCTTGGTGGCGCTTGCGGAACGACCAGTTGGCGGGCGGATGTCGCCATCCCGCTGCTCCGTGACGCCGGTGTCACCTTTTACAATCCGCAACTTGCCGACGGCGAGTGGACACCAGCCCATCAGTACGCCGAAATGGAAGCCCGGTCCGCCGCCGATGTCTGGCTGTTCGTCGTCAACGAAGCAACCTGTGGCGTAGCCAGCGTGGCGGAATGCGCCTACCGCATCGGCGAATCAGGGAAACTGGCGCTGGCGCTGACTGATCTGCCCGAGAACGCGGTGTTGCATGGCAGAACCCTGGCGCCCCGGGAGATCGACGATATCAACCGCGGCCGCGTCTTCCTGCGGGCCATGGCAGAAAAGCACGGCGTAGAGGTATTCGCTACCGTGGCCGATGCCACGGCATTCGCGATCCATCTGGCGCGGCAGGCGGCAAGCGAGCTCAGCCTCGACAAGCTCGCCGCCGTGCTGCGGCGGGTATCCGTTCCGGGCTATTCGTTCATCCCGGAGGCCATTGCCGGACATCTGAGCGTGCGCATCAGCAAGGCTGAATGCAACCACCAGAGCGGCGCAAGGGAGCCGATGCTCGGGCGCCGCTGGCTGATCGAGCGCCAAGCGACACCGGACGAAGTCGTGCGCACACTTCTCAAGGCTGCCCTCACCTGGGAGGAGCACGAGCTGCGCGAGCGTTTCCGGTTTGACGATCGGTTGATTTTCGATCCGCATTTCGAGCTGCCGGCCGATGGCGTTTCCAGTCACTCTTGATGCATCGGGGCTTGCCGCGGGCGGAACCGGGCGCGCGGCTTTCGTGCGCGGGATCGGCGCAGCGTGCCGCGACGCGGGTTTTCTGCTGCTGAAGAACCACGGGATTCCCGCTGCCCTGTGGACAGCGGTCCTCGCCGATGCGGAAAAGTTCTTTTGCCAAACGGCGGCGGAAAAGGAGCGCCTGCACATCCGGCATTTCGCAAATCATCGTGGCTTCTCGCAGATGAACAACAGCCGCGACTGGCGTGAGCAGCTGCATTTCGCGGCCGAGTGGCCAGAAGGGGCCTGGTCGGAAGGCAGGCCGGACCACTACCGCCTGGCCGGAGCCAATCCCTGGCCCGACGCGGCGTTTGCCGCCACAGTGTTGCAGTATATGGAAGCGGTTCAGGTGCTGGGATTCCGCCTTCTGGCTGCTCTGGGCGAAAGCCTGGGTCTGCCGGACCGGCATGCTGAAAGCCTGTCCGCCGAGCCACCGTATCTGCTGCTGAAGCTCATTTGCTACCACGCGCGTCCGGGCGGGGCCCCGCGCAGCGGCGTCGCCGCGCATTGCGACTGGAGCTGGATCACCATCCTCTTGCAGGATTCGACCGGCGGCCTCGAAGTTCAGGACCGGAACGGCGATTGGTGGCCAGTGCCGCCTCAACCCGGGATCCTGGCGGTCAATGTCGGCGAATTGCTCGAAATCCTCAGCCGGGGTTACTTCCGGGCGGCACCGCACCGGGTGATCAGTCCGACGACACGCGACCGGGTTTCCGTGCCGGCCTTCATCAATCCGCCACTGGACGCACGCATCGAGCCGCTGACGATGGCGCCCGGCATCGTCGGTCCGCTCGTCCCGGAAAAGGAACACATTCACCGCGTGGTACCGCGGGGTGCCACATGCGAACCCTTCGTCTTCGGCGAGAGCGAGTGGCGGCGGAAAGGGCTGGGAGTCTGGTGTCACGACGCCGAGTGCCTGGGGTTTCGGGGACAGTATACTTAACTCGATGCGAAGCCTTGCGCACTTCGTTCACAGCAAGCGTCTCTGCGGAGCGGCAGCCGTGTCCAGGCGCCGATTCGCTGGCAGCCGGCCGCGCCTGCGATCGGCTACCTGCCCCTGACTGTGAACCGTGCGGCGACGCGGTTGCAGCCCGTCCTGCTTGGCGGGCGATCGAGGCAGTGACGGCAGCTCGCGTGTGGTTGCCGGATTCTCTGCACCGCGAGCGGGCGACGATGCCGCCCGACCGCGGCAACGGAGCGCAGGCCGGGAAGCGGATCGCAGCTTGTCACCCACCGCGGCGGCGCGATCCTCAACTCCCCATGCCCTGAAAGCCGCTGGCACCCTGCCCGCGCAGGGCATGGATTCTGGCGAGACCGCCGCGCGCCGTCTCCCGGTAACCCGCCTTCAGATCGCAGCCCGTCTCCCACATCGTGCGCACCACCTCGTCGAAGGAGAGGATGTGGTGGCCGTCCGAGAGCAGGGCGTAGGCCGCGCAGTCGACAGCGCGGACGGCGGCGATGGCATTGCGTTCGATGCAGGGAATCTGCACATAGCCGCCGATCGGGTCGCAGGTCAGGCCGAGATGATGTTCCAGTCCCATCTCCGCCGCATACTCGATCTGTCGTACCGAACCCCCCAGGAGTTGCGCGGCGGCGCCGGCCGCCATCGCGCAGGCCGTTCCGACCTCGCCCTGGCAGCCGACTTCGGCCCCCGAGATCGACGCGTTGCGCTTGACGATGTTGCCGATCATCCCCGCCGTCGCCAGCGCGCGGTGAATCTTCTCGTCCGGTAGCCGCGCATTCTGTTGCAGGAAGAAGAGGACCGCGGGCAACACGCCGCAGGCACCGCAGGTCGGCGCCGTCACCACCTCGCCGCCGGCGGCATTCTCTTCCGACACCGCCAGTGCGTAGGCGAACTGCAGAGCGGTCTGGCCGAAGTAGCCCGAGAGGCTCTGCGCGCGGGCGTGATAGGCCGAAGCCTTGCGTGGCACGTGCAGCGTCCCGGGCAGACGTCCTTCCGCGTTCAGGCCGGTTGCGATCGTCTGCTGCATGCTCCTCCAGACGCTGGCCAGGTGAGACCAGATCGCCGGCCCTTCGTGGCGGTCGACGATCTCCCAGATGCGCAGGCCTTCGCGTTCGGTCTCGTCGAGAACCGCGTCCATGCCGGCATGCGGATAGACCTCGCCGCCGCCGTCGGGCTGCCCGTCCTCGTCGAGCAGGGCTCCGCCGCCAACGGAGTAAACGACGCGCGCCGCCAGGACGCGGCCGCTGGCGTCGAGTGCCTCGAACTGCATCCCATTGGGGTGGCGCGGCAGCGACAGGGCGGGCAGCCAGACGATATCGACCGGTGTCGGCGAGAACGGCGCGCTGACCGCCAGATCGGTGAGATGGCCCCGACCGGTGGCCGCAAGCGTGCCGTAGAGCGTGACGCGCAGACGTGCCGCCGTCGGGTTGGCGGCGCTGAACGCCGTCGCGGCAAAGCGCGGTCCCATGGTGTGGCTCCTCGAAGGGCCGAGGCCGATGCGGTAGAGTTCCTGCAGGGATTTCATGGGCTCGCTGTGCCTCTCGGGAAACTCAGGAATCCGTCAGTGAAGCTCCGCCGGTGGCGCCGACGCGCTGGCCGCAGCCGCAGGCAGCGCGAAGTCAGCGTGACGCGGCAATTGGCCGGTCCCCTGGCCCAACTTCGCCGTCGCCGCAGTCGGAGTCGCCGCCGAGCGTCGGCGCGTACCGCCGGCTCCCGGAAGTGAGAGCCTTGCCTTGGGCCGGAAGTTCAGGCTTGACGCACGATGCGGCGACTCCCAACGGTACGGCACCGGCGCCCGCCCGGCTGCCGAAGCCGCCGACGGGCCAGAGGGTCGGCGTGACCCGGATTTGAGTATACTGTCACCGAAATGCGCGAATGCGCGAAGCTCAGCGGCGCTCTGCTTGCGGCGCGTCCGGCTGGAGCGCAGGGTTAGCCGATACTGCCGAGACGAGCGGGAAATCTTCCGGGCGTCGGATGGACGCAACGGACAAATCCACATCCAGCAGTGGCCAATACAGATGATCCGGGCTTGGCCATTCGATGGTGGTCAGTTGCTCGATGGTGGCCTGCCGGAACCAAGGAAATTCAGAGAACGGCAAGAGAAGCTCTTCATCGCCAAGAAGCAGCCAGAAACCGTGTATGGAGACGTGGGTGACTTCAGCCGCCGAAATGTTCGTGCCAGGCATCGATGATCTCCTCAAGGTGGCGAGCGACGACGCGCTCAGCGTAGGCCAGTTCCTGCTTGGACAGGCCAGTGTGGTTGGCCAGCGCCAGACTCGGTTGCAACCAGAACTTGGCCTCCCCATGTGGGTGGGCCACATGGATGTGCATTCTCGGCTCTTCGCGTGAAAAGAAGAAGAGCCTATACGAACCGTCGCGGACAACGGTAGGGGCCATGGCCTCTCCTCGCGGCTAACGGCCGAGCCAAAGCGCCTGCGGAGGCGCAGCCGTAGCAGATCGCGTTGAGCGGACTGTTGGACTGTTGGACGAAGCCGCTGCGCGGAGGAAACTGCGGCGCTGCAGTCGTGCTGAAGTCAAGATGTGACCTCGCCCACTCGCCCCTCAGCCGCGGGATATTGATGACGAAAGCGAGGTTACCGCAAGATGGAAGACATGTCAGCTGTCGCAGCCAGCGATTTTGACCGGAACTACGAACTGCACCTGAAGCACCTGAAGCTCAAGGGCTTGCAGCCGAAGACGATCGAGGCGTATGCGCGCGCCATCCGCCGGGTGGGAGACTCCTTCGATCATCAGATCGGCGATCTGAGCGAGGCCGACCTGGTGGATTACTTCACCGATCTGCGCGAGACGCACTCCTGGAGTTCGGTCAAGCTCGATCTGTACGGGCTCAAGTTCCACTACGGGCACGTGCTGAAAAAGCCCTGGGTGGCACCCGGTCTGATCAAAGCGCCGCGCACACAGCGCTTGCCGGACATCATCACGTTCGAGGAGACCGAGCGGATCTTTCTGGCGACGCAGGTGCTCAGTTGCCGCGTCTTCTTCTTCACGCATCCTGCGGCCATCGCCTTTGCCCGCACTGCCAGCACCACGAGAGCCAGCAATGGCTGGAGCGTCAGATGCAGCGCCTGGTTCCGGCCGACCATTTTCTGCTCACCTTCACGCTGCCGACCGAGTGGCGCGGACTCGCCGCGGCGCACGCCGACGTCGTCTTCGATGGGTAGCGCATTGCCAATCGGGTGGCAGCGGCGAGAAGGCCCTGATCACCGTCGGTCGTTACCTCTACCGGGGCATCATACGAGAACAGGATATCTTCGCCTGCGAGAATGGCCGGGTGAGCTTCCGCTAGCGCAACGCGGAAACCGGCAAGTCGGAAAGGCGCACGCTCAGCGGTGTCGATTTCCTCTGGTTGATTCTCCAGCACGTGCTGACCAAGGGCTTTCGCCGCGCACGCAACTTCGGCTTCCTGCACGCCAACTGCAAGCGCCTGATCGCCTTGCTGCACCTCTTGCTGAAGTTCGATCCGAACCGCTTCAAGCCAGCGCGCAAGGAGCGGCCAGCGATGCTTCGCGCGTGCTGTGGCGCCGTGATGGCGGATCAGATCGTGGCTTCGCGCGATCTAACCTTGTTCGTTGGACCACTGGGCAAGAAACAACTGGACATCAGGAGCTTTGTGTAACTACAATAAGCACATGATCACCTGGGATCAGAGCAAGCGCAAAAAGAATCTCAAAGCACACGGCATCGACTTGGCCGAAGTGGATTGCGTATTTGACGCCCCGATGGTCACGGTGGAAGACGAAGGCGACAAGTATGGCGAACAGCGGCTGCGAAGCCTGGGATGGTTTCGTGATCGGGTGGTCTTCCTGGTTTGGACGGAGCGCGATGATAGCGCCCGAGTGATTTCCTGCCGTTACGGTGATAAACATGAAACGCGTGCGTACTTCAAAGCCATCGAGCTTTAGCAAAGAGCAGATCGCTGCCGCAATTGCTGCAGCGCCTGAGAAGGTGAAGGACTCGGAATGCCCATACGACCCCAACGATGCTGAAGCCGTGGCCAAGTACTGGGCCAAGGGAAAGGTTCGACTCCCCGGCCAGCGAGGGCCGCAGAAACTCCCGACAAAGGTGGCGGTAACGGTTCGATACAGCGCCGAAGTAGTTGAATACTTCAAATCAACCGGCGAAGGCTGGCAGACGCGCATGAATGAGGCGCTGCAGCAGTACGTCAAGCGACACCGCGCGGTGTAGTCTCAGTCAGCATCCAAGGGGCCCAACGTGGCAATGCTCTCAACCTAACACCCAATACGCATAAATCGATAGGCCGACTGAGAAGCCGCTTGCGCGCTAGTCGAGCACAGGGCAAAGTAGGTATCCCCTTGATATGGATGTAAAATTTTATATTCTGCGATCTTTATGTCAACGTCGTTGACTCGTTCTCCAAGCATCTTGTTTCTCAAGCGTTTTTCCTTCAAGCTCGGCTTTCGGAGAAAGCCTTTTCGCGGACCGGCGTTCTCAGTTTTGCCCGCCTGATGGCCTGCCTGCTCGGCGGATACACGTCGAAAGTGCAATCTGAACTGGACGCGTTCTTCGCCAATCTGGCGAACCGGGCCGACCTGGTGCGGGAAGTCTCCGCGCAGGCCTTTGCCCAAGCCCGAAAGCAGGTGTCGGCCACCGCGTTCGGACTTCTCAACGATCATTTCCTCACTCTGGTCGATGAGCAGTTCGGCTTTCCATTGTGGAACGGGCTGCGCGTCGTTGCCGGCGATGCGACGGTCCTGCGCCTGACCCTGTTCGGCAAGACCCGTGACGGCAAGCCGTTCGCTCGCCACGTGGTCGATGCCATCGGCTTCGCGCTGTACCTGCCAGGGATCGAAATGACCCTCGCCGCCAAGCTGTATTCTCCCGACGTCGGTGAGCGCCAGATGCTCTTCGAGCACCTCGACAAACTGCGCCACAACGACATCCTGGTGCTTGATCGCGGTTACCCAGCCTACTGGCTCTTCGCCGCCTTGACGCAGCGAGGACGCCACTTCTGCATGCGAGCGGACAGCCTTAATTTCGGCGCCATTCGAGCCTTCCGTCGATCCGGCCTCGCCGAGCAGATCGTGACCCTGCCCGCCCCTTGCAAACAGGATGCGCTCGACTACGAAATCGCCGCAACGCCCTGCAAAGTGCGCCTCATTCGCCAAGTGTTCGGCCAAAAGGTGCGTGTCCTCGTGACCTCGCTCCTGGATCTCGACGCCTACCCCGCTCACCAATTCGGGGCACTGTATCACTCCCGATGGAGAATTGAGGAGGCATTCCGCCGGATCAAGCACCGTCTGGCCCTGGAGCACTTGTCGGGCATGTCCTGGCTGGCGGCACAACAGGACTTCGGAGCGAAAATCCTCTGCGACAACCTCAACGCTTTGGCCGTCCATGCCGCCAGCGAAGCCCTCGATCCCAACATCCGCGATCGCTACTTCATCAACCGCGGCGACACCTTCTCACGCATCAAGCGCACCCTCGGCCGCTGGCTTCTCCAGGGCCTCGATGCCCTCGACAATGTCGCCTCCGTCTTCAACCAACTCATCAAGAATCTCGTCCAGATCAAGCCAAACCGATCATACCCAAGAGACTTCACCAAAAAACCTCATTTGTCACACGCCTACAAGGGATCGGTATGACCATGTTCTGTTAGCTTGAGAGCATTGCCCAACGTGGAGGTCACCGGCGCGGCTTCAGCGCGCAGCGTCCCCTGCACCGCAGGGTTGGGGTGCGGAGACATTAGGTGCGGTTGGCGCAACTGGGGTAGGGAGCCCGCTCCCCTGGGACAATAGGGCATAACTTGATAGGGGTAAGTCTCTTCAATCTTTCAGCCCATTTGGCATTGTCGAACTTGATCGGAGTCTTCGATGCCTCACCTCGCTCAGCCCACTGGATGGTGTAGTAGTCACGCTCGCCTTTGATAACGATCAGGAGCATGGATTCGCTATAAGACTCTCCGACTGGATTTGCGACTCCGCAACTTACGACGGCGACAAATCCGTCATGGTTGCCAAATTTCATTTCACCAAGGCCAGTGGCGGTGTATGAGTCTGGACACGTGCGTTGGAAACCGCCAGCCATTCCGCCAGCAAACCCTGCCGGGGTTAGGTTCGGATTTGATGCAAGACCCTTTGCTCCAGTGATCGTTACCATTTGAGACCACTTCTTTAAACTCTCTCCTTCGAGGACAGACTCTTGAATGTACTGGCCATCTTTTGCGTCCTCGAACGCGGGCACGAATCCTTTGGGAAATGAAAACGTCACCAGTTGGCTGAAGATTGGCGTGATTGTTCTTACTGAATACCCCTGCTGTCGTAATGCCTCGACTTTCTTTAGCGGAGGCGCATTGTTTTCAGCCAACACCGGTAAGCAAAGCGTGCTTACGACAGCTAGAACTACGAGCTTATGAATCATAGCTTCCCCCTCCCGTGAAAACGAATATGGCTTTGCACAAGTGGTGCATCGCGGAGCACCCCGAACGTCAAAGCTCAGGGACGCTGCGCGGCTTTTTCGCGCAGCGTCCCTTTGGAGCGCCGAGTTGGGGTATTACTTTGCATTTAATCCGACCCTGGCCCCTTTGATTTTATGCGTTTGATTTTCATGACGGAGGTCTCAACGTATATCTTGCGCTTCATGAATTCAACTCTCCTTCAGAAAACCGTGGTTTGCCCCGCATTATTCGCTGGCTCGGAAAACGTGGTCTGTCCCCTATTTCTCTGCCTATTTCGCTCCTTTTTTTTGCTCTCTACCTTTTGATTCGGTTTATTAATCCTACCGTGGGTTTTTTTGTTTCAAGGAATCGATCTGAGATAGTCGGTCAAGGAGGTGGCCATTCGCCCCTTTCTCAAATCGAGCCACGAGATTCCGATGTGTTTACTGAGATTATCTGGTTCGAGGTGATACATGACTCCGCTAAGCTTGAGTATTCCGTCTGCAACGAGCTTCTCGAGCACGGCTGCTCCTGTTCTATTCTTCAGAACTCGCTCATGCTCGATCTTGTGGCGGTACTTTGCGAGAGATCCTTTGCTGTGTGAACGAAACTCCAACAGTATCCGCTTGAGTCGAAAATACTTCTGTCTGAGTAAAGGATCTGCAGGAGGTTCGGAAGATTTCTCGGAGTATTGAACCGCCGGGTACCGAACATCGTCCAGCGTCGCAAGCGAAAAGGTCAGAGGTATGCCGTTGGTCGTGATCGATTCCAAGCGAGATGCCAAGCGCTGAGCATCAAAAAGCACTGGCTGGGGTTCTGCTTTCTGTTGAGGGGCCGTTCTCACGATCAGCGACCTCGCGTCGACCGCAATCGAACGCGCCGATATTTCAACCGGCGAGGTCAGTTCAAGCTCTTGAGTGCCGCCGATTCCAATGGAACACGGGACTGACACGAAGGTCGAGCTTAAGCGCGAACCGAGCTGAATGGTATCGGCCGATGTAACCTGACCGGTGAAGGAAAATGATTTGGGTTCGGTTGAGGCAAGTGGCCCCATGAGAACATCGATATCGATCGCGATGTCAGCCTTGCCGCTTCCAGTGCTGTCATCGGGATCTTCCGACCACGCGGTGCCATCAAGGTGAAGTTCAACTTGTGAGAACGCCGACTGAAACTCCATTGCCGCTGCGAACAAAGGACCAACAGCATTGATTGGCAGTTGGCGATCTTTGGAAGCAATGTCGAGCATGTACACCAAGTGGTAGCTGTGCTTGTGCGTTGCAAGATACTGATCGACCAACGGTGCGAGACGCGCCTTTCCGTCACACATCGCGGTCGCGACTGCCAGCGCTTCGAATACGGCATTGCGGAATTCGGATCCCGAAACAAAAGGATGCTCAGGCAACCACGATGAAAGTTGATCTTCGTAGTGCTCGTCGAGCGCCGGCTCTCCAATAGAGGACAGTCTCAGTCGTTTTCCAAGGCAATGAGCAATTAGCCTTTGGCACTGTTCTTCGATGGAGAAGATGCTTGAAGTTACCCGATCCTTGAGGTGGCGCGGCGCGTCTTCAATCAGTGGCTTGATGATATTCGGGATGACCTTCTCTTCCCGCTCTCTATTCAGGATGTAGCGAGCTATCCGATCAAGGAGAGCGACTTCCACGTTCCCACCGCCTGGATCGCTCAGAGCCTCAAGTAGTTTGTGGTAATTCCTCTCCTCTTTAAGCAACGCTACGATTGCATCCAGTACTGGTGGATAGCCGATAAATGACAAAAAGTCCTGGCTTTTAGCAGCAGTGTGGTCGGCGAACGCCGTTCCGAGCTTTTCTAAAATGATATTCCGTGCAGTGGTATATTGATTAGCGTAGGCAGATTCGGCGGCGCCCGTAAAGGTGTCGATGTAATGTCTTGCTTGCTCAAGGTTGAATGGCGATATTGATATCAACGCCGCAGAGATTCCCTTGTCGGTAAGATACACCCAAGATTCATCGAGAATCTGCGTGCGGCCTAGCAATACGAATGTAGTTGCTTTCGCCTTCTTCGATAGTTTTATTACATCGTCCAGAAACGCTTCGAAGGCTTTTTCGGTGGTCTTGGATCGACCTTCGTCAACACCGTCGATGATGACTCCGTAGTTGCCAGTCCCCAAGCCACCAAAGACATTGCTTATGTCCTGGACGTCAAATGAGTGAGTCAAGAGTCCGGTGAGAGTGTTATCACCGACTGGCTTGTGCAATCCCAAGTCAAGAAGCGGTAGTCGGAGGTCATTAGAAATCCGCCGCGCTAGCGCTGTCTTGCCAGAAGCACCGACTGCGGATACAAGAATGATCGTCGGACGCTCCGTTTCGAAAATCGCCTTTTCGAACATCGGCTCGATGTACGGACGATCTCCTACATTTGCCACCTGGAACGACGGGGAGGGGTCCGTGACCGTGAATACCTGCTTGCCAGAGGAAAGCAGAGCTCGCAAGTCGTAGTACTTCATGTAGATCCCCTTCTTGGGTGTAATTGCATTCGATCATTGATCGACAATTTGTGCGGTGAACGAAGTCGCGGTGGATGTGGTTGCGAGACCCAACGTTTGGGCTCAGGCCGCCCGAGTTCGACAAAAATACGGCTAAGTGATTGTTTGTGCGCAATTCACGGTTCC
>ERZ761609.2532-NODE-2532-length-13344-cov-51.034916_pt1 | contig 13344 bp, 11 predicted proteins | sample MGYA00511163_ERZ761609 | MGnify/ENA primary metagenome ERZ761609 (study PRJEB28899, sample SAMN02445070) | bioreactor sludge metagenome | biome: EBPR sludge | place: Australia: Brisbane, Thorneside Wastewater Treatment Plant | collected 2011-12-16 ... | reverse complement strand
ATACATAATCTTTCGATGTGTCAAATATGAAAAAACGCGTTTTGTGAAAATTTGATTTTGCCGTATTCCAACTTCTTTCATATTGAGTCTCTCCTGAATCTTCATTTCAGATTTCAATGATATACAAAGGAAGGACTCAGCAGTTACAAAAAGTAAAAAGATGTAAGATTCATTTTCACTATCAGTATTTTAGTATTACGAGCCTTTCCAAGCAGAGCTTAGGAAGGTGGGGAAAAAAGGTTGAGAAGATTTATAAATAATTTCTTTCTGTCAGCAAAAAGTTAAAAGGATGTTACAGGGTAAAAAGCTAAAAACTAATAAGTAAACTACTGAGTTTAAGTGAGTTCAGACAATTAACTTTTTTTAAAAAACAGACATAAAGTTAATTCAAAGTTTTTAGAATTGTTTAAATCCTTCAATTTTAAGTTTCTCCGCCTGAGCATGCGAATCCTGAAAATTTTTCATTGAAAGGACTTTATCGTAATACAGATTAGCAGTGGATTTATTTCCTTTTACATCATTCAGCATTCCCTGAAGCAGGTAGATAAAAGCAGTAAAGGTGTGCTCATTTTTCTTGTCAATTTCCTTTGTCAGTTCCTCTGCTACATTGATATATTTTTCAGATTCAAGCAGACGGTTAAGCTTTGCATAGCTCAAAGCGGTATAATAATTTGCTTCCCTTTTCAGAAACTTACCGGTGTATCCGAATATGCCGCTGTCACATTTTTCAGCGATAGTTTTCCAGCCTGCGAGAGATTCATTCCATTTTCCAAGCCCGGCATAACTGTTGTAAAGATACTTTTCAAATATAGGATTTTCTGGATATTCTTCGTGCAGAGGTTTTGAATAAATTTCTGTTTCGAAATAATTATTTTCATAAATAAGATAAAGATATGCAAGCACAAATCTCGCTTCGGTTTTTGCGTATTTTGCGCTGACAGAAGTTTCTTTTATCTGGGCAAGACCTTTTAGTTTATCTCCCTTCGGAAAGATCAGCATAAGCGGCTTTACAACCGGATATCTTTCGGGAATGTAATCGGCAAAGTAATTGTAAAGTCCGACTCCGAAAATTACTTCTTTATTATTCTTATTTATCTCATGCGCTTTTTGAAGTAAATTCAGCGCTTCTCTCCCGTCTTCAGCTGCTTTAAGCCAGCTTTCCCTGATACTGTTTACAAGTCCTCTGTAACCGAGCGCACCGCCTTTGTAAAATAACGCCATATCATCGTTCTCATTTTTATCAAGTCTTTCATCACATACATCTATTACTTTTTCGACCTTTTCCATAAACTTTTCGTCAAGATCCTCATTTTCCTTTTCAATGTTAATCTTCCACCAGTCTACAACAGTCAGAAAAAAATATCCTGCCGGATTTTGAGGTTCCATCCTGACAACTTCTTTAAACTCAATATCAGCGGAATCAAACTTCAGGTGATAAACGTGTTCAATGCCTTTCAGAATTCTTTCTTCAAGTGTCTGCGAATAAATTATATTACTTCCGGAAATAAATATGTTAACTAAGAAAACCCCTAAAATTATTTTTATCGAATTATTTATCATCGGATATAAATTTTATTGGTTAAAGATAAAATTAATATAATTTTTTATAAATCTAAAATAAAAAGACAGCTTTTATTAAAAGCTGTCTTTATTAATTGAAACTCATTTATTAAAAACTTTTGTATCAGAATTTATTTACGGTGTAACCGCAGAAATGAAATTTGCAGCGTTATTATCCGTATAAACCGCATCAGCAAGATCCACGACTCCGTCCCCGTTCAGATCCGTCGGTACATAACCGGTTGTAAAATTTGAAGCGTCATTATCAATATCAGTCTGATCTCCGATATCAATTATTCCGTCCCGGTTTACATCACCGCTGTAAAGACAATACTTCGTATTTATAAGTACTGAATTACTTCCGAATGTTTTACTTTGGGCTGTAGTGAAATCATAAACCGAAGTATTTCCCTGCGATATCGAATGACCGCCGGATTCACTCCATGATTCAAGTACGTTTCTGTGAATGATCTGAATATAATAGTTTCCGCTCGTAATGTTCTGGTAAATTGCAGCAGCCGTAAGATCTTTCCCATTGAGAAGAACGGTTGATGAATCTGCAATATTATACGGGCTTGATGTATTTCTCAGATACGCTCTTATTGTATCAGACATACTTAATGTTGATCCGTTATACATTGCTTCAGGCGCAAGAATAAGATTCAGCTGAGTGTAAGCTACTCCGCTCTGAATATTTATATTGTCCAGATAAAAATTATTACCGAATCCGCTTTTAGCTCTGAATCTGACACGGTCCGTGCCTTGCGGTAAAGTCCATTGCTTAGTCATCCATTCATTGACAGCAGGTATATATTCATTTCCGGAAACACCTCGAGTATTCATTGCATAATCACCGGTTGCTTCTGCATTACCGTAAAGTCGAACAAGCGTATTGTAGTTAGTTCCGCCGTTTGTAGAATATTCAATTGTAATTGAATCCGTTCCTGAAGAATAAGGAGCGTAAGCATAATCATATTCCAAAACACCGGAGGTAGTAATTGCTGTAAATGCAGGAGAAGTTAAATATTGATAAGGAGTGCTCGTGTTAGCGCTCCAGAAATCAAAAAATGACGAACCTCCGCCTGTACCGTATCCGGTTACTGTCGCATCTCTTTTCCAATACTGTGTTGTGCCGCCGTTTCTTGTCCAGCCGGAAGGAGGAAAGGTACCTGATGAAAAATCCTGCTGCATAGCAACAGCAAACGTTCCTATGAATGGTGTAAGTGATCCGGTTTTTATGTCATTACTTGTATTACCGTCATTTAAAATATATACGGAATCTTTTATTGTATATGCTGTGCCTGCATTGAATGTCCAGGGATCAAAGTTTACAGCTGTTGATAAGGTTGGTCCTAAGTTTGAAATTGTCTTTGTGCTGGAATAATTTCCCGGAGTAATTTTCCTTGTAACAGTGAATGTCGCTCCTGTAGCTCCATTATTATTTCTTACTGTTCCGCTTGGTATAATTGTCACTGTAGGATAAAAGACCGTTCCCTGATCACCAATTGATAATGCTTCCACATCAATCTGTTCCACTACCGGAGTATAGGAATAAATAAAATTCATTTTATAAAGATTTGATGTCTGATGAGAAAGTATGACTCCTCTTTCAGGTACTATCACGCCTGCTCCTGCATTTGCCATCCCCGAAGCTCCTATCAGCCAGTTTGCTCCTGCATTAGTCGAAAGTGCAGAGCTTGAGCCGTAATTTCCAGTGTAAATAACTGTAGGATCTTCAAGACAAAAACCCGAAGCCCATCCGCTGAATCCTGTACTGTGACTTACAGACCAGTTTGTTCCGTAGTTTGTCGAACGGTAAATATTTGATCCGCCCCATTCAGTGGAATAAAAGAGACTCTTGTCAAACAGTGTATTACATAAAGAAGGAGTTTCGCTTGAAGCAACAGTATGCATCAGATTCCATACTACGCCTCCGTCAGTTGATTTAAATATCTGCGCCTGACCTGAGCCGGTAACTCCGTCACCGACAAATATTACATCCGAACTGTCCCACATGACTATAATGTCACAAGGACTTCTGAATGCCGTTCCGCCTACGCCTCCGTTAATTGTAGTGCTGATCTTTGTAAAAGATGAGCCTTCATTTGTAGATTTATAGAATCCGTCCGCATCGGGAGCAAAATAATAAACACTCGGATTATTCTGATCCATTTCAAGCGGCTGTCCGTAATTGCTGAAATTAATTCCTATGCTGGTAGTCCATGTTGCTCCGTAATTAGTGGTTTTTGTAACTCTGTCAGGACTGGATGTGATAGCGCATACCCAGACATTTGTATCAAGAGGACTTACATAAAATGAGTGTGCAGAACCTCCGCCTGATATTGAAGCGATATTCGTCCATGTCTCTCCTTTATTTCTTGAAACATATACAGTGCTTCCCATTGCTAGGAACATTGAGTTTCTGTCAGTCGGATGCTGGCATAAATTATTTCCTATACCTCCTCCAGCTGATAATTTCTGTGTCCAGGTTCTTGTTAATGTTGCGCCGACAGGCATGTTCCAGTTTGCTCCTCCGTTTGTAGTATAGATTATTATATTATTCAGACTGCTGACAGCCCATCCGTTATTTGCGTCATAATAAAATATGTCAACAAGATTAGCCATCATCGGATTTATTTCAAAATTGAAAAAATTGCTGCTGCCTGATTTATTATTTCTGATAAATCCGCCTCCGCCGCAGACGTGAACATCATTGCCGGCAGTTCCGCTGACTCCTCTGATATCCGAATTAGTTCTTGTATTAATTGAATCCCAAGAACCGCCGCTTTTACTCAGCAAAGTTCCGTATTCACCAGTTACGAAGATCGTAGATCCGAAATATTTAATTCCTGTAAGGTTTCTGGCTGTTCCTGATATTTCAGCTGTCCAGCTTGACCCGCCGTCTGCAGTTACATATATTATTCCGAAATTTCCGACAACCCTGCCGTTATTTCCATTTACAAAATCAATTGCATTAAGATCTACTGCATCAATTCCTGAATTAACGGAAACCCAGTTTACACCACCGTTAATTGATTTAAAAATCGCTCCGGATTTTCCGGAAACATATCCGGTATTTGCATCAATAAAATCTATAGAAAGTAAATCAACTGATGAACCAACATTATATGTGTTTACAGTTGAACCGGTTTTTAAAGTTTTATAAACGGTACCGTTATCAGCAGCTATCCATACGTCATCACCAAGTGAAGTTACGTCATTCATGTCTAATGCGCCGTTCGGTACGGATACCCAGGACGCACCACCGGAACCTGATCTGTATAGCTGCCCGGCATTTCCGACAGCAACAAGATTTACTCCGTCAGGAGTTGTAACAGCATTAAATCCCTGTGAAAATGAAAAACCGGAACTAAATAAATTTCCGGCAAGACAAAGCACAAAGAAAACAATAATTTTCTTTAACATTTTTAATTGAATTTTTTTATAATTTGGAATGGTCAAAAATACTTTAATCAATCATTAATATCAATTAAAAATTAATTTTCGTCAAATTTTGTATACAAACGGAAATTGTCCCGGAATCAGGTTATTTTTAAATAATTTTCAATATTTTATCATTTCCTTAAGACTGATAATAAATGTCAGGATTGCATAGCTGTGTGCGGAAGTTTAAAATAAAAATCCCGCAGAAGATTTGATCTGTGCGGGATATAATATTCAAAGATAATTTATTTATACTTTGTAATTCCTCTTTTTGACACTTAACATTTGTAATTTAAATTTTACTTTATAAGCATCATGCTTTTAGTGTCAACGGAAACTCCGTCCGCTGAAAGCCTGTAAAAATAAACTCCGCCCGATAAACTGCTTCCGTCAAATTTTATTTCATAATTTCCTGTACTTTTCTTTTCATTTAATAAAGAAGCAATCTCATTACCAAGTATATCAAATATTTTAAGTGAAATGAATTTTGATTCACTTAAATCAAATCTTATAACAGTTTCCGGATTGAACGGATTCGGATAGTTCTGATATAGTACAGAGCTGTTTGGAATTCCGGTTTGATTTAAATTAACACCGGAAGGATAATCAAGCAGATGAAATGTCACAGTATTGTTTGAAGCATTCGGAACTGCAAGAGTGTCAGTCGCTTTATTTACATAAATATCTGCAGGATTGCTTAAACCGCTGACTACCGGGAATGGAGGTCCGCTGAAATTAATGTCATATCTGACTACAGACTGAGCGCTCCAAGTGGAAATATAAACATTGTCATATTTATCAAGAGAAATTCCGTCACAATTTCCGTAAGGTGTTGTTATTAAATTTGAAACAGAAGAGTCTGCAAGATTTACGGATTTCACAGGTGCGTTTGAACCCCAGCAGCATACCAGCAGTCTGTTTCGGACTGCATCGACATAAATTCCGTTCGGAGTATTAGTTGTATTTGTGACATAGATCCACCAGTCGCCGTTCTGAGTATTTACCTTATAAATTCTTCTGTTTGTGAAATCAGTTACATACAGCATTCCGTTTTCATCAGCTGCTAGATCATTCAAAAATGTTGAACCTGTCAGTGTAACATTAAATATTTCCGCTGCATTTGTAAGATCATATCCCTTTATTCTTGTACCGTTACAGACATATACTTTATTGTTATATACAGTTACGCCGTGTATCGATCCTCCTACTGTGACAAAATCTGTTACTGCTCCGGTCTGACTTCTCTGTGATATTTTCTGACCGGAAGTATTTGAAACAAGATATCTTTTACCTATACTGTCATAAGTAACGCTCTCGGGACTGCTGTACTGTGCGCCTAAATTTGAAACTGAAATTAAGAAAGTTGCAATGTGAATAGTCAGAGTAAGTTTAATCAATTTTATAGTTTTATTATTTATATTTTTAATTTTTAAATTATGTCCGGCAATTATACTTATAAAAAGTTGTTTATTATAATCAGAAATTTCCCACTAACCCGAGGATTATATTAGCTTCACCCTGTGCATTATTTCCGAAGATGGTCTGGCCAAAGCCAAGTGAAAAACTAAAATTTGTTTTTGAAGTTTTTGCAAATTCCTGATTTACATATAGCCGGATAGTTCCTGAATGACCACCTTCAAGGTCTGTAATAAATTCAACCGGAGTAATGACTCCATTTACTTTTTCAAACTGTACCGGAACATTGCTTTCAAATTTATTTCCCGAACTGCTGAAATACTGAAACTGCATTGACAAAGCTGTGCCGGATTTAAAAAAATAATCCGCCACAAAATCCGCAAACAATAGCGATCCGGATTTTATTTTACTTTCAAAAGGATTCTGCTCTATATAATTGTTCATCTCGGCATATGTAATACTGCCGTCATACTGATAAGGATAGCCGATACCGAAAGGTCTCGGCGTGAATAATTCTTCCGTGTGCGGATACGTTAGAATATATTTAGCGCCGCCGGTAAATCTAAGTACACTCTCATCTAATGAGAAATAAAGATTCAGATTATTTGTCCATGTATTTCCGTAACCGCCGTGCGGATTGTCAAGAAATCTCTTTGGGCGCGAAGTCGGCACAGTTAGTCCGCCTCCTGCATACATATCAATATTGTCCGTTATAAAAATTTTCCTGACATAGGACAATTCTAGATCCTGAAACGGACCTCTCGGTTTGATAAATTCTTCCTGCGGCTTGACATCCGTAGTGGAAGAGTAAGATTTCATTTCAGTGAATGTAAACGGAAACCTTACAATAACTTTATTAATACCTTTCCAGTGATACTGTCCTGTAAGTATTGCGCCGTGTTTTCGGAAATATCCGCCCTGCTCATCCGGTTTATTATATTGAAAAAAATTCATCTTAATCTCCTGAGATTTCCCGTCAGTATCAAAAAATTTTTCAGCGGATGAATAGTTATATGAAAGTCCTATGGTAAAACTTTTGTCCGGTTTGATGAACGGATCATCACCTGTCAGTGTCCAGAGTTGCTGTCTGACTGGAAAATTAAAATTTGACGGAGTGAGAAAATTATATTGAGCAGTTAATTCAAATGGAAATATCACAAACAAAATTACAGGAATTAGTTTCATTATGTTTTAAAATAAACAGTTGAATTAATTAAGATTCCTTTTATTTAACTCAGCGATTATCCAGTCGTTGACTATATTCTCAAGAAGCGGCAGCGGCACTGCTCCGTTTTTCAGAATCTGATCGTGGAATTTTTTAATATCAAAATTATCACCAAGTTTCTCTTCAGCATTTTTCCTTAACTCTTTGATCTTAAGCTCACCAATTTTATATGCAAGCGCCTGTCCGTTCCAGGAAATATATCTGTCAACTTCAGACCGCAGATCGTGATCTGAATTAGGCGTGTACTTTTTCATATATTCAAATGCCTGCTCTCTTGTCCACATTTTATCATGTATACCCGTATCGACTACTAATCTGCACGCTCTCCACATTTCAAAAGTAAGCGCGCCGTAAAGCTGATAAAGATCTTCATACATACCTGTCTCATATCCGAGACTTTCAGCATAAAGTCCCCATCCTTCAATGAATGCTGTTACACCTAAATCTCTTCTGAACTTAGGCAGATCCTTAAGCTCCTGTGCTATTGCTATCTGAAGATGATGTCCGGGAACAGCTTCATGCAGCGCAAGCGCAGTCATTGTATATTTTGGTCTCGAAGGCAGATTATAAGTATTCACATAAAAATATCCCGGTCTGGATCTGTCATCCGGCGCACTGTAATAATACGCCTGAGGAGCAGATGCGGCACGGTATTCTTCCATTTCAAACAGATCATATTTTGCTTCAGGCAATATTCCGAAAAGCTCCGGCAATTTTTCATCCATCTTTTTTAATATTTCCCTGTAACCGTTCATAAGATCTTCTTTCTCTGTATAATAAAACTGCGGATCGGATTTCAGAAATTCATTGAATTCCTGCAAACTTCCTTTGAATCCTGTCAGGTCTTTTACTTTTTCCATTTCAGCATATATTCTCGCAACTTCACTTAATCCTATATTATGTATTTCATCCGCTGTAAGATCTAAAGTCGTGTAACTCTTTATTGAATATTCATAAAGCTCTTTCCCGTTTGGAAGAGCCCAGACACCCGCATCCGTCCTGCACGCAGGAAGATATTCAGTTTTTACAAAATCATAAAGTTTCTTATATGAAGGGTTGATCACTTTAACAATTATTTCCTTTAGTTCATTTTCAACAAGTGATTTCTCTTCAGGTGTAAGCTTATTCTCTTTTTTTAAAGTGGAATAAAACACTGACTGCTCGGGATTTTCTGCAATTATTTTTTCAATCTGCGGAAGAGTCTGATCCATCAGAAATACCGGCATAACATAACCTTCAGATATGCCTTTTCTCATATTGGAAATAGTATTGTCGAATTTAGATTCTAGCTGTCTGAGACGGGAAAAATATTTTTTATATTCTTCATAGGTTGAGACAGGCTGGTAATTAATTAACTGAGGGGCATAAATGTGAATTCCCCATTGCTGACCCATCGGCATATAATAGCCTTTGAATTTTTCTCCGGCGAGATTTTCTTCCAGTGAAGATTTAAAGAGATCGTAATTAAGTTTATCTGACTCGGATAAATTGTTATAATCTACCAATTTAAGTCTGTTCATATATGCTCTTAATGTGTCATAATATTTAAAAACCGCCGCTTCGGAATTATCGGAAAGTCTGTCATCATATCTGTGATCTCCGTTATAAGTAGCACCTTCCGGATAAGTTCTCAGATTATATTCTTCCATATCGCTGAATATTTTCAAGAGTTCATCATCAGGTGATGATTCAATATTCACGCCAGTTAACATATTAAATAGTAAAAATAACAAGATTAAGTAAAAAACTTTCATATTAGAAGATATATAAATTTATAAATTATTCTGAGTTTAATAAATAGCTGTTCAAACTTTTTGAAAAATTATAATTAAAAACCTTAGATCTCAATTTTAAATCCGGTCATTTCAATTCAGTATTCACCATCCAGTTGATTCCGAATTTATCTGTAAACATTCCGAAGTATGCTCCCCAGAAAGTATTGCTCATCGGCATTGTAACTTTTCCGCCTTCGGAAAGTCCTTTAAAAAATCTGTCTGCTTCTTCCTTACTGTCCGTGTTTATTGAAATAGAAAAATTATTTCCAATAACCGTCGACTGACCAAAAGCTTCTGAACTGTCGCTTCCCATAATTGTCGTCTCCTTACTTACCGGTAAACTGATGTGCATTATCTTGTCCTTTTCACTGTCCGGTACGGGCGGCATTCCTTCTCCTGAAGGCATTTCTCCGAATGTACCCACATAAGGAAATTCACCTCCGAATACTGTTTTGTAAAAATTAAAAGCTTCCAGGCAATTACCATTAAAGGTCAGATAAACATTTACTGTTGTCATTGTATAATTATTTTAATTAATATTTAATGTGAAAAATTCTTAAACGAAATTTAAAATTCTAAATTTTCAAATACTTCGTCCGGTATCCATCCTTCTTTTTTTGACCGAAGGTTTTCAGCCCATGACCAGCCGTTCAATGACTTCTTTATAATGACTTCATCACCTACATCAGCATCCAGCTCCTGAGCAGTATAATTTTCTAAAACTTTACCAATTGTTCTGTCCGGAGAAAATTCAAATATCTGTACCGGCGCCCATCCCTTTCCTTTTTCGCTTTCCGCCCAGATCCAGCCTTTCCATTTTTCTTCTTTCTCTTCCTCTCCAAAGATTACTTCATCACCTGTCTCGAGTATTAAAGGTTTATGATATTGAGTCCGGTAAGATTTTCTAACAATAAATATTTTCATCCAATTTAACTTATTTCCGAATCAATTTCGGTAAATTAAAACGGATAGATTCAGGCGATCAGAAATTTATTCAATTAAGAAAAGTCACCTTTCCGTTTTCAAGATTATACACACCGCCGGCAATTTTTATCTGTCCTGATTCTTCCATTTCTTTAAGTATAGGGCTGTTTTTCCTTATATTATCAATTGCAAGTTTTACATTTTCATTTGTAACCTTGCTTACGAATTCTGTATTCCCGGAAGTTTCGTCGCCTTGCTTTGTTGCAGCACTGTCAACCGCCGGCGTAATCTTTGACAATAATTCAGTAATATTTCCCAGCTCTACTTTATCAATAGCCGATTTTACCGCACCGCAGTTACTGTGTCCGAGCACGAGTATGAGTTTGGAGCCGGCGACTTTGCAGCCGTATTCCATACTACCCAGAATATCGGGATTTACAATATTGCCTGCTACTCTCGCTACAAACACATCGCCGATGCTTAAGTCAAAAATTGATTCAACCGGAACTCTGGAATCCAGACATGATAAGATTACAGCTGAAGGATACTGACCGCTTTCCGATTTCAAAACCTGAGCTGTATAATCAACCTTAGTCATTTTACCCGATGCAAATCTTTCATTTCTTACTCTCAAAGAATCAAGTATCTGCTGAGGGTTAAGGGATTGCTGTAATTCAGCTGTTTTCACTTCCGTTCTTACATCAGATTTTTCCTGTGTTTTTAATACCTGCTCTTCTTTTTTCTCTGAACATGAAAACATTAACAAAGTTATTGACAGGAGTAAATAAATTTTAATCATTTAATTTAATTTTAATTTAACAAACGTGTATTGATGTATTCTATTTTTTAATTTCCGTTACGGGAATTTCCATACTGACAAGTGAAGTATTGTATTTTTTCCTGTTTGCTTTCAGCTCTGAAAGGAATTCTTTATACTTATCTCCGTATGCTCTTTTACTAAGTCCGATGAGCAAAACGCCTTTTCTGCCTGACTTGTCTGTATGATTTAAATATCTGTAAGCGTTCCACTCTACAATCATTTTATCTTCTTCCGCTCCGTCACTTAATAAAAAATCCAGAAGGATCTCTCCCCTTTCTTTATTTTCAGTCAATTCAAAATTAGCCATTACATCTCCGGATTTTCTTTTTTCAATTTCCTTTGACTTGGAAATTGCAAGATCTTTTGCTGAATTTTCAGTTTCCATAAAACTAATCAGTATCATCTGATTAAATTTTTCAAGTTTGTCTCCTTCCTGAATATATTCCTGTGTATACAAATTTTCAGGTGAGTTTGAGCTGAACAGCAGACTGAAATCCTTCCCGTCAAAATTTATTTCCTGCGGTGTATTCAGATAATTTTTAATAATATTTTTAGATTCTGCTTCCAGTTTGGTATTAACGGAATCTTTCATGTTTTCAGAATTTCCCTGCTTGCTGCATGAATAAAAAATTGTAATCAGACTAAAAGTAATTAAAAGTTTTTTCATTTAAAATAAGATAAAGTTATAAATTGATGTATAAGAAAATTTCGGCTTAAATTTTGCAAACTGAATTAATTAAATTCAATAACAATTAATCTGTTGTCAGCTTCTATAATCATTTTCACATAATGCTTTTCCGCGCGGTCATTTGTCGGATACCAGTTTCTTTCCTGACCTGATATTACAATCAATCCGTTATCATCTCCTAACACCGTAAAGTCAGCACGCTTCGGACCTTTTGAAAAATAACACAACTGATATTTCTCATTAAAGCTTTCAGCTAATTTCATCGGCTCATCGGTTACAATTCCAATTTCACTAATCGACTGAACTGAATCTGAATCAAATTCTTTATCTGAAAAATTTTCTAAATCATATCTCACAATAAATTCCACTATGTATCCGTTATTGTCATAAAAGTAAAACGCCTTAGCATTCCAGTTTTTGAAATCCGAAATAAATTCATCATCAGGATTTTTAATTACTTCTGTCTTTCCTTTTATCCACTCAAGAGCTTCAGTTAATTTATTGCACGGTATATTAAAAGCAAAATGGTATTTGGGTTTTAAATTAACAGATTTATTAAAGACCAGAACAGAATTTCCGGTCCTGAATGAAATTTTACCGGAACCGGAATTTAGTTTTTTAAATCCTAAGATTTCAGAATAAAACTTTTCTGTTTCTTTTAAATTGTCTGTCAGTAATTCAATTTCCTTTATTCTCAATTTACTTTATTTATATTTAAAATAATGATTATAAACAAATGAACTTTTCTGTACAGCAGCTTCTGTTTACGAATTGTTTTACTCATAAGTCAGCCTGTTAAAAATAAACCGGACAGCTTAACTTTTAGAGTTATCCAAATTGTTTTAATCACCTGAAGGAATATGTGAATATCGTTTTACTTTCTTATTAAGAAGTGGATTTGCAGTATATTTTAAACACACTGTCATCAAGCTCATATCCGTTTGTAAAAAAACTCCACCCTTTTTTCTCATAAAAATTTTCATGATCCGTTGCCAGGTAAAGAAAATCAAACCCTTTTTTCTTTGACTCCTGAAGCCCGTGTTCAAGCAACTTCCCGGCAATTCCTTTATTTCTGTGGGCTTTATTTACATACAGACATGCGAACCAGGGCATCAGATCCTGTCTGCTGATCAGGTCATTTGTCAGCAAAGCGTAAGATGCGATTATCTCATCCTTGTTTGCATACACATAAAATTTCGGAAGAGCTTTTTTGTCATCAGTTGAGTTTAAAATACAATCACGATAAAATTTATAATTGCTGTCCTTTCCCCAGCAGCCCCATATATATTCAATTGCTTTCTCAATTAACTCAGGGCGTTTCGATATTTCGGAAATTTTAAATTTCATAATTATAAAATCATACTGACAGCTAATAAATCTTTCAAATCAAAAGTTACTGTTGTGTCCATTGAGTCTCCCGCTTGAATTGAATCTCAGGATTTATGTAAATCTTGTGCGGGGACTCAATGGAAAATTTTGTTGTGTCCATTGA
>ERZ761609.2531-NODE-2531-length-13345-cov-6.095109_pt1 | contig 13345 bp, 11 predicted proteins | sample MGYA00511163_ERZ761609 | MGnify/ENA primary metagenome ERZ761609 (study PRJEB28899, sample SAMN02445070) | bioreactor sludge metagenome | biome: EBPR sludge | place: Australia: Brisbane, Thorneside Wastewater Treatment Plant | collected 2011-12-16 ... | reverse complement strand
ATGGCGGCGGCCAGGCGCGCCGCGCGCGGCGCGTCGGGCAGCTTTGGCGAAAGCCGGTCGAGCAGGTTCTGCGCCGCCTCAAGCAGAAACAGCGGTTCATCCTCGCGCGATGCGGGGGCGGGAAGATTGAGCAGGCGCGCAATGCCGCCAGAAGCCGGAATGAACACACGTGCGGGCAGCACAAAGGCCGCAAGCTCGCTCAAGTCGAAATGCAGATGACGCGTCCGGTCGGCTTTCAGCCGCCGCAGCACGAAAGCGGCATGGATCAGAAGATGGCTCTCGCGCTGGAGAGCTCTCTGTGCGGCGTCAGCGTTGAGCGTTTCAAGCACACCGTCACCATCCACGCGCACGGCCCCGCCGGGCGCAAGCGCAAGCGCAGGCAGCCGCGCCGCCGCGATCTGTTGGGGTGAAGATGTCATGCGCGAAGGTTAGACGGTTGCGCAGTGACGCGACAGGAATTTTCCCTCGCTCTCCCCTCGGGGAGAGCAGAAATTTGCCTTCGCAAATTTCGTGAGGGGGCAGCACGAAGCAAACAAGGCCCCTCACCCCGGCCCTCTCCCCACCAAAGCGCGGGGCGAGGGAGTTTTGGCACACTTGCCGCCCCCTCAATGCAAACGCCGGGGTGCCTCAGGCTGGTCAAGCGGAAAGACCGGGATCGCCACATCAAAGCGTTCACCCGAGGGCGTCTGCATCTGATAGGTGCCGGTCATGAAGCCGGATGGCGTGGGCAGGGGCGCGCCCGACGTATATTCAAAGCGCTGGCCGGGCATCAGAAGCGGCTGCTCGCCCACCACGCCGGCGCCGCGCACATCCTGCGTGCGGCCCTGACCATCGGTGATCTGCCAGTGGCGCGAGCGTAACTGCACCGGCACGCTGGAGCGGTTTTCGATCTCGACCCGGTAGCTCCAGAAATAATAGTGCTCGGCGGGATTTGATTGTTCGGCGCGGTAATGCGGCGCAACGCGCACGCAGACGCCCTGCGTGACGCATTCAAAGACGGTTTCTCGTGCCAGCGTTCCCGTGCCCATGCACCACTCTTAAGGAATCCGGGGCGGTAAAGGAAAGTGCCGCCGTCACCTTAAGGTTTATGAACGGGATGCCTTGGCGGCAGCCCGGCGCAAATCGTCCAGCAAATCCTCGGGATCTTCCAGCCCCACAGAAAGCCGCAGCATGCCGGGCGTAATGCCTAATTCTGCACGCGCTTCCGGGGAAAGCCGCTGATGCGTGGTCGTGACCGGGTGGGTGATGAGGCTCTTGGCGTCGCCCAGATTGTTCGAGATGTCGATAATCTTGAGCGCATTGGCAAAGCGGAAGGCGGCGTCCTTGCCGCCTGCGACCTCAAAGGTCACCAGCGTGCCGCCCGCCTTCATCTGGCGGCACGCAAGCTCGCGCTGGGGAAAGTCATCGGCAAAGGGATAGATGACGCGCGAGATGCCGGTGATCGCCTTGAGGCCAGAAGCGACATGGGCGGCATGCGCCGTTGCCGTTTCAACCCGCAAGGCCAGTGTCTCAAGGCTTTTCAGCAGCACCCACGCATTGAAGGGCGACAGCGACGGCCCCGTATTGCGCAACAGCGGCCACAGCGTTTTCTCGATCCAGTCAATGTCGTTTGAAAGGATCGCACCACCCAGACAGCGGCCTTGCCCGTCAATGTGCTTGGTTGCCGAGTAGATGACGATGTCGGCGCCCAGCGTCAGCGGCGCCTGAAGGATGGGCGTGGCAAACACGTTATCGACAACCAGCCGGGCGCCGGCCCTGCGGGCAATCGCTGCAACGGCTGCGATGTCGATCAGCTCAAGGGTGGGGTTCGAGGGCGTCTCAAGAAAAAAGACTTTCGTTTCAGGCCTGGCCGCATGCGCCCATGCATCCAGATCGCGCCCGTCGATCAGCGTGCAGGAAACGCCAAAGCGCGGCAGCAATTCTTCGATGATATAGCGGCACCCGCCAAACATCGCGCGCGCCGCCACCACATGATCGCCCGCGCGCGTCAGCGCCAGCATCGCCGCCGTTACAGCGGCAAGGCCCGACGCCGTGGCCCGGCAGCGCGCGGCACCTTCGATCAGCGCCAGACGGTTCTCGAACATCTCGACAGTCGGATTGCCGAAGCGCGAATAGACATAGCCGCCTTCCTCGTTCTTGAACCGCCGTTCGGCAGATTCAGCGGAAGGGTAGGCAAAGCCCGAGGTGAGGAACATTGCCTCGCTGGTTTCCTCGAAGCCTGTGCGCCGTGTGCCGCCACGCACCGCGCGCGTCTTCGGTCTCAGCATTGAGAAATCCTCGTTCTCGTCCATCGCACTTCTCCGCGCACCGGTGCTGTTCTTGCAGCATTCGGGCAAACAAAAACCCCGGCCATGGGACCGGGGTATTGGAGGCGCGGCACTGCGGCCTGCTCCCGCCCGGTCCTTTTAGCGGCTTCTTTAACGTGGCCCGCAAGCCGACCGGCTCAAATCACCACGGAAACCCCATCAAACGGCGCGGCGGGAAGGCCGTCAAGGGTGTTTATCCACAGCTCTTTCTGGCCGGCCCAAGTCCGGTGCTTGGCCCACCGCAGGGCCTTGCCTATAAGGCGGTAATGACAACGGATTCCAGCCTTTTTGACGATGGCTCGGCGGCCGAGGGCAAGTCTGCCCCGCGCCACTCGACCGGGCTTTTGCCCAGCCAGTCGCTGCGCGCGATGATTGCCGCCCACGAGATTGCCGCTTCTGCCGACATCAAGGATGAGCAGATCCAGCCCGCCTCGATCGACCTGCGGCTCGGCAATGTCGCCTATCGCATCCGCGCGAGCTTCCTGCCAGGCGAGGGCGCAACCGTGCGCGACAAGCTCGATGGCGTCGTGATGCACGAAATTGATCTGACGCGCGGCGCGGTTCTTGAAACCGGCTGCGTCTATCTTGTGCCGCTGATGGAGCAGGTGGCGCTGCCCTGGCGCGTATCGGGCACCGCCAACGCCAAAAGCTCAACCGGCCGCCTTGATGTGTTTACGCGCCTCGTCACCGACAATGCGCGCGCCTTTGATACGATCCCCGAGCGTTATCGCGGTCCCCTCTGGGCCGAAATCAGCCCGCGCACGTTTTCAGTTCTGGTGCGCACCGGCTCGCGCCTCAATCAGCTGCGCCTGCGCCGCGGCTCGCCGCCGATGAGCGATGCAGCCTTGAAGCGTCTGCAGGAGGAAGTCGGCATCGTCTCGGGTGATGCGACGATTGATAAGGGCATCGGCTTTACGATTGATCTTGAGGGTGATCAGCTGACGGGCCTTGTCGGCTATCGCGCCAAGCGCCACGCAGGCGTCATCGACATGGATCGCGTGGGCGCCTATGACCCGGCGGACTTCTGGGATCCGGTGCACACGAAAAAATCGCGCTCCATCATCCTTGACCCCGGCGAGTTCTACATTCTGGCGTCGCGCGAGGCGGTGTCGATCCCGCCCGAATTTGCCGCCGAGATGGTGCCCTTTGATCCGCTGGTCGGCGAGTTTCGCGTGCATTATGCGGGCTTCTTTGATCCGGGTTTCGGCTTTGCCGGTGCGGGCGGTGCGGGTGCGCGCGGCGTGCTGGAGGTGCGCAGCCACGAAGTCCCCTTCGTGCTGGAGCATGGCCAGACCGTGGGCCGCCTGATGTTTGAGCGACTGACCGAGCCGCCGCAGCGCCTTTACGGGCAGGGCGTGGGCTCAAATTATCAGCGTCAGGGGCTCGCCCTATCCAAGCATTTCCGCCGGGCGTGACGGCGCATCGGTTTTGGGCGCGTGCGCCGCTATGGCCGCACGCAAGAGCTCAAGCTTGATCGGCTTGGTCACATAATCGCTCATGCCCGCCGCCAGATAGGTTTCGCGGTCGCCGCGGATCGCATTGGCGGTCAGCGCAATGACAGGGATGGCGTTAAGCGGCGCGGGCAGGGCGCGGACCGCCTTGACCGCCTCGATGCCATCCATCACCGGCATCTGGATATCCATCAGCACAAGGTCATGGGCCTGCCGCTTTACTTGCTCAACAGCCTCAGCGCCATTGGGAACAACGGTCACGCGATGGCCGTCGCGCTTCAGGAAGGCGGTGATCAGCCGCTGGTTCACGAAATTGTCTTCGGCCACAAGAATGTCGAGCGGCGGCACATCATTACTGGCCCCCTGTCCCGCCGGCGCAGCCGAAGGAAGCTCTGCGCGGATGGCGGGAATTTCAAACCAGAAGGTCGGCCCGACGCCCTTGGTGGAATAGCAGCCGATGCTGCCGCCCATCGCCTCGATCAGGCGGCGGCAGATCACAAGGCCAAGACCCGTGCCGCCTGCCCGGCGCATGGCGGGCTGGTCCAGCTGGACGAACGGACGGAACAGGCGGCCGATCTCTTCTTCGGAAAGCTCGCGTCCGGTATTTTCAACTTCGATGCGCAGCCGCGCCGGTCCCCAGCCATTGGTCATCATCGCGCGGATCGTGACACGGCCCTGATCGGTGAACTTGTTGGCATTGCCGACCAGATTGAAAAGCACCTGACGCAGGCGCACAGGATCGGCGGCGATGGCGGCAGGCACCCCCGCATCCGCCTTGCAGGTCAGGGCCACATCCTTGCGTGCGGCTTCAGCAGCAAAAAGTGATGCCACCTCTTCCATGAGTGATCGCACGCTCAAGGGTAATGGCGAGATGTCGAGCTTGCCGGCCTCGATCTTGGTGAGATCGAGAATGTCATTGAGCAGCGTCAGCAGGCCATGCGCCGCTGTCGAAGCAGTCTTGATGCTCTCGGCATCATGCGCGCCAAGCGCAGAGGCATCGACAAGATCAAGCATGCCGATCACGGCCGTCAGCGGCGTGCGCAGCTCGTGGCTCATGGTTGCAAGGAATTCGGACTTGGCGCGGTTCGCCGCTTCGGCCGCCTCGCGCGCCCGATCCAGATTCCAGGCCTGTTCGGTCAGCTTTGCCTGCTGTTCGCGCAGGCGGCTCTCGGCCTCCTGCTGCACGCGGGCATCGCGCACCACAATGGCGAACTCACGCACGGCGCCCGTCGCGCGGTCACGGATGGGATTGCACAGAAGCTCAAGCCAGATCCAGAAGCCGTCTTTGTGCTGCAGCCGGTAACGCACGGGCAGCGGCTTTTCGCCCCTTTCAACGCGCTGCACTTCGCCAAGGATGGCATCGCGATCGTCAGGATGCACAAACTCAAGGCTCTGGCCGATGAACTCATCAGGCTTGTAGCCCATCAGCGGCAGGGTCGATGGTGACGCATAGGTGATGCGGCGGTCAAGATCGACGCGGCAAAACACGTCGCCAGAATTCTCGGTGATGATGCGAAGCGATTCATCGCGCGTATCAAGTGCGCGATAGGCGTCTGCCAGCGCCTCTTCGGCGGTGACCTGCTGAGAGATGTCACGCGAAACGGTCACCCAGCCGTCTGGCTCGCCGGTGACCGGATCGAAAATGGGAGCGCTGCGGATTTCAAACCAGACATAATGTCCCTGTTTGTGTTGGCAGCGGAACTTTTCCGGCGATCCTGTGTCAATGGCGCACACGACGCTGGCGCGATCTTCAGGATGCACGCATTCAAGACCGGTTCCGATCTTTTCCTCGATCGTATAGCCCATCAGGCGCTCGATCGCCCGCGAGATGAAGGCAATTTTTCTGTCGCGGGTGAACCGGCAAATGATGTCAACAGAGCTGTCGGCGATCATCTGCAGTTGGGCCCGCTCGCGCATCAACGCATCTCGCGCCAGCTTGAGTTCTTCCTCGCGCGCAACCTGCTCCGAAATGTCGCGTGTGACCGTAACGAACTCGAGAAACTTGCCGGTCCCGCCATCGAACACGGGCGAGATTTTTCCCTCGACCCAGACGGGGTGGCCCTCCTTGTGCATCACGCGATAGCGCGCGGTCACGGGATGGCGCGCAATTGCCGCTTCGACCGATCGGATGACGAGGATCTCCCGATCGTCCGGGTGCACTTTGGCCTGCTGGCCAAGGGCCTCCTCGGGCAGATAACCCAGCATCCGCGTGACGGCAGGCGAAATGTAAGTAATCCTGCCGTCCGGGCCAGACCGCGTAATCAGGTCGGAGACATGCTCGGCAATGAAACTGGAGGCAGCGTTGTCTTCTGAAAGCTGTGGCGATGCCTCGGCGCGGAACTCGCCCGCGGCCACGGACTGGGTGATATCGGTTGCAACACCGCAATAATGGGCGGGAAGCCCGCCGCTTGCGGGGCGATAGCGCAGCGTATAGCGCAACCAGCGGATGGAGCCGTCGGGATGGATGAAGCGGTGCGGCCGCTCAAACACGGCATCACGGGGTGCGTCTGCCAGCCGCGCGACAACGCGCGCGCCGTCTTCGGGATGCGACAGGCGCCGCCACAGATCAGGATTGTCGAGGAATGCCTGCGCCGGATACCCAAGCAGATTTTCGCAGTCTCCGCTAATCGCCAGCGTCCCGAAGGGCGGCTCTGCCTCGAAGGCAAGCACGATCACCGGCGCGGACTTGACCAGCACCTGGGTGTCGAAAGTGGCTTTGGCGGCGCGGGACTCCATGACTGCCTCTCACCCGATTGCAGCCGACAGCCTATCCGGACTAATTTTCTGCACTCTTAACGGGGCGGCGCCCCGGCAATTCTCATCGGGCAGAGGGCAAAAATGGCACGCAAGCGGGAGGGAGATGGCCGTACCGCGCTGGTTACGGGCGGCTCGGCGGGCATTGGCGAGGCACTGGCCCATGAATGGGCGGCCCATGGCTTTAATCTTGTGTTAACCGCGCGGCGTGAAGACCGGCTCATCAAGACCGCAGAGGAAATCCGCTCGCGCCACGGCGTTCAGGTTTCGATTATCGCCGAAGACCTCGCTGATCCCGCCGCTCCCCAGCGCCTGGCCGACCGCCTGGCCGCCGAAAATCTCACGATCGATGTGCTCATCAACAATGCCGGCTATGGCGTAGCGGGCCGCTTCCATACCGTGCCGTGGGACGACCATGCGAAATTCTTCCAGGTGCTGATGGTTGCACCCTGCGCGCTCACGCATCTTCTGTTGCCGGGCATGATCCAGCGCGGTTATGGCCGCATCATCAACATCGCTTCCCTTGCCGGCCTGTTGCCGGGATCGCCGGGCTTTACGCTCTATGGCGGCTCCAAGTCACATCTCATCCGTTTCTCGCAGGCGCTGAATGCGGAATGTGCGGGAACCGGCGTGCACGTCACCGCGATCAACCCCGGCTTCACCTTCAGCGAGTTCCACGATGTGGCCGGTGTGCGCAAGGATGTCAGCGCCATGCCACGCTTTATGTGGCAAAGCGCGGCGGATGTGGCGCGCGAGGCCTATCGGGCGTCGCGCCGCAACAAGCCGGTGCATACAACGGGCCGCGTGAACCGGATGATTGCGTGGCTGGCGCGCCATCTGCCACAGGGCCTTGTGCTGCGCCTCACCCAGTCGCGCAACAGCCGTGGCAATGCGCGCAATTAGCGCCTAGAGGCCCAAACGGGCGAATTGCTCAGCCGGCGCACCGACACGGCGCAGCGCCGCGCCAAGCCGTGCGGCATAGTCCGCCTCCGCAGCGCTGCCCGCAAGGTTGGCCAGCTCACCGGGATCGCGCACCACATCGTAAAGATGGTTCCCGGAAAACTGGGCATAGGCCCAATAGGGCACCCGGTCACCTTCGACCCATGTTTGATGGATGACCGGCACGCTGCTTCCCGGCATGGAAGAAAGCCGCGCGCGGGAATCCGGCAGCGGCAATTCCTGCTCGCGCGTCAGGAAGTGCGTCGGCATGGTGGACCAGCGGTTGGACAGCATGGGCAGCGGCGCATTGGCGCCAACCGGCGCACGGGCATATTTCATCCTTCCGTCGAGATAATGCACCTCGCGCCCCCACACGCCGGCCAGCACATGATCGCGCACTTCCCGGGCATCGCCTGACAAAAGCGGCAAGAGCGAGACGCCATGTGTGCGCTGCCGGATCGCGCTGGTGACACCAAAGAGATCAGCAAGCGTGGCGTGCAGATCAACCGAAGTGGTCAGCGCAGAAATCCTTTTGGGCGAAAGACCTGCACCCGCCATCATCAGCGGAATCCGGCCCATCGGCTCATGGATGGGAACGCCGGGTTTGCCCCAGATATCTTTCTCGCCCAGATAATGGCCGTGGTCGGTGGTGACGATGATGAGCGTATCGTCCCAAAGACCGCGCGCGTCGATCGCATCCAGCACCTTGCCGAACCAGTGATCGATCATCATCAGCTTGGCGCCATAACGCGCGCGGATCTGGCGGCCCTGACGCTCACTGATGATGCCGCGCTTGATGGCATCCTTCGCGTAAGGCGGCCAGATCAGCGGCGGCCCGTCCCAGTCAGGATCGGTGACTTTCGCATAATGGTCGGGCGTATCGAACGGCTCGTGCGGGTCGAACTCATCGACGAACAGGAAGAAGTTCTTGTGCCTGCCCGCATTGTCATGGATCCAGCGCGCCGCCGCCGCCATGGTTTTGGGGCCGGGAAAATCATCCTCGCTTCTGAACCAGCCGCGTGAACGGTCGTAAGGGATGTCACGCCGCCCCATCAGCGGTGCACCGGCCCAGCTGGGATCAGAAGCCGTCTTCCACGCGTCGCCCTCATGGCCGCGCTGATAGTCCCACGCTGTGAAATCGACGTGATAATTCTCGCCGCCCGTCTCAAACAGATGCGGATGGTCCGAGATCAGCTGCGAAACGATGCCCGCACGTGACAGCGGATAGGTGATCGCATCTTCCCACAGCTCGACCGATCCCCAGGGCCGCCACAGAAAATCCCACGCGCCGCACAGAATGTCGTGACGCGCCGGCATGCAGGGCAGCGATCCGACATGATGCGCATCAAACGAGACGGCGCGCGCGGCAAAGCGGTTGAAGTTCGGCGTAGCAAACTCCCGGCCGCCATAGCTGCCCAGCATGTGGCGGTTAAGACTGTCGAACAGGAGGAAGATCACGTTGCGCGCGCGTGGCAGCATCACATGCGGCGGGATGGGCGAAGGCGCAGTGCCGCTCATGCAGTTCGCGCAGCCGTATCAAACACGAAGATTTCCTCGGTGATGGCGGCGCCCGCCATGCGGGAGGCGATCTCGCCTGTCTTGCGCCCGCCCATGACGCGATAGAAATGGTGTGCGGGATTTCCCTTGAGCACCCGGACAGTCGCAAGTGCAAAGCCCCTGTCGGCAAGTGCATGCAATGCGGTTGACAGCAGTGCCGAGCCGATGCCCCGCCCCACATCATTGGGATCGACATAAAGGGTCGAAATCTCGCCCTGTCCCTTTGTCAGGCGGCAGGGATTATACGTCGCAAAGCCGCTGACATGGCGGTCGCCGCGCACACAGACCAGCGTGCCGCATCCGGCCGCCGTCTGGGAAATGCCGTGCGCATAATAGGACGCCATGCGCTCGGCCGACATGTTGATCAGGAATGGTGCGGGCAGCAGCGCAGCATAGGTTTCGCGCCATGAGTCCACATGGATCTGGCCCATGCGCCGTGCATCGCCGCGCGTGGCAGGCCGGACTTCAAGTGCCTCTGTCGTGCCGCCCAATCTGTGATCCCGCCGGTTTTCCTGTCCGGCAGGTCTGCGCCGGATCATGCAGCTGAAGTCTGCGGCATGTCCGGCGCATTGCAAGCCAAATTGCAGCGCTGCTTTCGGCGTTCAGATGACGAGATAGGAGACAAAGCCGCTGAAGGCGGCCGCCGATGCAACGATGAACACAAGGGCAAGCTGGTCGAGACGTGAACGGTTCATGGGGGGATGCTCCGTTTGGGGGGAAGAAAAGGCACGCAAAGGTCTCTTGGGGCGGCGCTTGGCCGTCCCGCGAAGAAGGGATGAGAAGAAAGCGAAGGCTCAGAAGGCGGCGATCAGTCCCTCAGGCACACTTGCACCGAACGCACCGGCAATTGCCGCAAGCACGCTGGCAAGGATCGACACCACAAACTCGATCACACCAAGAAACACCGCGCCGAGGAGCCCGAAGATCGAACGACCCTCAGCCTCTGTGCTCGGCGACGCATCACCGGCGGGCGTTGCCGCGCCGCTGGCAGCGGGAGCCGCTGTGGCAGCTTCCGGCGCTGCTGCAGCACCGCCTGCTGCCCCATCAGCCGCACTCATTGCGGGCTGGGGCACGCAGGCATCTGACAGGTCGTAATGCGCGCCGCGCGTCTCATCGCCGGTCGTCATGGCTGCACTTGCAGCCGGACGCATGCAGCTGGCTGCCGCCGCAGCCTCCGCCGTGTTGTCCCGGTTTGTGTCCGTTGGCGCAGCCAGCGAAGATGCGCCAAGGCCGGCAGCCATAAAGCCTGCCAGCGCCACCATCCTGATATGAGCCGCAACGCGCATGATCCGTCCCCAGATGCCGCGGGGCGGAGAAACCGCGCCCGGTGCTGTGTGAGATCGGAGGCCAGAATGTGATCTGCAAGCGCGCAGGGAAAGTAAAAACGGCGAAATGTGGCTGTAACCGGAGAAAAATGTGACCAACGCAACAATCCGGAGTTGATCCCGGTCACAGTCCCGCGAACGCTGAAAGGCCCGCGCGGAAATGAAAAGGGGCCGGAAATGGCGGAAATCCGCCTGTCCGGCCCCTGAAACGCGGGAAGGGGATCAGCGCGCCACGGTCAGGGCGACGCCAACCCGGGTCTGGTCATAATCGGAGATGAAGTTCGACTCACCCTCAGTATGGGTCAGCGTGCCCGCAAGGCTCAGCGCCTCGCCGAACGCGTAGACGAACCCGATGCCATAGGTGCGCTTTTCATCCGTGCGGCTGAAAAGTTCGTATTCGCTCTGCTGCCAGGCAAAGGTGCCGCTGATGATGAGATTGCGCAGCACTTCCCAATCGGCTTCAAGCGACACGCGGTCGATGCGGACGGGGGCGATGTCGTTGCCAAGGCCGGTCACGATGCGCTGGGCGCCAAAATCGCGCGACGCCTCAAGCGAGATTGAAAGCAGCTCGGTCGCAAACCAGGTGAGGTTGGCGCCATAGGTCATACCGCCAATGTCGCCCGTGTTCTGGTACTCGCGCGTCTGATAGCCGGCATAGATTTCGCCGTAGAGCACGCGCATCAGATTGGCCTCGATGCCGCCGACATAACGCCAGCCTTCATTGTCGGCGCTGTCTTCGTCATAGGTGCTTTCGTTGCGGCCAACTTCGCCAAAGATCGCAAGATCGGGCGACACGTAATGGCCCGCGCGCACCGAGAAATCGGTGGTCACGCCATTGTTGAAGCTTTGATCGACCACGGCGCCGCTCGCGGTTTCACGGTCGCTGTTCCAGCGCCAGGTAGCACTCGCGCGGCCCTGGATGAACCAGACTTCGTTGTCGTGGCGCAGCGTCAGGCTGACGGGCAGCGTGTTGACGCGCGCAAAATCGGTATAGGGATCAAACACACCGAACACCGTGATGCCTTCGCCCGCCGGGAAGCTGACCGCCGAATTGTACGAGGCCTCAAGGATGATGTGCGTGAATTCGGTGAGGGCGTGATCTACCGATGCGCCGATGGAGCCATCGGTGAAGTCGAGATCATCCGCATCCGAAAACCAGGTGCCACCCAGTTCCGCCTGAATGCGGAAAATGCTCATGCCCATGTCGGCGCGCGCATCAATCGCACCCGAAACACGCACATAGGCGCTTTCAATTTCCGGAACGTCGCCGCTTTGCAGGATGTTGCTGTCATGGCCCACGGCCAGCGTCGCGCTCGGCCGCACGATCCACGGGCCAGACTGGATGCCCGCAGACTGGAAGTTGCTGTTATGGCGGTCTTTGACGCTGGTCGGCGCCTCTGCGCCATCGGCCAGCGAGATGCCCGCGCCAATGCCAAGCACCGCGGGCGCAAACGCCAGCGCCACAAACGCGGTCGCGCGTCCCTTGGGTCCGTTGTTCCAGAATTTCTTCATCACATCACCGCAACCTGATGGGCCAGCCGGAGGAAGCTCGCCATTACCGGAACGCCCTTACTGCGGGCCGTTGTCGTTCGTATTGTTCTGCTGCGTGTTCGGCGAGATCGAACCGCCACCAAACCCGCTGCCATTGTTCGTGCCGGTCGTCGTGCGGCGGAAGGCCGAACTTGTATTGCCTTGACTGTCTTCGGGGCAGGTACCTGACGGTGTGAAAGGCAATGCACTGCGCACATTTGCGTTCGTGGCCGTGCTTCCGGTGCAGGCGCCGCCAATTGCTTGCTGAGCGCCGGACTTCTGGTCGTCGGTTGCGCTTGCCCAAGCCTGCGCGATCGCAGAGGCAGTGCCAAGCGGATCGCTGTCGAACAGGCTGTCCAAGGCTGCCTCAAACTCGTCGCCGCCATCGGGATATTGGGCAAAGAGGTCCGACACGGCGGACGCACTCGCCACCGACGCAATCGCGCTGGTCATCAACAGACCCGCGAACACCAGACCCGAAATCTTCCGCAACGTCGCCATGGGAACCCCCAATTTACGCTTCAAGCCGACACCAGATTTTGCCGCTGGCCCCCGACCCCTGGACCGCAGGCTCACCCTTCATGGTTAGCGCGCGGTTAACGGCGGGGGGGCGGCCAAACTCCGGAAAACCGTATAACATTCCAATTAACTGAATCGCATCCCCGATTCCAGTGAAAATGCAGCAACTTGCGGCTCATTTGCAGGACTTCAGCCGGTTTTTTCCGCATCTGCGAGCCAGATCACAACTCATTGGCGCAAACGCACAATCCGGCACCATCCGTCGTCCGGCCGATTCACAGGCTTGGATCACGGTGACCGATCAGCGCTGACCAGACGTTCCTGCATGTTCCGGGTTGCCGCCCCCGCCACCAATGATACAGCGTTACACCGATTACGGCTGCGTTGTGTGAATTCAGGCTTGGCGGACGTTTCAGGCAGATGAAAGCAAAGGTCTTTTGCCTCGGGTTTCACAAGACGGGCACGACCTCGTTTTTCTTCGCCATGAAGGCGCTGGGATACGATCCGGTCGGCTCCGTCGGCTTTGGCATTCCTGAAAGCACCTTCGGCCGGGAGAGCCTGCTGCAGGAATGTCTGCGCCATGCCCAGTCCCACGATGCCTTTGAGGACATGCCCTGGCCACTCTTCTGGCGCGAGCTGGATGCAGCCTTCCCCGGCGCGCGCTTCGTGCTGCTGACCCGCCCGGCAAATGACTGGATCGAGTCCGTGTGCAGTCACTTCACGGGCGCCCCAACGCCGATGTTCCGGCTCGTCTATGGCGAAGGATACGAACGCCCGCAGGAAAACCGCGCCCATTGGGTCAGAACTTATGAGACGCACAACGAAGCTGTGCGCGCGCATTTTGCCGGACGGCCGGAAGATTTTCTGGAGATGGATCTGACACGCGGCGATGGCTGGGAAAAGCTCTGCGCCTTCCTCCGCCTGCCGGAACCGGCCTTGCCATTTCCCCGCCGCAACACGCGCG
>ERZ761609.2529-NODE-2529-length-13351-cov-12.056333_pt1 | contig 13351 bp, 5 predicted proteins | sample MGYA00511163_ERZ761609 | MGnify/ENA primary metagenome ERZ761609 (study PRJEB28899, sample SAMN02445070) | bioreactor sludge metagenome | biome: EBPR sludge | place: Australia: Brisbane, Thorneside Wastewater Treatment Plant | collected 2011-12-16 ... | reverse complement strand
TGATGGCCGTGACCGTTCTTTCCGCACCGGTTCTCGCGCAGCAAAAGTCGTTCATCCGAGAGGACCTCGCCTCGAACGGCATACGGCTTGAGGAGCGCCTGAAGAAGGATGGGGCAGCCCTCGCCTCGGGTCGCCCGGCCGCGCAGCTGCGTCAGGAAGGCATGGCCGTCCTCGGCCGGGACGCCCGCCGCGCGCTGGCCCTGTTCGGCGCCGCGATCGCCGCGGAACCGAAATCGGCCGCGTCCTGGCTGGCCTATGCGCGGGCTGCGATGGCGATCGATCCCGGCACCAACTACGGCGAGCGCTATACCCTGCGCGAGAACGCCACCACGGCGGCCTATCTCTCCTATGTCCTGGCGAATGCGAGGGCGGAGGAGGCGCTGGCGCTGGAGTGGCTTGGCCGCGCCTTCGCCCGTGCGGATGCCTGGCGCCCGATGCTCGACGCCTATCGCAACAGCCTGGAGCGGGCAGACAACGCCCCCCTTCGCGCGCTCTATCAGGAGATGCGCGAGAAGCATGGGTTCCGCTTCGACGAGAATGCGCCCTACAAGGTCGATTCGGATGCGGCCTCGCCACGCGTCTGCTTCCAGTTCACCGAGGCCCTGCAACGCGGGCGGGTGGATTTCGCCCCCTACGTCGCCGTCACCGGTGCCGCCTCTTTCGCGGTTTCGGCGGAGGATCGCCAGCTGTGCGTCGACGGGCTGAAGCACGGCGAGCGCTACACCATGATCGTGCGGCAGGGACTGCCATCGTCCGTCGGCGAGGCCCTGCTGAAGACGGCTGACTATGAAATCTACGTGCGGGATCGCTCGCCGCAGGTGCGGTTCACCGGCAAGAACTATGTATTGCCGCGCGTCGGTCAGGAGGGCATCCCGGTCGTCTCGGTCAATGCGCAGAAGGTCAATGTCGATATCGCGCGCGTCGGCGATCGCTCGCTGTTGCCGACCGTCCGTTCCGAAGAGTTCCTGAATCAGATTTCCAGCGGCCAGGCGAAGAAGTTCGCCAACGAGACCGGGTTCAAGATCTGGTCTGGGACGCTCGACATCAAGAGTGAGCAGAACAAGGACATCACGACCGCGTTCCCCGTGCTGGAAGCGGTCGGCAAGCTGGAGCCCGGCGTCTACGTGATGACGGCCTGGCCGGAAAGCCTGAACGCGCGATCGTCCGGCAGCGGGAACGGCGATGATGACGATTATTCCGATCGCTCGACCCAGTGGTTCGTTGTTTCCGACCTCGGCCTGACAGCAGTCAGCGCTGCGGATGGCGTGCACGTCTTTTCTCGTTCGCTCGCCAGTTCCAAGGCGCTTGGCGGCGTCGAGATGCGGCTCGTCGCCAAGAACAACGAGATTCTCGCCACGCAGAAGACGGATTCTCGCGGATACGTGAAGTTCGATCCCGGACTGTCGCGCGGCATGGGCGGGCTTGAGCCCGGCATGGTGGTCGCGACCGACGCCGGCGGTGACTACGGGTTCCTGGATCTGCAGCAGGCCGCCTTCGATCTCACCGATCGCGGCGTGAAGGGCCGTGCCGCGCCCGGCCCGCTCGATGCGTTCGTCTTTGCGGAACGCGGGGTCTACCGCTCGGGCGAGACCGTGCAGCTGACCACCCTGTTGCGCGATGCGAAGGGCGTGGCCGCCGGAGGGCTGCCGTTGACGCTGGTGGCCCAGAGGCCTGACGGTGTCGAATACAAGCGGGTTCGCGTCGAAGATCAGGGCCTTGGTGGCAGGGCGTATTCCCTGGCGCTTCTGTCGGGGGCTCCGCGCGGTACCTGGCGCGTGAAGGCCTATGCTGACCCCAAGGGCAAGCCGATCGGGGAAACCAGCTTCCTGGTCGAAGACTATGTTCCCGAACGGCTCGACGTGGATCTCAAGCCGAAGGAGCCGCTGCTGCGCTCGGGGCAACCGACGGAAGTCGACGTCAGCGTCAACTATCTGTACGGCGCACCCGGCGCGGACCTTGAGGTCGGCGGCGAGGTTACGGTCCGTCTTGCCGGCGCGACCACGGTCCCCGGCCTGAAGGACTATGTCACCGGGCTCGACGACGAGACCTTCGAATCGACCACTTCGGAACTGGAAGAGCGCGCCACCACCGATGCCAGAGGCAGGGCGACGGTGTCCGTCAGCATCCCGGAGGCCACCGCCCCGCGTCCCTTGGAAGCGCGCATCGTGCTGCGGGTCGGGGAGAGCGGCGGCCGCGCGGTCGAGCGCAGTGTGGTGTTGCCGATCCGGCCAAATGGTCCGGTTCTGGCCGTGAAGAAGCTGTTCAGCGACGATTCGCTGTCCGAAGGCTCGATCGCCACGTTCGATGTGGTGGCCGCCACGGCAGAGGGCGAAAAGCTGCCGCGCAACGGTGTGCAATGGACGCTGTCGCGCGTCGAACGGCGCTACCAGTGGTACAATTCCGATGGACGCTGGAGTTTCGAGCCGGTGAAGTCCACGCGCCGCGTCGCTGACGGACGCATCGACGTCACCGCGGCGGCTCCCGGCCGGATTTCCGCACCGGTCGGCTGGGGCACCTACCGCCTCGAGGTCCGCGCCGACGGTTCGAACCTTGCGCCGGTCGCCACCACCTTCACGGTGGGCTGGTCCGGCGAATCGACCGCGACCACGCCGGACCTGCTCGAATCCTCGCTGGACAAGCCGAGCTACAAGCCCGGCGACCGGTTGCAGGTAAAGCTCAATCCGCGCTTTGCCGGCACGGCGACGGTGATGATCGTCGGCGATGGCGTGCACGATGTGCAGCTCGTCGACGTTCCCAAGGAGGGCAGCAGCATCACCATCCCGGTCAAGGCCGAATGGGGCGCTGGCGCCTATGCCGTCGCCTTCGCGCATCGTCCGCTGGATCAGGCGGCGCAACGCATGCCGGGTCGTGCTCTGGGCGTAGCCTGGTTCTCCATCGATCAGCCGGCGCAAAAGCTCGCCGTCGAACTTGGCACGCCCGAAAAGATCAGGCCGCGCGGAATGCTGTCGATTCCGGTCAAGCTTACGGGTGCCGCGCCGGGCGATGAAGCCTATGTCACAGTGGCCGCCGTCGATGTCGGCATCCTCAACCTGACCGGCTATGAACTGCCGGATGCTTCCGGCCATTATTTTGGCCAGCGCCAACTCGGCGCCGATATCCGCGACCTCTATGGATTCCTCATCGACGGCATGCAGGGCACGCGCGGGGCAATCCGCTCGGGCGGCGACGGGGGCAAGCCGAGTCTCGACGGCGCGCCGCCGCAGCAGGTGCCGATGGCGCGCTACTCCGGCGTGGTCAAGGTTGGCACCGACGGGACCGCGCAGGTCGAATTCGACATTCCTGCCTTCAATGGCACCGCGCGCGTCATGGCCGTGGCCTGGACCCGGAGCGGTGTTGGGCAGACCAAGAAGGACGTGATCATCCGCGATCCCGTGGTGATCGCCGGGACACTGCCGCGCTTCCTCAACTATGGCGACGAATCGCGCTTCTTCCTGCAGATCGACAACATCGAGGGTGGCGCTGGCGACTACACGCTTGATCTTGACTTGCGGGGGCCGGTGATCGTCGCCGCCGATGCGGCGCGGCGCACCGTACGCCTCAATCCGGGCGGCAAGACCTCGCTCTCGATTCCGGTGAAAGCCGGCGGCCTCGGCACGGCGACCTTCGACCTGCGCATGACAGGCCCTGGTGTCGATGTGACGCACAGTTTCAACGTCACGGTACTGCCCGGCACGCCGGAAGTGTTCCAGCGGTCGGTGCGCATGCTTAATCCGCAGCAGAATGTCACCCTGTCCAGCGATCTTCTGGCGGAATACCTGCCCAAGACGGGCTACCTCTCGGTCGCCGTGTCGCCGTTCGGGGGCATGGATGTGCCCGCGCTCCTGAGGGCACTCGACCGCTATCCCTACGGCTGTTCAGAGCAGATCGTCAGCCGCGCCATGCCGTTGCTCTACGTCAATAGGCTGGCGCGGGCGGAAGCCCTCTCGCTTGATCCGAACCTGGACGAGCGGATCAAGGACGCCATCGAACGCGTGCTGTCGCGGCAGGATTCCAGCGGGGCCTTCGGCCTCTGGGCCGCCGGCGGCGCCGATGACCACTGGCTCGACAGCTACGTCATGGATTTCCTGACGAGGGCGCGCGAACGCGGGTTCGTCGTGGCGCAGAAGTCCTTCGACCTGGCGCTGGATCGTCTGCGCAACCATGTCGCGAACACGTCCGAGGTTCGGGACGGCGGCCGGGATCTGGCCTATGCCATCTATGTGCTGGCCCGCAACGGTCGTCCGGTGATGAACGACCTGCGCTATCTCGTCGATACCAAGCTTTCCGATTTCACGACGCCGCTGGCCCGAGCCCAGCTCGCGGCGGCGCTGGCGCTGCTTGGTGATCGCGGGCGGGCCGGATCGGTGTTCTCCAACGCGGCGGAGGAATTGTCCAAGGACAAGATGAGCCTGTCCTCACGCTCGGACTATGGGTCGAAGCTGCGCGACGGTGCGGGTATTCTGACCCTCGCGGCCGAGGCCAACCTGTCGCGCGACGTACTGGTCAAGACAGCGGCCGTGGTTTTCGATACGCGGCAGGCTACGCGCTATACCTCCACTCAGGAAAACGCCTGGATGGTGCTGGCGGCGCAGGCGCTTGTCGCGGATGCGCAGGCGATGGCGCTTACCGTCAACGGCGAGGCGCACAAGGGCGCGCTCTATCGCACCTACAGCGCCGAACGGCTTGAAGCCCGGCCGCTCACAATCGAGAACGCCGGACAGGCGCCCGCGCATCTCGTGGTCTCCGCTTCGGGCAATCCCCTGGTGCAGGAACCGGCGCTCGCGCAGGGTTACCGGGTCGAACGCGACCTGCACAAGCTCGACGGGACCAAGGTCGATCCCACGAAGATCAAGCAGAACGATCGCCTCGTCGTCGTCCTCAAGGTCACCGAACTGGAGGCGCGGTTTGCCCGCCTGCTGCTGGTGGACATGCTGCCGGCGGGACTCGAGATCGACAATCCGGAACTGGTGGAGGGCGGTTCGCTCGAGGGCTTCAGCTGGCTGAAGCGTGAGGCGGAACCGGTGAACACCGAATACCGGGATGATCGGTTTGTCGCGGCGTTCCATCGCAGTGGCGAGAAGACGGCCGAATTCTCTGTCGCCTATCTCGTGCGCGCGGTTGCGCCCGGCGCCTATGTGCATCCCCCGGCGGTGATCGAGGACATGTATCGTCCCGAACGCTTTGGGCGCACGGCCTACGGGCGGGTCGAGGTTGCGCCCGCGCGGAACTGACATGGTCAGGGACGAAACGTCGCGCCTGCGCCGCTATGGCCGCCGTCTGGCCTGGGTCGGGGTGGCAGCTGTCGCCATCGTGGCGCTGGCGACAGCCGGCTACAGGACGGCGCTGAACCGGCTTGGTCCACTGGATCTTGCGGCTGTCGGGGATGGGTCCCCGGTTGTCCTTGATCGCGCCGGCAAGCTGCTGCGCCCGTTCACCACGGCCGATGGACGCTGGAAACTGCCGGTTGCCGCAGCGGAGATCGATCCGCTGTTCTTCCGGCTGCTGAAGACGTACGAGGACCGGCGCTTCGACAGGCATGGCGGCGTCGATGTCCTGGCCATGGCGCGCGCCTCCCTCCAGGCCATCCGCAGCGGGCGTGTCGTCTCGGGCGGCTCAACACTGACCATGCAGGTCGCTCGCTTGCTGGAGCCACGCGACGAACGGACGGTGCCGGCAAAAGCGCGACAGGTGCTGCGGGCCTGGCAACTGGAAGAGAGCGCCAGCAAACAGCGCATCCTCGACTATTATGTGGTGCTGGCACCCTATGGCGGCAACATCGAGGGGCTGCGCGCCGCAAGCATCGCCTATTTTGGCAAGGAACCGCGCCGACTGTCTCTGGCCGAGGCCGCGCTGCTCGTGGCGCTGCCGCAATCGCCGGAAGCGCGGCGGCCGGACCGGTTCGCCGAGACTGCCCGCAAGGCGCGCAACCGCGTGATCGACATTGCCGTGGCGCGAGGCACGGTTTCCGCCAGCGACGGGGAGAGCGCCAAGGGCGAGCCGGTTCCCCATCAGCGCAAGGCGTTTCCGATGTTGGCTCCGCACGCCGCCGAAGCGGCCGTCCGGGCACGGCCGGGCGAGCGCGTCCATCGCCTGAGCATCGATGCGCGCTTGCAGGCGAGCCTCGAACCGATCGCGCGCGAGCGGGTGGAGGCGCTGGGAGCGAAAGTCGCGGCGGCGATCCTGGTGGTCGACAATGCAACCGGCGAGGTGCGCGCGCATGTCGGCGGCAGCGAGTACCTGAGCGCCCAGCGGGCGGGCGGCGTCGATCTGATGCAGGCCGTGCGTTCTCCCGGTTCGGCGCTCAAGCCGTTCATCTACGGCCTGGCATTCGATGCGGGCATCGCGCATCCCGAAACGCAACTTGAGGATCGCCCCTCGCGGTTCGCGACCTATGCCCCCGAGAACTTCGACATGACCTTCCAGGGAACGGTCACGGCCCGCAAGGCGCTCCAGCAGTCGCTGAACGTGCCGGCCGTCGAACTGCTCGCCGAGGTCGGGCCATCGACCTTCATCACCCGGCTGCGCAGCGCCGGTGCCGATATCGTCCTGCCGAAGGATGCTGTCGCCAGCCTTGCCGCGGCGCTCGGCGGTCTCGGCATCCGGCCGGTCGACATGGCCAAGCTCTATGCCGGGCTGGCGCGTGGCGGCATGACCCAGCCGCTCACATGGCGGCTTGGAGAAGGCGCGCGGCCGGAGCGGGAGCGGCGGCTGCTGGACGCCGTCTCAAGCTGGTACCTGGCCGATACGCTGCGCGGCACGCCGCCACCGACAAACGCCCTGTCAAACCGCATCTCGTTCAAGACGGGCACGTCATACGGCTATCGCGACGCCTGGGCCGCGGGATTCGACCGACGCACGACAATCGTGGTCTGGGTCGGCAGGCCCGACGGTGCGCCCGTGCCGGGATTGACCGGTCGCAGCGCCGCCGCCCCGATCCTGTTCGATGCCTTCTCGCGCCTCGGCGGCGAAAACGAGGTCATCCCGGCCCCACGCAATGTGTTGATGGCGGCGACCACGCAGCTGCCGCCGCCCCTCCAGCGCCTCCGGAAGGATGCGCCAAAGACGCTGGCCGCCGCCGCCCCTTCCCTGAAGATCGCCTTTCCGCCCGATGGCGCGCGCATTGATCTCGGCTTCGCAGCCGGCAGGGAGCGCAGCGATCTCGTGCTCAAGGCCAACGGCGGGCAACTTCCGCTGATCTGGATGGTCAACGGGCGTCCGGTGTCGCAGGGCGAGTTGCGTCGCCAATCGACCTGGCAGCCAGACGGCGCGGGATTTGCGCGCGTGTCGGTCATGGATGCTGCCGGGTCGGTGGATTCCGTCACGGTGCGCGTGGAATAGTGGCTGGCGCACGAAGGCCATTGTCAGCGCTGTGGCGGCTCCTGTAGTTATCATACAAGTTCGGGCGCAGTCGTTGCGCTCATGGGCGTGGGGAGTGCGGGATGGCGTTGTCAAAAGTCGCGGTGATCACCGGAGCGGGCTCGGGCGTGGGCAAGGCCGGCGCGCTGGCGCTGGCGGGGGAAGGTTTCGCCATTGTGCTCGCGGGACGGCGCAAGGAGCAGATCGACGCCGTCGCGGCCAAGATCGCGAGCAAAGGCGGCCAGGCGCTGGCGGTCGTGACCGATGTCACCGATCCGCAGTCGGTGGAGCGTCTGTTCGCCGAGGCGAAACGGGCATTCGGCCGTGTCGATCTGCTGTTCAACAACGCCGGCATTTCGGCCGGCGGGCCTATCGAGGATCTTTCGGTCGAGGACTGGAAGCGGGTGGTCGACACCAATCTCACCGGTCCGTTCCTGTGCACGCGCGAAGCCTTCCGGATCATGAAGGCACAGACGCCGCGCGGCGGGCGGATCATCAACAACGGCTCGATCTCCGCCTATGCGCCGCGCCCGAACTCCGCGCCCTACACCGCGACCAAGCACGCCATCACCGGCCTGACACGGTCCACGGCGCTGGACGGACGCAAGCATGACATCGCCTGCGGCCAGATCGACATCGGCAATGCGGCGACCGACATGGCCATGCGGATGGCGTCGGGCGTGCCGCAGGCCAACGGCGAAATCGCCAAGGAACCCTTGATGGATCCACAGTGCGTCGCTGATGCACTCGTCGCCATGGCGCGCATGCCGCCCGATGCGAACGTGCTGTTCATGACAGTGATGGCGACGAAGATGCCGTTCGTCGGTCGCGGCTGAACCCGACCCTATTCCGCCGGGGTCTTGCGCTGGCGTGGAGAGCGGGCCCGCCGTTGGGTAATCTGAGTTTCGGCGCGGGCCTTGTCGCGGCGCACGGCGGCGATTTCCGCGTCCCCCTGCCGTTTCTGCTGGCGTAGCGCCTCGATTGTCGCGGTCATGTCCTGAACCACCTCCTGATGTGCCAGTTGGGCACGGGCGGCGTAACTCTCGGTTTCCGCGATGCGGGTGTTCAGGCGGGCGATTTCGTTGTCGCGCGCCTCGCGTTCAACGCGCTCGCTGTTCCGCTCACGCGTGATCTGGCCGATTTCGTCGATCTGGCGCAGACGCTCGGCCTGCAACTGGGCGATCTGGGCGCCGCGTTCTTCGCCCAGCGCTTCCGCTGCCGCCAGCCGGCGCTCGGCCAGGGATTTCTGTGCCGTCGTCTCGCGCAATCCTTGCATGGTCGCGCGCAGGTCACTGGTCCTGGCGCGCAGGTCGTCGCGCAAGGCGGCGATAACGGCCTGCTGTTCGCTTGTCTTCTCGGTCAGCGTGGCGAGCTGGCGCTCCAGCTCCGCCAGACGCGCCAGGCGCTGTTCGGCGAGTTGGCGCTGCGTCAGGCTCTCCTGATCAAGCTCCTGATTGAACAGGCGGGTGGCATCAAGGTTGGTGACCAGGTTGTCGCGCTCGTTCCTCAAGGCATGATAGCGTTGATTGAGCGCGGCGATGTCCTCGTGTCGCGCGACGAGATCGGCCTGCAGTGCGGCGATGCTGGCGTTCCTCTCGCCGATCGTCGCCTCGCGCTGTTGGATGGTCGCGACATGGTCGCCGATTTCTTTGCGCGCCTGCTGCACCAGCGCGTCCGTCGCGTCCAGACGCACTTCCAGGCGGCGGACCTCGACGGCTGCGGCCGCTCGAATCTGGTCTTTCTCGGCCGCCATCTCGTTCGGGGTGACCGGAAGGGTGGCCATCAGCCGTTGACGCGACAGGCGTTCCGCGCGCCGCCAGAGCGCCGGCAACAGGGCAATCGCAAGCAGCCCCGCAAGCAGGGCGCCGATTGCCAGATACATGATCGCTTCGATCATCGGACCTTGGAGCCAATCAAAGGTCGAGACGATGCCACGGCGATGGCTTCAGCGCCAGTGCGGCCGCTACGCGGAATTGGCGTGCCCTGCTCAGAACGGATTCCAGGTGGGCTGGTCGGTGAACTTCAGATAGCCGACGTTGACGCCGAGACGCGCGCCGACGCCCGAGCGGATCGGGACGATGATGACGCCTTCCGAGCCGAGCGCCGTCATGCCGAAGCCGCCGATGAAATAGGCCGAGCCATCGATGCCGGCGTAACGCCTGAAGAGGTTCGCGACGCTCGGCAGGTTGTAGACCAGCATCATGGTGCGTGCGCCTTCACCGCCGAAATCAAAGCCAAGCGACGGTCCCTGCCAGAACACGCGCGTATCGCCGGCGTTGCGCGTGTAGAGCATGCCTTCCCCGTAGCGCAGGCCGCCGATGAAGGCGCCGGAGCCCTCCTGGCCGAGAATGTAGCCGTTGGGTTCGCCCCAGCGGCGAACCGCCTCCTCGACCGTCAGGGCTAGGCCGCGCGACACGGTGCCGAAGAACTTGTGTCCGGAATCGACGAGTTCGCGGGATTCATAGGTGTTGACGGGTTTCTGCTGCTGCTGCGCCTGTGCTCCGCCGGCTGCCAGAAAGGCGATGATGAGCAGGGCCCTAGCCGCCTGTGCGATCATGTTGCTTCGTCTCCCGGCGCTGCCCGAGAGGCCGCGCCCGCCACATCTTAAGCGAATCACCTGTGGCAAGCTTCGGGTCCAAACCGGGCGGCCGCAAGGCAAATGCACTTGGCGCGCAAGCCGGATTCTCAAGACTGCGGCAAATGTGTATCGCAGGATATCGATTTTTCCTGCTGATTCGGACCGATGCGATGAGCGATGTTGCGAGCCCACCGATTGCCCTGCCGATTGCGCTCGATTCTCTCGATCTCGCGGCACTGTTATGCAGCCGGGTTTGCCACGATGTCATCAGTCCGGTCGGCGCGATCGTCAACGGGCTGGAGGTGCTCGACGACGACAGTGATCAGGAAACGCAGGATTTCGCGCTGGCGCTGATCCGCAAGAGCGCGCAGCAGGCTTCAGCCCGGCTGCAGTTCGCCCGCCTTGCCTTCGGTGCAGCCGGTTCCGCGGGCGCTTCCATTGATCTTGGCGACGCGGAGCAGGTCACGAAGTCCTTCCTTCAGGACGACAAGGTGCAGATTGTCTGGCAGGCGCCGCGCCTTCTGTTGGCCAAGAACAAGGTCAAGCTCCTGCTCAATCTGCTGGTGATCGCTGCGGCATCGATTGTCCGCGGGGGCACGATCACGGTCTCCCTGAGCGATTCGGACGGCCAGACCGCCATTTCGATCACAGCACAGGGTCCGAACTCGCGCATGCCGCCTCACGCGGTCGCGCTTATTGCCGGCGAGAGCGCGACCGGAGGCATTGATGCGCACGGAATTCAGGCCTATTATACCGGGCTGGTGGCGCGGGCGAGCGGCATGGCCGTCACGCTGGAGCATGCCGGCGACACGCTGACCATATCCGCCCGCTCGACTTGAGTGTCATTTCCGGCCGGCGGTATCCTGCTGCATCAACCGATCGTTAGCCTTACCGAAAACCATTCCTCAACCGTTGCGCATCATAGTCGCTGAACCGTACCGCCGATTGTGCGCGGGCGGCGTATGCGGGCGCGATGGACGATCTTCTGTCGGATTTTGCAGTCGAGACGCTAGACAGCATCGATTCCCTTGATGCCGAGATCGTGCGTCTTGAGCGTGACCCGTCCGATGCTGCGGCGATCGAGCGCATTTTCCGCGTTGTGCATACGATCAAGGGCACCTGCGGATTCATCAATCTGCGCAGGCTTGAGCGGATTTCGCACGCGCTGGAGAACCGGATATCGATTTTCCGCGACGGTGCGACGCCGGATCGCGCGGCGGTCAACGCTGTCTTTGCGACGCTCGACCGCATCCGGGTGATTGCCCGGGCGATCGAGACCGTCGGCGTAGAGCCGGCCGGCGACGACGAGGACCTGCTCTCCGCGCTCGTGCAGGAGGGCATCGGCGCCACCGGTCGCCCGAGCCAGGGCGGGCACCGGTCCTTTGAGACCGGCTCCCTGGTCTATCAGGTGCTGGAGCGTCCCCTTCGGGAGGGCGAGGTTACGCTCGACGACCTGGAGCGGGCGTTCCGTCAGGCGCCGGGTCCTGAGGGGGCGACCGGGACGCCCGGAGGGCCTGCCGCCGGTGCGAACCATTCGGCTTCGACCGCCAAGGCGCGCGTGCGCGTGGCGGTGGAGCGTCTCGACCATCTGATCGATGTCGTTTCCGAACTGGTTCTGATCCGCAACCAGCTCCTCGATCTGTCGCGCAAGGATGGCTCGGGGGCTTACAAGCTGCCCTTGCAACGGCTGTCGAACATCACCGGCGAGCTCCAGGATGGCGTGATGCAGACGCGCATGCAGGCCATCAGCACGGCCTGGGCCGGTCTGCCGCGCACCGTGCGTGACCTGGCGCTAAGCCTTGGCAAGGACATCGTGCTCGAGACCAGCGGCGATGACACCGAAATCGACCGCCAGCTTCTGGAGATCATCAAGGACAGCCTGGTGCATCTGGTCCGCAATGCCGCCGACCATGGCATAGAACTGCCGGCTGAGCGCATCGCGGCGGACAAGGCACCGACGGGTATCATTCGGCTTTCGGCGGGGCGCGAGCGCGGCCAGATCGTGGTGCGCATCGAGGATGATGGGCGCGGCCTTGACCCCGATGCGCTGCGTCAGCGCGCCGTTGCGCGCGGCCTGCTGGATGAAGCCGAAAGCCGCGCTTTGGGGGATTCGGAAGCAGCCTTGCTGATTTTCAGGCCGGGTTTCTCGACCGCGTCCGCCGTCACCAGCGTGTCCGGGCGCGGCGTTGGGCTCGATGCCGTGCGTGACAGCGTCGAGCAGGCTGGTGGAACCATCGAACTGCTCAATCGGCCCGGCCATGGTCTTGCCGTGATCCTGAAGCTGCCGCTGACCCTGGCGATCGCCAATGTGCTGATCGTCGAATCCGCCGGCCAGCGCTTCGCCCTGCCGCAGCTGGCGGTGACCGAACTGGTCCGCACGCAGGCGGACAGCGACGTGCGCGTCGAGATGATCGGAACAACGCTGACGCTGCGGTTGCGCGACGGCCTGCTGCCCCTGATCCGGCTCGATCAGGCGCTGGGCCGGGAAGCGCAGGATGCGCCTGCTGGCGTCGTCGCGATTTGCCAGGCTGGCCATGTCCGCTTCGGCCTGGCGCTTGGCATCATCCTTCAGACCGAAGAAATCGTGGTGAAGCCGCTGCCTGGGGCGCTGCGCTCGATACCCTACTACTCCGGAACCACCATTCTTGGCGATGGATCCGCCGTCCTCATTCTGGAACCGGCGGGATTTGCCAGGCTCGTGGAAGGCGCCGGCGCCAGCGCGCCGCCCGTCCCCGAAAGTCGGCCAGAGACAGAGCGGCAGGCGGCGAAGACCGCGGTACTGGTGTTCCGTGGCCATGACGGTCGCGAGAAGGCGGTGCCGCTGTCCCTGGTGAAGCGCCTCGAGGACTTCAGCCCGCAGGATGTCGAGCGGCTCGGCGGGCGTCAGGTCGTCCAGTATCGCGGCGGCGTCATGCACCTGCTCGGTGAACCCGGGTTGCCTGAACAGGCAGAGCGCGAAGATCGCATGCCGGTGATCGTCTTCAGCTGCGGCCGGGAAACGGTTGGCGTTGTGGTCCAGGAAATCGTCGACATCGTCGAGGACAGGTTCGAGCTTGATCTCGCTCATGCGAGCCCGGGCTGGCTCGGCACGGCGATCATCGGCGGGCGGCTTATGGAAGTTCTCGATGTCGCGGCGCTGTTCGCAGCGGGCGCGGCGGTGGTCCCGGAAATCCCGGGGCATGGCCCGCCGCGTGTCCTGCTGGTGGAACCAAGCGCCTTCTTCCAGGCCATGCTCGCGCCGTTGCTGCGTGCCGTCGGCCTGGACGTCACCATCGCCTCGAACGCGGACGAAGCGCTGGCGCTCGCCGAGGCCAACCGGTTCGCGGTCGCCATCGTCGATTTCGACGGAGCCGTCAGCCGTGCGGGCGAATTGTGCATGGCGCTGCGCCCGGACCTCAAGGCGCCTGCGCTTGTGAT
>ERZ761609.2528-NODE-2528-length-13355-cov-10.446692_pt1 | contig 13355 bp, 12 predicted proteins | sample MGYA00511163_ERZ761609 | MGnify/ENA primary metagenome ERZ761609 (study PRJEB28899, sample SAMN02445070) | bioreactor sludge metagenome | biome: EBPR sludge | place: Australia: Brisbane, Thorneside Wastewater Treatment Plant | collected 2011-12-16 ... | reverse complement strand
GCTCTTCCGATCTAGAAATTCTTTTTGAATCAGTCGATAAAGATAAAGTTAGTAAAAAAGAGCTTGAACTTATAAAAGCATACAATTCAAATCAGCCTGATATTGGCTATAATAGGACTTAGAAATTAACTATTTCAAACTCACCCACTACTGGATTTAGCCCTCAAAGGCCCCAAAAACAAAAACGCCGGACATGAAGCCCGGCGTTTTTGCGTGTTCAAAAAAACCTTAGTCGATAAGCTTGCGCATCGCGCGCAGGTCGTCGAGCATGGATTTCAGCTCGTCGCGGTTCTTTTCGACGGCGCGGGCGATGGGCGTTTCCACCTCTTCCGCACCGGAAAGCTCCAGGCCGTCCTGAACGCGCGCGCTCAGGTTGCCGCGCGTCGCGCTCAGCAATTTCTGTACACCCTTGATGGTATAGCCTTCGCTATACAGCAGGTGGTGGATGTTTTTCAGCAAATCAACATCTTCCGGACGGTAGTAGCGACGGCCGCCGCCACGCTTGAGCGGCTTGATTTGCGTAAATTTGGTTTCCCAGAAACGCAGAACGTGCTGTTCGACGTTCAGCTCCCCCGCGACTTCGCTGATGGTGCGGAATGCGCCGGCGGATTTTTGCGCCGGAGCCTTCGCCTTCATCGGGCGGCGGCCGGGAATATTCTGGGTAACTTGTGGCTGGCTTTGCGTCTGCGAAACGTCATCCGTCTGGATGCCGTTCTTGGCATTCGGATTGGTAGGTGAGTTCATGAATGAAAGTCCTTAAATACGGTTGCTTCGATGATTTTGTATTAAGGGTCGTCTTATTCGGCGGCGCCGGATGCGTCGGTGGAGCCTACGTTATTGATGCGCTCTTTAAGTACGTTGCTGGCGCGGAAGGTCAAAACGCGACGCGGCAGGATAGGCACTTCTTCCCCGGTCTTGGGGTTGCGGCCGATACGCTGGCGCTTGGAGCGTACCTGGAAGGTACCGAAGGAAGAGATTTTCACCATCTCCCCGCGTTCCAGCGCCTTGCAAACTTCTTCCAGCACCGTTTCCACCAGTTCGGCAGATTCGTTGCGGGACAGGCCAACCTGTTCGTAAACAGCCTGGCTGAGGTCTGCGCGGGTAATGGTCTGGTTATTGGTCATTGAATGCACCTCGCTCTTGGTGAATCTCACGGTAATGATTCACATTTCATTAGTCAATACAAAGAGTTGAAGCTGTCAGTTAGAGTAAATAAACCAATCAAAACACCGCCCATTAAAGGGTTTGGGCGGAGTCGCTGAAAATCACCACCGCGCAAGCGCGGCGCCCCATGTGAGCCCCCCGCCCATGGCTTCCATGAGAATCACATCGCCGCGCTGGATTCGGCCGTCTTCAACCGCCGTTGCAAGCGCAAGGGGAATCGATGCCGCCGACGTATTGCCGTGGTCTTGCACCGTCACGACGACTTTTTCGGGGGAAAGATTCAGTTTTTCCGCCGTTGCATCGATGATGCGGCGGTTGGCCTGATGCGGCACCAGCCAGTTGACCTCGGCGGGGCTGACGCCGCTCGCTTCCATCGCTTCGACAATCGCCTCGCTCATGCGTGTGACAGCATTCCGGAAAACTTCTTTGCCGTTCATGCGGACATGGCCCACGCTGCGCGTGCTGGACGGGCCGCCATCGACATAAAGCAGGTCGCGCTTCGCCCCTTCGGAATGAAGATGCGTGGTCAGGATGCCGCGGTCGGTTTTATCGCCCTTGCCCGCGTCCGACGCTTCAAGCACCACAGCGCCCGCACCATCACCGAAGAGTACGCAAGTCGTGCGGTCATCCCAATCGAGAAGCCGTGTGAAATGTTCCGCACCAATCACCAGCGCGCGGTTAATCTGTCCGGATTTGATGAAGTTATCGGCGGTTGATAAAGCATAGATGAAGCCGGAGCACACGGCCTGAATGTCAAACGCAAACCCGCGGTCGCCCATGCCGATATTGTCCTGCACGGTGACTGCCGTCGCGGGGAACGTCTGGTCGGGCGTGGTCGTGGCGAGGAAAATCGCGTCGATATCGCTGCCATTCAAGCCAGCTGCTTTCAGCGCCTTCTCCGCCGCGCGCGTCGCCATATCCGACGTCTTTTCCCCCTCGCCCGCCATGTGGCGTTTGCGAATGCCGGTGCGCTGGGTAATCCACTCATCCGTGGTGTCAACAAGCTTGGCAAGGTCGTTGTTTGTCAAAAATTTTTCCGGCAGGTACGAACCGCAGGACAGCATCACGGAACGGCGCATTATCCCTCCTCCCCCGCCAGACGCGCAGGCGCTTCGGCCGCGGCGGCAGGACGCAGCGCATCCGCGCCGAGGCGCTGAAGTTCTGCTTCAACTTTTGCATTGAACTTATTGGCAGTAAGGCCAGCGGCGACGCCGATTGCATTCGAAAAACCGATGCCATCTGTGCCGCCATGGCTTTTGATGCAAAGACCTTTCAGCCCCAGCAGGCTGGCGCCGTTGTAGTAACGCGGGTCGATGCGTTTGGAAAAAGTTTTCATCGGGCGATAGCAAAGCAGCAAACCGGGCAAGGCAAGCAAAAGCCCGAGCTTGACCATCCACGAGGATTTCAGCGCTTCTTTCACCATGCCCTTGATAAGCCGTGCGGTGCCTTCAATCGTTTTCAAGGTCACGTTGCCGGTGAAACCGTCGGTAACAATCACATCGAACGCGCCTGTGCCGATGTCATCGCCTTCGGCGAAGCCTTTATAAATACCGGGCAGTTTTGCCTTCGACAAAAGCTCGGCACTTTCTTTCACCAGCTCGCTGCCCTTCATGGCTTCGGAGCCGATGTTGAGAATACCGATTTGCGGCTGCGCGATACCGAAAGTTTCGCGCGAGAAAACGCCGCCAAGCACCGCGAATTCCAAAAGATTATAAGGGTCGCATTCCGCATTCGCGCCAAGGTCGAGCAAGACCGTCCCCTTGCCCGCAATACGCGTCGGCAAGAAGGTCGCAATCGCAGGGCGGTGAATGCCCGGCATGACTTTCAGGCTGAATTTGGCCATCGCCATCAAGGCGCCCGTATTGCCGGCGGAAACAACGCAATCAGCTTCGCCCTTCGCCACCGCATCGATGGCAAGGCGCATGGAAGAATTGCGCCCTGTGCGCAGAACCTGCCCCGGTTTATCCTCGGCGGTGACGCGGTCGGGCGTGTGGCGGATTTCAAGAACATCGGCAAGCCCCGCGTATTCCGCCACGATGGGGCGGATTTGCGTTTCGTCGCCAAAAACGATGAAGCGCGCGGACGGAAACTGTCCACGCGCAATGTGTGCCCCTTCGATAACAATTCGCGGGGCATGGTCGCCCCCCATACCATCGAGGGAGATGACGAGGTTATGTTGTTGCTGATGCAAAACCGGCCTCTGATATCGTTCCGCCGCAAAGAAAGCGGCGCCGCAGGCGGTAAAAGGGCGGGACGGCGCAGAAGGCGCCTGTACCCGCCACTATGATTTAGTCGATATCGATGACTTGTTCGCCCTTGTACATGCCCGTTTTCAGGCAGACGTGGTGCGGACGAACCATTTCGCCGGTCTTTTTGTCTTCAACAGCCGTCGGTGCGGACAGCGCATGGTGCGAGCGGCGCATGTTGCGGCGGGATTTGGAAGTTTTCTTCTTGGGAACAGCCATGGCTTGTTACTCTTTCTGTCGTCTAAATTCCGAATTCTTATGCTTTTGCTTTTTCTCGCGCTTTACACGCGAAACCCTTGGCAACCATAAGGCCGCTGAGGCGCAGGGGTCATTACATAACGAAAAAGACCTGCAGGCGCAAGAAAAATCAGCCTGATTCATACCCTTTTTGGCGGATTTTACAAGTAAAAAGGCGTCCCTCTTTCGTCCCCGCCCCGCCCAAGGCGGCTGATTTTATTCGCCTTTTTGTCCCTTCTCGCCTTTCAGCGCCTCAAGCGCCTGAAAAGGATTGGCTTTTTTGGGCTGGCCACTGGCCTGCATCTGGGCGGCCAGACTGACCCCCGGGGCACGCGGATACGGATCCAGCTCCAGCGACAGGTACTGCGCGACAACCTCGCCAAGGTCAATCATGCCGTTATGCACCATCTCGGCTGCATCGAGGTCGTCGTCGAGGGTGAAGGAGATTTCCTCGCGCGCCTTCTCCGCATCTTCGGTGAAATAGGTATCGAACTGACCATCGACATGGCCGTGCACGTCCTGCAGCGACACCACGCAGGCCTGCACCACATCGGCGCTGAATTTGCCTTCGATACGCACGGCCGTGCCGCCCGGCACGCGGCGGATGGCCACTTCAGCCGCAAACTTCTTGAGACTGCGCAGACCGAAACGCGCGGCGAGCGCCGCCTCTTCCTCGGCCGAAGGGCTGAGCGTTTCTTTGCGGATTTTATCCGGCGCGATGCCTTCGATGGCAATCAGGCGGGAAAATTCGGGCTTGTGGTGCGGGGCTTGGGCTGTCATGGGAAACCGTTTTCAATAACACTATCAAAGCGCAAGTTTTTACATCATTTCGGGCAAAAAACAAAGGATTTCCTTATTATGACGTCCCATTATCTTGCACCTTTACGGGCAAATGCGTATAAAATCAGGCTCCAAGCGTTTATCAGAGGCTGTCATGACCACGACCCCCTTTCAAAAAGCCCTTTTGCTGACGGGCGCCGCCCTTTTGGTGTGCGACCTTGCCGCCTGCACCCCGCGCGTTGCCACGCGCGGCAATCTGCTGACGCAAAGCAAAATTGCGGAACTGCAACCCGAAACATCCCTGCGCGCCGATGTGCAGCGCGTCTGGGGCCCGCCCTCCGCCGTGTCGCCCTTTGACGACAAAACGTGGTATTACATCGGCGAAGTCGTTTCGCAAAAAGGCATCTTCGCCCCCGAAGTGCAGGAACGCAAAGTCGTCAAAGTCCATTTCGACGACATGGGCGCCGTGACCGAAGTTGCGATGCTCGACCCCGCGCAGGCGCGCGATATCGAATACGCTTCGCGCCGCACGCCCACGGCCGGCCGCGAGTTTACGGCGTTCGAGCAGTTCATCGGCAACCTTGGCCGTTTCAACCAAAACGTCGATAACAAGCCGGGCGCCAGCATTCCGAAATAATCCGGCCTGCTTGACGGGTAATCTTCCCCCGCCGCGCTTGGTCTTCAGATACAAAAAACCCCCTTCGTTACCGAAGGGGGTTTTTGTTGTCGCGTCATTGACGCGGACGGGTTAGCCGAGGCTTGCCATGACCGCCACCAGCAGGATTGCAACGATGTTGGCAATCTTGATGAGCGGGTTAACAGCAGGGCCTGCGGTGTCCTTGTAGGGGTCACCAACGGTGTCACCGGTTACCGCCGCTTTGTGCGCGTCGGAACCTTTGCCGCCGTGATGACCTTCTTCGATGTACTTTTTCGCGTTATCCCACGCACCGCCACCGGAGGTCATGGAGATAGCAACGAAAATACCGGTCACAATCGTACCGACGAGCATCGCGCCCACGGCCTGAAAACCGGCTTCCATCGTGCCGTCCACTTTCCACACCACCCAGAACAGGACGATGGGCGAGAGAACCGGCAACAACGAAGGCACAATCATTTCCTTGATGGCTGCTTTGGTCAGCATATCGACAGCGCGGCCATACTCGGGCTTGGACGTGCCCTTGAGGATGCCCGGGATGTCTTTCAGCTGACGGCGCACTTCCACCACGATGGAACCCGCAGCGCGACCGACGGCCGTCATGCAGATACCGCCGAAGAGGTACGGCAGCATGCCGCCGATGAAAAGGCCGATAATAACAAACGGCTCGTTCAGCGGGAAGTTGACGGTCATGTCGGGGAAGTAGTGCTTCAGCTCTTCGGTAAAGGCGGCGAACAGCACCAGCGCGGCAAGGCCGGCGGAACCAATCGCATAACCTTTGGTCACAGCCTTGGTCGTGTTGCCGACTGCGTCCAGAGCGTCGGTAACGACGCGGACTTTTTTCGGCAGTTCCGACATCTCGGCGATACCGCCGGCGTTGTCGGTGACAGGGCCGTAAGCATCAAGCGCGACAATCATACCGGCCAGTGCCAGCATGGTGGTTGCCGCAAGCGAAATGCCATAGAGACCGGCGAAGTCATACGCACCATAGATACCGGCCGCAATCACGATTACCGGCAAAGCGGTAGATTCGAGAGAGACAGCAAGACCTTGAATCACGTTCGTGCCATGGCCCGTTTCCGACGCTTTCGCGATGGAGCGGACGGGGCGGAACGCGGTCGAGGTGTAGTACTCGGTAATCCACACCAGCGCAGCCGTGACAGCCAGACCGATAAGCGCGCAATAGAACAGGTCCTGACCCGTCAGTTGCACGCCCGAGCCCAGCTCCACGGTACCGGCAAAGCTGCCGAGAACGTAGTTGATGGACCAGTAGATAAGACCGGTAGAAATTACGCCCGTTGCGATGAGGCCTTTGTAGAGCGCCATCATGATGTTCTGCGATTCACCGAGGCGCACGAAGTAAGTGCCGACGATAGACGCAAGGATGCACACACCGCCGATAAGCAGCGGCAGTTCCATCATCTTGGTCACGCTGTCACCGACGAAAACGCTGGCCGCGATAAGCATGGTCGCAACGACCGTCACCGCGTAGGTTTCGAACAGGTCAGCCGCCATACCGGCACAGTCGCCCACGTTGTCACCGACGTTGTCGGCGATAACCGCAGGGTTGCGCGGGTCGTCTTCGGGCAGGTTGGCTTCGACTTTACCGCAAAGGTCGGCACCGACGTCCGCGCCTTTGGTAAAGATGCCGCCGCCGAGACGGGCGAAAATGGAAATCAGCGAGGCGCCGAAACCAAGCGCGACGAGTGCTTCAAGCACCGCGCGGGTTTCCGTGCCCTTGGACAGCAGGAAGAAGTAGTAACCCGCAACGCCCAGCAGACCGAGACCAACCACCAGCATGCCGGTGATGGCGCCCGATTTGAAAGCGATGGAGAGCGCTTCTTTCATGCCCTTTTGCGCCGCATCCGCGGTGCGGACGTTGGCACGCACCGACACGTTCATGCCGATGTAACCGGCAAGACCGGACAGGATGGCGCCGATAGCAAAGCCGATACCGACTTGCTGACCGAGCGTCATGCCCAGAATGATGGCGACGACGACGCCGACGGCGGCGATGGTCGTGTACTGGCGGTTCAGATAGGCACTTGCCCCTTCTTGAATGGCCTGTGCAATTTCCTGCATACGGGCGTTGCCTGCGCTTGCAGTCAAAACCTGATAGCCGGTAAGCACGCCATACAGAAGAGCAAGAAGACCGGAACCCAGAATAATCGTTTGGATATCCAACGTCATTGATTACTTCCTCGTTGTTCGTTTGTTTTTGGTTGTTGTTTCCCGCCGGAGTTTTTTGCTGACGCAAAGAATCTCCCCCGGCGGCCTCTTTTGAATGTGAGTGGGCTGAACATGCCCAATATTCATATCGATGGCAAGGCCAAGAAACCCTTGGCCTATATGAATTATTTTGCTGCGCTGCAAGATTTTTGAGCGCCTGAAAACATGCGGCAGCGCATCAAAACCACCTCGCCCAATATCCTCTATTTACAGAAAAACAGGGCAGATGAAAGATTGTGATAAAGCCCAGAAAATGCTAAAAAATAGCAGATTTTGAGCATACCTGTTCGCCCCGCTCCGCGCTGGCCAAAATGGCCGCGGCAAGGAAGTTTTCGGGCGCGCAGACAACACATAGGGAAACAACCCGTGACCGCAGACAACACCGCCCCCAAGCAAGGCATTGCGCCCATCACCATCGAAGAGGAAATGCAAAAATCCTACCTCGATTACGCGATGAGCGTCATCGTCAGCCGCGCCCTGCCCGATGTGCGCGACGGCCTGAAGCCTGTGCATCGCCGCATCCTTTATGCGATGCGCGAAGGCGGATACGACAGCAGCAAGCCCTATAAAAAATCCGCGCGTATCGTCGGTGACGTCATGGGTAAGTACCACCCGCACGGCGACAGCGCGATTTACGATGCGATGGTGCGTATGGCGCAGGACTTCTCCATGCGCCTGACGCTGGTGGACGGTCAGGGTAACTTCGGCTCGATGGACGGCGACCCTGCGGCCGCGATGCGTTATACCGAAGCGCGCCTGAACAAGGTCGCCGAAACGCTGCTTGAGGACATCGACAAGGAAACCGTCGATTTCCAACCCAACTACGATGAATCGACGCTGGAGCCGACGGTGCTGCCCGCGCGTTTCCCCAACCTGCTCGTCAACGGCGCAAACGGTATTGCCGTCGGTATGGCCACCAACATTCCGCCGCATAACCTTGGCGAAGTCATCACCGGTTGCTGCGCCTATATCGACAATCCGGACGTATCGATTGACGAGCTTATCGAGATTATCCCCGGCCCCGATTTCCCGACGGGCGCGCAAATTCTCGGCCGCAACGGCATTCTGGGCATGTACCATACGGGCCGCGGCTCCATCATCATGCGTGCCAAAACATCGGTGGAAGAAATCCGCAAGGACCGCGAAGCCATCATCGTGCACGAAGTCCCCTATCAGCAAAACAAAGCCCGCCTTCTGGAGCGCATCGCCGAATGTGTGCGCGAAAAGATTATCGAAGGCATCAGCGACCTGCGCGATGAATCCGACCGCGATGGTGTACGCATCGTTGTCGAGCTGAAACGCGACGCGATTGCCGATGTTGTCATGAACCAGCTTTACAAACATACGCCGCTGCAATCCAGCTTCGGCGCGAACATGCTGGCGCTCAACTACGGCCGCCCGCAGATGCTGAACCTGAAGGAGTTCATCTCCGCCTTCGTCGCCTTTCGCGAAGAGGTTATCACCAAACGCACGATTTTCGAGCTGGGCAAAGCCCGCGACCGCGCCCATATCTTGGCCGGCCTTGCCGTTGCCGTGGCGAATATCGACGAAATCATCAAAATCATCCGCACGGCGTCCGACCCGAACGATGCGCGCGAAAAACTGACCGCGCGCCAATGGCCGGCCGAAGACGTCGCGCCGCTTATCCAGCTTATCGACGATCCGGAATACCCGATGTCGGAAGGCAATACCTATAAAATGTCCGACACGCAGGCGCGCGCCATTCTCGATTTGCGCCTGCACCGCCTGACGGCGCTGGAGCGTGACAAAATCGGCGACGAGCTGAAGGAAGTTTGCGCTTATATCTCCGAGTGCCTGCGCATCCTCGGCAGCCGCGAAGCGCTGATGGAGCTGCTGCGCAGCGAGCTGGTGGAAATCCGCGACAAATACGCAACCCCGCGCAAAACCGAACTTATTCCGGATGAATTCGAAACCGACCTCGAAGCGCTCATCCAGAAAGAAGACATGGTCGTGACTGTCAGCCATACCGGCTACGTCAAACGCGTACCCCTCGCCACCTACCGCGCGCAAAAACGCGGCGGCAAGGGTCGCACCGGCATGCAAACGAAGGATGAAGATTTCGTCACCGACCTTTTCATCGCCAATACGCATACGCCCGTCCTGTTCTTCACATCCAAGGGCATCGTGCATAAAATGAAGGTGTACCGCCTGCCGCTGGGCACGCCCCAGTCGCGCGGCAAGGCCTTCGTGAACCTGCTGCCGCTGGAAAAAGACGAAAAAATCTCCGTCGTTATGCCGCTGCCGGAGGACGAGGACAGCTGGGATTCGCTGGACGTGATTTTCGCGACCAGCCACGGCACCGTGCGCCGCAACAGCCTTGAGGATTTCAAGAACATCCGTGCCAACGGCCTGATTGCCATGAAACTCGACAGCGACGAGCAGCTGATTGACGTGCGCACCTGCCCGCCCAACAGCGACCTGCTGATTTCGACGCGCAAGGGCAAAGCCATCCGCTTCCCCATCAGCGACGAAACGCTGCGTCTGTTCAAATCACGCTCATCGACCGGCGTGCGCGGTATCAAACTGATGGACGGCGACGAAGTCGTTTCCATCTCCATCCTGCGCCATGTCGAGGCCACGGCGGACGAGCGCATGGCCTATCTGAAGCGCGCATCGCAACTGCGCAATCAGGTCGAGGACGGCGAAGACGGTGCGGGGGATGAAGAAGAATCCGCATCCGGCAACGTCGTTTTGACCGACGAGCGTTTCAACGAACTGGCCATGCAGGAAGATTTCCTGCTCGCCGTTACCTCCCGCGGGTTTGGTAAACGTACATCCGCGTACGAATACCGCACCACGGGCCGCGGCGGCTCCGGCATCTGGAACATGAAACTCTCCGCGCGCAACGGCGAAATCGTCTGCTCCTATAACATCAAGGACAGCGACGAGGTGATGCTCGTCACCAACGGCGGCCAGATTATTCGCATGCCCGTCGGTGACGTCCGCTTCGTCGGCCGCCAGACGCAGGGCGTAACCCTCTTCCGCATCGAAGCCGACGAACAAGTCGTCTCCGCCGCCGTCATCCGCGACGCCGGCGAAGGACCGGATGTCGAGGGGAATGAATAACCCCCCTCACTTCACAAAACAAAAAGGCGCGGAAATTATTCCGCGCCTTTTTTGTTTTTTACCGCCATCAACACTTACACCGCCGCTATCCTTTATTGTAAAAAAATTTGTTCAAAGTGGCGATGACGGTGGCCACACAGAAAGAAAATGTAGAGCCCATTAATGACCATGCCTGAACTTGGTGAAACCAATTCCTCCGGTTCCAATCAGAAGGGAACTGCCCCGATGGTAACAACTCATAACCGTAAGTATATTTTGATTGGTAGAAGCTCAAAAACCACAGGCAGCATAAAATTGTCACAACAAACATATAACCGTGCCTTATCGGGCCGAACGATTCCGGTCTATTACCCCTGAAAATCTGCAGCCAAGCTCTTACTTTTACAGGGACAAGCGGCAAGCTCAGGAGAAGACAAAAAGTCCCCGAGAAATAGGCGAGAGAAAGATAATATACATTAACGATATTTTTAGCCTTCGAAAGGTCGAGCGCCGGACGCTCACCCGGGATATCCAAACTTACTATCCATTTCACTAACGCGGCGTTATTCTCGACAAACGCTTCAGAGATAGAACCGCCTGATGCGCCCATCATCGCATAAGTCGCCGACAAGACCATCGGAACACCGTAGAGCGGCGCAATAATTATTAAATACCCCTTCAGGACACTAAAAAGATTTAGTGCATGCGTTTTACCGCGATGCAGATAACGCCTGATGCAAATATAAAACCATAAATGCACGAGAAAGAGACATGAGAAAAGATATTCATACCCATAGCCATAGTCCGCGAATAATTTTATCAACGTTGTTTGTGGTACAAGAAGGCTCCAAGCAAGGGCGTAAGCTCTCTTTGAAAAGCAAACATCCCCCTCTACCTCTTTGTATATAGGGGCCCAAGTTTTTGGATGAGGAGGCAAAGGTTCTGACATCTTATTTACGTCCGTCTATGCTTATAAGGTGGCCGTTCGGCAAGGAACACTCCCTACCCTTCATTCACCAACCGCCACGCAAGCGGCGGCAGCACCGACGGGTCGGTCATGGTGAAGCGGTGGACGTCGAGGGGGACGCCGTCGGAGCAGCGGAGATGTCCGCCCTTGTCGGTGCCCACGAAGGTGAAGCCGAGTTTTTCAATCACGCGGCGGCTGCTTTGGTTGCCTTCGTAATAATTGATGTTCACGCGCTTTGCGTCCAGCGCATCGAAGGCATAGCGAATGGCGGCATTTGTTGCTTCGGTTGCGTAGCCCTTGCCGCGCTGGGATAGCGCGCACCAATAGCCCGTTGCGAAAACGCCATCGCCGTCATCCATGATGCCGCCCATCACCGCGAATTTTCCGTTGTCACGCGCGAAACAGGCGGCGACGTCGAAAGGCCGCGCGGGGTTCAGGCTGGCGGCGAAGGTTTCCATCGCGCTTTGCGGTTTCTGGTCGTCGTAGGCCCAGCTCATCCATGTTTGAAGCTCGCCCCAGACTTCTTCTTTCGCGGCCTGTATTTCAGGCACGAATTGTAATTGCAGCGGCTTTATCAAAAGGCGTTCGGTTTCGATATACATGGGGCATTATTCCTATCTGAAGGCATCGATATAATCGGTGATGACGGTAAGCGGCACGCCCTCCGCCTCGCATACCTCCGCCAGTTTGGCGTAGGCGGCTTTGCGCGCGGGCGTCATTTCTTCGAACAGTGCCCAGCTGTTGATGCCCAGCCCCCGCGCCTGCGCCATCATGACGCTGTCGGGCGTCAGCGTGACGAATTCCGGATGCACATAGGACAGCGCTGCCCCCTTCGCAGCCTTGTCCTGCCATGCGGCCAGAACGCCTTCCAGCGCGGCAAGGCTATAGGGTTGATAGCGGCAGGTGAAATCTTCGCGGCGGTCGGCGTAGATGGGGCTCGCCTCCGCCTTCTCCCCGAACAGCATGCCGTATTGCGCGGCGGGCAGGATGTGCGACATGGCAATGATGTTATGCAGCGCGAAGGACGAAAACAGCACCCGCGCGGGCGGCACGGGCGATGCCGTTACCACCGCGGCGATGCGCTTGATGAAATCATTCGCCTCCAGCGGCTGTCCGGCGCCTTGCACGCCTTTAATCTCGATATTCACATCCCACGGCAAGGTTCGCGGGGATACCTCTGCTATCAAGGCCAGCGTTTCGGACAGCGGCGCGATGCGACCATGCGCATGGCGGCCTGTTTTGAATTTGAGTATTTCCGCAAACGGCAAGGTATTGAGCGCCCCCGCAGGTGCCGCGCCGAAAAAATGGTCGGCCGGCACGACGTTGTGCAGGGTGAAAATTTCGCCATCCGCCGACATCACGGCGTCGATTTCTACATAATCAGCCCCCGCGGCAAAAGCCGCCTTGACGCTTTCGGCCGTGTTTTCAACGGGCAAACCGGCGATGGCGCGGCGCGATTGGTAAAAATCATGGTCAGTGCAGCCAAGCCCGCGGTGGCCGCCCACGGCGAAGGCATGTCCGGCTGCGTTTTTCGTCTTTACCATTGCGCTTTACCCCAAACTGTTTCAATCTCGTCACATCGCATTTTGATTGGACAAACAGATGGTAACAGCGCGCATGAAAAAAGCATCCACAAAAAAATCCGCCGCGAAAAAGACTGGCGCGCAAAAACCCCGCGCACAGAAACAACGCCTGACCGGCGTTTACCCCGGCACGTTTGACCCTGTGACCCTCGGCCATCTGGATATCATCGAGCGGGCGCTGAAGGTCGTTGACCATCTGGTCGTGGCCGTCGCCGACAACCCCGGCAAAGGGCCGCTGTTCAATACCGAAGAGCGCGTGAAAATGATGGAAACCGACCTTGCCAATAACCCGAAAATCAAGGGCAAGTCGTGGGAAGTCGTGCCGTTCAGCAAGCTTTTGATGCAATTCGTCGAAGAGGTTGAGGCTCGCGTTATCGTGCGCGGCCTGCGCGCCGTGTCGGATTTCGAATATGAATTCCAGATGGCGG
>ERZ761609.2526-NODE-2526-length-13368-cov-11.461954_pt1 | contig 13368 bp, 14 predicted proteins | sample MGYA00511163_ERZ761609 | MGnify/ENA primary metagenome ERZ761609 (study PRJEB28899, sample SAMN02445070) | bioreactor sludge metagenome | biome: EBPR sludge | place: Australia: Brisbane, Thorneside Wastewater Treatment Plant | collected 2011-12-16 ... | reverse complement strand
GCAGGCTGCGGCGCGCGCGCCCGCGCAGGTCGAGGACGCCGAGCGCGGCCCCGATGATCTTGCCGCCATCCTCTACACCTCCGGCACCACCGGCCGGTCCAAGGGCGCCATGCTGAGCCACGCGAACCTCGCGTCGAACTCGTTGACCTTGAAGGAGTATTGGCGTTTCACGGACAGGGACGTGCTGATCCACGCCCTGCCGATCTACCACACGCACGGGCTGTTCGTGGCCACCAACGTCACGCTCATGGCCGGCGCGACCATGCTGTTCTTTGCCCGGTTCGATCCCAACCAGATCATGGCGGCGATGCCGCGCGCGACCGCGATGATGGGCGTGCCGACCTTTTACACCCGCCTGCTGCAGCATCCCGGGCTGACGAAGGAGGCGACCGGAGGCATGCGCCTGTTCGTCTCGGGATCGGCGCCGCTGCTCGCCGAGACCCATCGCGAATGGCAGGCGCGCACCGGCCACGCCATTCTCGAGCGCTACGGCATGACCGAGACCAACATGAACACCTCGAACCCCTACGAGGGTGACCGGCGCGCCGGAACGGTGGGCTTTCCCCTGCCGGACGTCGCCTTGCGGATCGCCGATCCCGAGACCGGAGCCGTGCTGAAGCAGGGTGAGATCGGCATGATCGAAGTGAAAGGTCCTAATGTTTTCAAGGGCTACTGGCGCATGCCGGAGAAGACGGCGGCGGAATTTCGCGGCGACGGATTCTTCATCACCGGCGATCTCGGCATGATCGACGAGCGCGGCTACGTCTCGATCGTCGGGCGTGGCAAGGATCTGGTCATCACCGGCGGGTTCAATGTCTACCCCAAGGAGGTCGAAGCCGAGATCGACGGCATGCCGGGCGTGATCGAAAGCGCGGTCATCGGCATTCCCCATCCCGACTTCGGCGAGGGCGTCACCGCAGTCGTCGTGCGTCAGAAGGGTTCGGCCCTCGACGAGACCGAGATTCTCGGGCGCCTGTCCGAGCGCCTGGCGAAGTTCAAGCAGCCCAAGCGGATCATCTTCATGGACGACCTGCCCCGCAACACCATGGGCAAGGTCCAGAAGGCCGTCCTGCGCGAGCAGTTCAAGTCGCTCTATTCCTGAAGTGCCAGGCGTCTTCAGGAGACGCGGGAACGCAGCGCAAGGTTCTGAAGGACCATGCGGAATCGCCCCGGAAATCGCGGCGCGGTCGCAATTCTTGCCCATTTATTAACCAAGATGCCGGATCATCGCGGTTGACACGATTCAACTGGGTCAGATGGCTGCCGTACAGGACTTCACTTCCACCCTGGCGCGCCTGCGTCCCGCTTTGGCGGGAACGCGGACCGGCGTTCGTGCGCGCGTGGAAATCCTGTCCGGCGGAACCCTTGCCGGCTATCGCGACCTGCCAGAGGGTGTCTACCGCATTGGCGCCCGTTCCGACTGCGATCTTGTCGTTCCGGAAGCGAAAACCCCGCATATCGCGACCCTCAAGATCGAGAAGGATGCCGCCGGCCGCTGGACGCTGTCGCTGGTTCCGTTCATCGAGGGGATGCAGCTCGAAGGCAAGCCCCTCGCCGCCTTCAACCCAGTCAAGCTGGTTGGCGCCAGCGCGCTGCGCCTGGACCAGACCACCCTGCGCATTTCGCCCTTGGGGATTGCCGGAACACTCGGCGACATCGCCCGCAGCGCCGGCCAGAAAGTGCGCGAAGGCGCCGCCAGCGGGCACCTGGGCAGCCTGCAGGGTCCGCCTGTGGCGCGCGTTGACCTGCCTCGGCTGCCGGAGATCAAGGCGCGCCCCCTGTTGCTTGTCGCCGGATTCCTGTTCCTGGCGGCGCTGCTCTCGAGCTTCTGGGACGCCTTCGGCGCATCTGTGCTGCGCCCGATCCTTGGCGGCGGCGGTACGACGACGGAAACCCGCATCGAGGATGCCGGCGACACGCTCAAGCTGGTGCGCCAGCAGCTCGCCACCGCCGACCTTGCCGATCATGTGAAGGCGCGTCTCGACGGCAAGGCCGTGCTGCTGGAAGGCACCCTGACCGAACGCCAGGAGGACCGCTACCGCGCCCTCCTGCCGGGGTTGCGCCGGCGTACCGCGGTCGAGATCCTGTCGCATGTCAGGCCGGTGGCACTGCCGCTGCATTCGCAGATCGCAGGCGTGGCGCTGGAGCCGGTACCCATGCTGATCATGCAGGGCGGCGAACGTTTCCAGGTCGGCGACACGCTGCCGCAGGACTGGCGCGTCGAGGCGATCACCGCCCAGGGCATCGTGCTTTCGCGCGGAGCCTTGCGTGAAACCATTCCGCTGGGAGGCCGCTGACCATGGGGCGCGTCCTCAATGCCATCCTGGCGCAGCTTGCCGCCCGTCAGGACCTCATCTTCCTGGCCTTCATCTTCGTTTTCGTGCTCATGTTCATCGTCCCGATTCCCCCGGGCGTGCTTGACGTGATGATCACGCTGAACATCGCGTTGACCCTGATCGTGCTGGTCGCCGCGACTTATCTGCGCGGACCGACGGACCTCTCCACGTTCCCGGCGATCATCCTGTTCACCACCGTCTTCCGACTGGCGATCACCGTGGCGAGCGCCCGGCTGATCCTCGCCTACGCCGATGCCGGCGACGTCATCAAGACCTTCGGAAACTTCATCATCGGTGGCAAACTGCTCGTCGGCCTCGTGGTGTTCCTCATTGTCGCGGTCGTCCAGTTCATCGTCGTCGTGAAGGGCGCGGAACGCATCGCGGAAGTCGGTGCGCGCTTCACGCTGGACGCCCTGCCCGGCAAGCAGATGAGCATCGACAGCGACCTGCGCAACGGCGACATCAGCAAGGAGGAGGCGCGCCATCGCCGCGCCATGCTTGAAAAGGAAAGCCAGTTCTTCGGCGCCATGGACGGCGCCATGCGCTTCGTCAAGGGCGACGCGATTGCCGGCTTCGTCGTGATTTTCGTCAACCTGCTCGGCGGCATCCTGGTCGGCATGGCGACGCGCGGCATGGGGTTCTCCGAGGCGTCGCGCACCTACAGCCTGCTCACCGTCGGCGAGGGGCTGGTTTCACAGATCCCGGCCATGCTGGTCGCCATCGCCGCCGGCATCGTGGCGACGCGCGTCGCCCGCGAGGATTCCTCCGGCCTCGGCGCGGACATCGCCAGCGAACTCGCGGCCAACAAGCGTTCCCTGGTGATCGCCGGCGCGGTGCTGTTCCTGCTCGGATTCATGCCCGGCTTTCCGACGCTGATCTTCGCCACCATCGCCGGCCTGCTGGTTGTCGCGGCCTTCCTCCTCTCGCCGGAATGGATGTTCTGGCGCAAGCCCGCTCCCGTCGAGGACAGCGGGGCGGTGGATGAGTCCGTGCCGTTCGTCGAACAGACCGAACCGCAGCCGACCTGGGCGCCGGCCGACGTTGGCGATGTCTATCAGATCGTCGTGCCGGCTGCGGTTGCCCAGGCCATTGATGAAGCCGGCGTCCTGCCAGCCTGGCAGGAGCGGGTCGCGGCGATGGATCGTGACTTCGGCTTCTCTCTGGCGCGTGCGAGCCTGCGGGTCGACGACACCCTGCCCGCCGGCACGTATCGGCTCGATGTCGAAGGCGTGCCGGTGTTCTGGGGCGCCTGGCGACCGGACATGCGCACCATTTTCGCCTCGCGCCCGGAAGCCGAGCAACTCGGCTTTGCCTCGGGATGGAGCGACCACTCCGTGCTCGGGCCCATCGCGGAAGTTCCGTCGGGTGCCCTGCCGGCCGCCGCTCCAGCGGACCGGACCATGGACGCCGCCCAGCGGTTCATCCTCGAGATGGAATACTCGATCCGCGCCCATGCCCATGCCTCCTTCGGATTTGCGGAGGCTTCGGCCTGGCTTGATCAGCTCGCGCCGAAGTATCCGCAGCTTGTCGCCCAGGTGCACCAGACGGTGCCGACGCTGCGCCTGGTGGAGATCTGCCGCCGCCTGCTCGACGAAGGTGTCTCGCTTTCGCCGCCGCGCACCCTGCTCGAAGCGCTGCTGCGCTCCCATGACGGCAAGCAGGACGTCACGGCGACGGTCGAAGCCGTCCGCAAGCTGCTGCGCCGCCAGATCATCTATGCCATCACCCGCGGCGCGCCGGCCCTCCCGGCCATCCTGCTCGACCCCAACGCGGAGTCGCGCCTGATCGCCATGTCACGCATGGCCGCCGCCGATCTCGAAGGCCAGAAGGCGAGCGGCGACCTGTCGGGACTGACCTTCGCCCGCGTGGTCGGCACTGCCGCGAACGATGCCCGCAACCAGGCCACCTCGCCCGTTCTGGTCACCACGTCGAAGGTGCGCGCCATCGCGCAGGCCATGTTGAAACGCCACGGCGTGCAGATCCCTGTGGTGTCGCTTGACGAGATCGGTACGGAAACGCAGGTGCGCCCGCTGCGCGCCCTCACCGTCGCGGAGCTCGGCCTCGCCTGACGGCCGGATCGCCTGCGCCGCGCATCACTGCTGCGGCGGCCGGATGATGCCCTCCCGCACCAGCACGCGGGCCACCTCGTCGAACGTGGCGTTCGGCACGAAATCGCCGACGTTTGCGCTCTCCAGGATCAGCGCCACCAGCGTCGGCTCCTGCACGATCGGCAGATGCAGCTCGGCCCCGCGCCGCACCAGTTCGGCGCCGTCCGTCCGCGTGCGCGCGGCCACGATGGGCGCGGCGGTCTTGCCCGCCAGATAGGTCAGCGCCACGGCGGAATCGCCGAAGGCCAGCACGATCTGCGCGCGGTGGACGCCGATGAACTCCGAGGATTGCGAGGCGCGCAGGATCTGTTGGCGCCGCGCGCGGCGGATCAGCGGGTCACCCTCCTCTTCCTTGAGCTCGCGCTTGTACTCGCTGACCGACATCTTGTTCTCGCGCAGGAACTGCCAGCGCGCCAGCGGAAGATCAATGAAGGCGATGGCGAGCACGATGATCAGCCCGATCAGGATGGAGCCGCCGATCAGGTAGGCGAAGACCTTGAACACACAGGCCCCGCCGCAGGACGGCGACCACATCAGGTCGTTGTAGAACGTGCGGAACAGCAGGACATTGCCGCCAAGCACCAGCAGTGCCACCAGCACGCCCTTGCCGAAGTCCAGCAGGTTGCGCAGCGAGAACAGGTTCTTCAGCCCTTCCGCCGGCGACAGGCGCTGGAAGTTCGGCGCCAGCGCCTTGGACTGCACCGGCAGCCCGCGTCCGTCGATGATCGCGCCCGCCAGCGCGCCGGTGATGCCGACCAGCGCGATGGGCAGGAACACCTCTGTCGCCAGCTTGAACAGGCCGCTGACGACGCGGTGGTATTCGGCGGAGAACCCGCCCGGCATGCTGGGATCGACGATCAGGAACGCCGCCTGCAGGCGGTTGGAGATCGAGCGCCAGCCCAGCACCAGATAGACCACCACCGCCAGCAGCGAGATCGAGGTCTGGAAGTCGCGGCTGCGCGGCACGACGCCTTCGCGCCGCAGGCGCTGGAGCCGTCGCTGGGTCGGCCAGATGTTGCGTTCTTCGCCCGTGTCGCGCGGAGCCACCGCCTTACCTCGACAGCAGGCCGAGCGCGGACCGCATCGCTTCGAGCAGGCCGCGCAGGTAGGTCACGAAGTGGCTTTCGAACAGGAGCACGAAGGCCGGCAGGATCATCAGCAGCAGCAACCCGCGCGCGGCCTGGGACAGTTCGTAGATCTGCAGCGTGCGCGCGCCCTTGACCGCGAACATCAGCGCCACGTCGATCAGCAGCATGGCGATCAGCAGCGGCGCGGCGACGATCAGGGCGATCGACAGGCCGCGCGCGGCCACGTCGGCGAGGTTGCGCAGCGCTTCCCACTCGAACGGCGGAACCAGGTGCATCGCCGGCCAGACCGCCTGCGACCGCAGGACGATGTCCACGCTCTGGCTGACGCCGCCGATCACCACGAACAGCACAAGCGCCAGAAGCAGCAGGAAATTGCCGGTGATCGTCATCTCCTGTGCGTGCACCGGATCGAACAGGTTCGCCGCGCTGCCACCGCGATAGACGTCGATGGCGTCGCCCATGCCCTGCATCGCCCAGAACGGCAGGCCCATGAGCGCACCGATCAGCGCGCCGACCAGCGCCTCCTTGGCGACGAGTACCGCCCACATGCCCGTCGGAACCAGGCCGCCCGAGCGCAGCTGTCCATACACCAGGATGATTGACGGCATGCTCAGGCCGAGCGCGATCGCGAACCGCAATGGACCACGCACCTGCATCCAGGAAAACAGCGGAAAGACAAAGGTGAAGCCATAGTAGCGGGCGAAACCGATGGTCGCCGCCATGGTGAAGAGCGTGGCCAGTTCGAAGAACCCGTCGCCGAGGCCCGCGAACCGGGGCATCACCGCACCCAGACGGGAAAGTTGGTGAACAGCCGGCGCGAATGGTCCACCAGCGGGGAGGACAGCCACCCCCCCGTCACCACAAGCATCAGCGACAGCACCAGGATCTTCACCAGTTGCGGCAGTGTCTGGTCCTGGATCTGCGTCACGGCCTGGATGAGGCCCAGCACGAAGCCGATGACGATCGCGGCGATCAGGAACGGCGCCGTCACCACGAAGGCCGCCCAGATGCTTGAGTAGACCTCATAGGCCAGGTGGGTGGAACTCATGGCGCGGCCTCAGGCATAGGACAGGATCAGGCCCTGAAGCAGATAGGACCAGCCTTCCAGAATGACGAACAGCAGCAGCTTGAACGGCGTCGATATCACCGTCGGCGACATCATCTGCATGCCTACCGCCACGAGAATGGCGCTGACCGCGAAATCAATCATGACAAAGGGCAGATAGAGCAGGAATCCGATCTCGAAGGCGCGTGTCAGTTCGGCCGAGATGAAGGCCGGGATGAGGACGATGAAATCGGCCTCATGCGGGGTTGGCTGGCGCGCGTCCTTCCAGACCTTCTGCGCCGCGTCGACGAAGAACTGGCGGTCGCGCGGCTTGGTGTGCTTCATCAGGAAGGTGCGGACCGGCTGTCCGGCCTCGATGACGGTGCGCTCGATGCCCGCCACGCTGGAATAGTTGGCGCGCGGATCTGCGGCGACCGCATAGACCTCACGGCCCACCGGCATCATCACATAGGCCGTGAGAACAAGGGCAAGACCGTAAAGGAGGATGTTCGGCGGCGTCTGCTGGATGCCGAGGGCGTTACGGACGATGAACAGCACGACACTGATCTTGGCGAACGATGTCAGCATCATCACGAGCATCGGCGCGAGTCCCGTCAGCAGGACGACCGCGAAAACGCCGACGACGTTGAAATTGTCCATCGCGATTACCGGTTGAGCTTGGTCAGCCGCACGCCGATCCGGTCGCCGACCATCACCAGCTCGCCGCTCCCGACCTGTCGGTTGAGCACGAAGATGTCGACGGCCTGGTCCGGTGCCCGGTTGAGTTCGAAGACATGCCCCGCGTCGAGCCTGTTCAGCTCGGCCAGCGACATGGTGAAGCGACCGATCTCGAAGACCAGTTTCACCTCCAGCGTTTCCAGGTTTCCGGCTTCGCCATCGCTCATGAAAGCTCCTTCTGAGATCAGATCGTCCGCAAGCCAGGTCGCCCGCTCCCGCAGGTCGGTGACGGGACCGCTGCGATCGAGCGCGAAGCCCCGGGACGTCACGTTGGCGGAGAGGATCAGGCTGTCACCGACCAGAACCGGCGCCCGGTGCTGCGTCAACCACGTGCGGTCGATCAACACGGTGTCGCCCTGCCGCAGCCCGACATACCCATCGTTGGAAAGCCAGGTCGCGCCGGCCAGCATGCGCAGGACGATCGGCAGGTCGACGAAACCGAGCGAGCGCATCGGCAGCGCGTCGGCCGCCCGCTGAAGCTGGCTAAGGAACACCGGCGGCCCCTCGATCAGCCCGGGGAACGCCGGCACCTGCCCCACGCTCGCCCAGAACCCGAGATCGCCGGGCGGATTGCGCACGGGATTCGCCACCTCGGTGATTGCCACGAGATGGCCTCGCGATTCCACAGCGGTCAGCAGATCATCCAGCACGTACTCGAACAGCAGGGCCCGCCCCTCTTCCGGGATATCCCCCATGCTGACCGCAGGCTCCGCGAGGAAAGCCACGGCGGACAGCGCCTTGGCGGGAACCCAGAAATTCACGGCCGCGCCATCGATCTGCGCGCGCAGGCAGGCAAAGCCGATGTCCGCCGTCTCGACGGCGCGCCTGTGGCAGACCCGCGCCCGCATCTCGCCGAGCCGTCCCCTGAAGACGAATTCTCCGCGATATCGCGCCAGCGCGTTCTCACGGTCGGCATCATCGAAGGACAGGCGGGGCAGACGTGGCGAGAGTGGCGTCACGAGCGGCGACGCCTTAGGTTTCAGGAATCCGTCTGCAGAGGCATCCATCGACCTGTTGCTGCGTCCTTGACGACCGAATCCGCCCTCGATTCGGACAGTCGACTCTGTAGCGAAATCTCTTCATCGCGCAACTTGTCGACCAGCAATCCAAGCTTTTCGGCCACTCTCCTCGCGGTCAGGAACACTTGCCGTTTTTCCTGTGCGATCTGTCTGAGTCGCTCGCGTTCCGCGAGAGCCCGCGCGATCTCCTCGTCCAGCAGCGCCAGGGCCGCCTTCCGTCGTTCGGCCGCGTCATGCACGGCCGCGATGGCGCTGGTGGTGACCGCGCCGTGCGACAGTCTGCCAAGCTCCTGACGGGTCAGCAGATCGGAACGCTCGGCGCCCGCGGCCCGCTGCTGCACCAGCGCCTCGTGATGGCGATGCGCGGCGGCGAAGTGACGATAGGCGCGCTGGAACTCCGCATGCGCCAGCTCCGCCTTGCGTTCGCGAATGACCTCAAGCCGCGTCAGCCGGATATCCACGTCCGGGTCCTATCCCGCAAGCCGGTGAAGTCCGGCCCGCGTGTCGGCGATCGGCGTGAATTCGTCCGGCCCCTGCTGCAGGAACGACAGGATCGCGCGGTGCTTGTCGACCGCCTGGTCGGCCAGCGGATCACTGCCGCGCCGGTATTCGCCGACTTGGATGAGCAGCTCGACGTCGCGATACTTTGCCATCAGTTCGCGCACTTTCTTGGCGTCCGCGACATGGCTCTTGTCGACCACCATGTCCATGACGCGCGAGCGGCTGTCGAGCACGTCGATGGCCGGAAAATGGGCGCTCTCCGCCAGTTTGCTCGACAGCACGATGTGCCCGTCCAGCAACGAACGGGTTTCCTCGACGATCGGATCGGCGGAGGCCTCGCCCTCCACAAGCACGGTGTAGAACGCGGTGATGGACCCGTGCTTGCGCGGCCCGGACCGTTCCAGCAGGCGTGGCAGCGTCGAGAACACCGAGGGCGGAAAGCCGCGCCGTGTCGGCGGTTCGCCAGCCGACAGGCCGACATCGCGCAGCGCGCGCGCAAGGCGGGTGATGCTGTCGACCACCAGCATGACGCGCAGGCCGAGATCCGCGAAGTATTCCGCGATGCTCGTGGCCGTGAGCGCGGCCTGCATGCGCTCGATCGGCGGACGGTCGGAGGTCGACACCACCATCACGGTACGATCGCGCCGTTCCGGACGGATCGTTCGGCGAATGAAATCACCCACCTCGCGGCCGCGTTCGCCGATCAGACCGACGACGACGACGTCCGCTTCCGCCGCCCGCACGATCTGCGAGACCAGCATCGACTTGCCGGCGCCCGCCGGGCCGAAGATGCCGATGCGCTGCCCTTCGCCGCAGGTGACCAGCCCATCGATGGCGCGCAATCCGACCCCGAACGGCTTCTCGATGGGCGCCCGGTCCAGCGCGTCGGGCGGATCGGCGTGCAGCGAGCGCCAGCCAGGTTGCGCGTCAGCCACTTTCAGCGATGTTTCCGAGAACCGCGACAGCGTGTTGCCGAAGGCATCGACCACCTGGCCGAGAATGTCGTTGCCAAGATGGATGCTCGGCGCACGCCCCAGCGCGATCACCTCGGTCCGGTTCGACAGCCCCGCCAGCGGTCCATAGGGCGCGACATGGGCAACGCCGTTGTCGATGGCGACCACCTCGCCATGCATCGACGTGCCGCCGTCGGGATTGCGCAGCTCGCACAATTCGCCGATCTGCGCCAGCGGCGCCTCGACCTTGAGCAGCGTGCCCGACACCGCGATGAGCCGTCCCGAGGGTCCCCGGGTTTGCACGGCCTGGATGGCCGAGGCGAGCCGGCGCACCGCCGAGTCCAGCCGCGCCTGTCCCCCGGCACTGTTCATGTCGACCGTCCGAGCACGCCGTAGCGCAACCGGGCGAGCTGGTATGGGATACCGATATGCGTGCGGCCCTTCAGCGTTTCCATCAGCATTTCGCCGGCCCTGAGACTGGCATCTCCGTCGATGGCGGCGATGCTGCCGGCAAGCTCGGGTCGGGCTGCGATCGCCTCCGCCCAGACCATGCGCATCGTGTCGAGATCATCGGGCGCGACCTTCAGCGTGACGGCGACGCTGCCGGCCCCGTCCCGCAACGCCTCCAGCAACGCGGCCATGGCCACGTCGCCCGGCGGCAGCGCGCCCAGGATCTTCTGGACGGCCTGCAGCACCAGCGGACCGATCATCGATTCCAGCGCGAAGAACTCGTCGCGGATCGCTTTCACGGCTTCGGCCGTGGTTGTCAGGAACTCTTTGCTGCCGATCTCGTGCCCTGTGCGATAGCCGGCGTTCCGCGCGTCCGCGAAGACCTGCTGCATCCGCTCTTCCGGGCTTTGCATGAACGTGCGGATCGGCCCGGCCAGCGGTTCCGCCCCGGTTTCCTCGCGCCGGATGATCTTGTTGTCCAAGGGATGGCCTCACATCATCTCGGCCGCGTCGGCGGCGTTGCCTGGAACATAGGAGGCGGCGAAGGTCACGGCGCTGGCGGCAAGCCGTTCCGCGCCGGCCCTGGGCTGGCTGCCGACGATCGGCACCGGATCATGGACCTGCACCGCGTCTATCATCCCGGCCGAAGCCGGCGAGGGCAGGCTTTCCGCCAGGCAGACGATACAGGACGCCGCAAATTGGCGATGGATGTCGCTGCGGCTCCCGGCCGCTTCGCGCATCCAGGCCGGCACGTCGGAACGGCTCTGCAACGCGAAATCCACGGCCTCAACGCCATAGAGCGACAGCGCATCATCAATCTCGTCGCGGCCGAGCAGCGCGCCGGAAGAACTCAAGCGGATCGCGGCGGCGATCATGCGCAACAGGCGCTCGGCCTCGGGCAACGGAGTGGGCACCGCTTCGGCCTTGCCGTCACTGGCCGCCGCATCCGCCATCTCGTCATCCGCGTCCGCCAGCCGGATCGCATCGGGATCGGTGGGCAACGCGTCCGCCAGCGTGCTCGTCCGCGCCCGGGCGATCTCGTCCGCCGTTGCCGTCCGAAGCCTGTCGGCGATCCGGCGAGCCACGCGCGGCGTGGCCGCGATACGCCGGCACAGGGCCGGATCGGCGATGCCGATCACACGGCTGAGCGCGGGATCGGGGGCATCGGCCACGCTCTGGAGATGCTGGGCAGCCGCCTGCCTGGCCTGCGCCAGCATGGTTTCGAGCACCTGGCGGGCGTGCGGCGTCATGACGGCTTGCGGCGCAGGAGCAGCGTGAACAGTCCCATCAGCAGCGCGCCCGCCCCGGCCACCCAGAGCAACCAGGTCAGCGTGCTGCCGTTCCGGCCGCCGCCAAACGATGCCGCGCCGGTGGACCCCGCGTAGTCCGATACCTCGTCCTCTGCCGGGAAGAACGCCACGGACACATCGCGTTCGGACAGTTCGGGTACCGCATTGGCGACGATGAGCCTGATTTTCGTGCTCAGTTCGGCCGTATCGACGCGCGGACGATGCACCACGACCACGCTGGCCGAGGCGCGGTTCTGTCCGATCTGCCGCGTATCCGTCTCGGGCATGACCACGTGCACGCGCGCCGAGGACACCCCGCTGATCGATTTGATGGTTTTCGACAATTCCTGGCTGACGGCGAAGATCAGCCGCGCGCGCTGCTCGAAGGGCGAGACGATCAACCCGTCGCCGGGGAACACCTCGCCGATGGAACGGAATTGCTCGCGCGGCAGTCCGGCGCGCGACAGGATGTCGACGGCGCGGCCAAAGTCGCCGCGCGGAACGCTGACGCGGAAATTCGTGCCATCACCGTCGCGCACGGCGGCGATGTCGCTGCGGCGCAGCACGGCGACGATCTCGTTTGCATCGCGCGCAGAGAGGTTGCGATAGACCTCATCGTTGCAGGCGGCCAGGAACAGGCAGAGCGCCACCAGGCCTAAACGCGAATGAACCTTCACCCCTGCGTCCCCTTCGGTGCGACGCAGGCAGCGAAACGGTCACCCGCCGCGCGTCGTCAGCGTCGTGATGCTGTTCGTCACGCCACCCAGCACCAGGCTTACCAGCGCCGCGTTGGTGGCGTACTCGAAGGCATCAGTCAGATTCTGGAGGGCATTGTCGCCCCCGATGGCGGTCTGTGTCTCGCCGAGCACCTTGGTTCCAGCCGGATCCTTGCTGCCGCCGAGCTCCGTGATGGCCATCTCGCTGTCGTCGCCTGCGCGCCTTGGCTTCACCTTGCGCTCGAGATCAAGCAGGTTGGCCATGTGCGCACGAACGCCGTCCGCGATCTGGTCGCCACCCACCTTCAATAGACTGTTTTGGTTAATCGCGAGTTGCGGGTCCAGCCCGGCGACATTCGCCAGCTGCCGGCCGGAGACCTTGGCGGCAGGGCCTGCGATGGGATCCACGGCAAGCGTCATTGCCTGGTACATGCTCGTCTCCCGTTGAAACGTGTCGGTGCCAGGCTCGGGACAGTTTCGGATCAGAGCGGGTCAGAAACTCACTCGCTGCAGTTCTGAATGACCATCTGGACCAGTGGCGACAGCACCGATGCAAGAACGGTGCTCACCGACTGGTCGAACTGCGCCTGCACCGCCGCATCCGACTGGGCGCTGCCCGTGCTGCCGTTCGCTGTGCCTGCGGCGTTGGCCGCTTCGACGCCTTGAGGAAACATGCTTCCAACTCCCGTGCCTGTGTTCAGGCCTGCATTAACCCATCAGCAACACATCCGACCATGAACGCCGGATGTCCGCGCGGACGCCGTGCCGCAACCGTCCCGTTACTCGACAGGCGCACGCCCTGAAGCCCCCGTCAGCAATCAGCCTGCCAGGTCCTGTCCCGCCTGCCAGACCCCAACAGGAGCATCAGGCGTCGCAACCCGCGTCGCTGGCGCCACAGCCGCTGTCACCCTGTCCCCCGCCGTCGGCCGATCCTCCGCAGCCACCGGACTGACTGGCGCCGGACTGGTTGCGCCCGAGCAGGGCATTCATCAACTCGTCGAGGCTGATCATGCCATCGCCATTCGCATCGATCTCGGACATCAGCGAATCGGAACCGCCGGCGCTGTCTGCCTCATCTTCCGTATCGACCTGTTCGTCGACTTCCTCGCTCGCGGCTATGTCTAC
>ERZ761609.2522-NODE-2522-length-13382-cov-47.499662_pt1 | contig 13382 bp, 8 predicted proteins | sample MGYA00511163_ERZ761609 | MGnify/ENA primary metagenome ERZ761609 (study PRJEB28899, sample SAMN02445070) | bioreactor sludge metagenome | biome: EBPR sludge | place: Australia: Brisbane, Thorneside Wastewater Treatment Plant | collected 2011-12-16 ... | reverse complement strand
GGCAGTGGATGGAGACGTCGTTCCAGCCAGGATGGACCACCTTTTCCGCCTTGCCGCGCCAACCATTGACCATGACGCCGCGTTTGCCCTTTTCGTCGTAGATGCTGCCCCACCAGTTGTTGTGCGCCATGTCCGCCTGGAGACCATGGACGACGAAGTTATCGAGCGCGACGCTGCGGAACTGGATCCCGCTGTTGCCGTTGCGGAGTTTGACTTCAGCGCGGAGGACGAAATCGCCAAACTCGGCCTTGCGGTAGATGAGGAAGGTATTCTGGGTGATCTTCACGCCGTCCGTGGAGCCGACCAGTTCGCCATTCTCCACGCGCCAGAGCCGTGAATCTCCCTCCCAGCCCTCCAACGACTTTCCGTCGAACAAAGGCTGAAACCCATCCTGCGCGCAGACCGCGCCGCCCAACATCGCGAGGGCGCACACCAGCTTGGCAAAGCGCATTGAAAACGCTCCTTTCAGCGCCTCAATGTATCACTTTTCCGGGGGGGCAGGGAGCCAGCGGGTGAGCGTAGCCACCAGTTGCTCCGGCCCGAAAGGCTTAGCCAGATAGTCGTTCATTCCCGCGCTCAGGCACCGCGCGCGGTCACCGTGCAGAGCGCCTGCCGTCAGCGCAATGACCGGCACTCGGGCAGCTTCGCCTGGCAATTGGCGGATTCGCTGCGTGGCCTCAAAACCATCGATCTCCGGCATCTGACAATCCATCAGCACGAGATCAAAGCGTTCGCGCTTCAGCAGGCCGAGACCTTCCCGTCCATCGGTGGCCAGGTCCACCACGCAACCGAAACGTTTCAGCAGTGCGAGCCCGACGCGCTGATTGATTTCGTTATCTTCCACCAAGAGCACTCGTTTGCCCGCCAGTGCGGCGGCCAGGGCAGCCAGATCGCCTCCCGTGTTTGAGGTTGGAACGGTCTCCTGGCCGGCCACGGGATCCAAGACTCTCCTGAGATTCGCACGCAGACTGTCAATCCGCAGGGGGTTGCACACCCAATTGACATCCTCCGCCACACGCGGTGGGGAAAGTTTGAGGATGGGCACACCTGGCGCGCCAAGCTCCGGCGCGGGCGGGGCCTCGGGCGGCCTCGGCCGTCCACAAGCCACCACCAAGCCCAAATTTTCCATTTGCCCGGTGCCGGGTACGATCTCCGCACCCCAAAACTCAAGCAGCCGCTGCGCAACGGGTTGGGCAAACCGACATGGGATATCGAGAAAGGTTCGCCGCCCGCTAAGGAATGGCTCTCCCCCAGCCGGGGGAGCGCCAGCCACGGTCCCCAGTTCGATCTCGCAGAAGAAGCACGAGCCCTGGCCCTGGACACTCCGCGCCTTCACCCACCCGTTCATCAGCGTGCAGATCTGGCGGCAGATGGCCAGGCCCAGCCCCGTGCCGCCATGCCGCCGGCGGTCTGAGCTTTCAAGCTGAGAGAACTTCTGGAAAAGCTTTGGCAGTTCATCGTCCTTGATTCCGGACCCGGTGTCATGCACCTCGAAAGACCAGCGGGACTCGGCGCAACGCTGAATCCTGACCATGACGCCGCCCTGATCAGTGAACTTGACGGCGTTGGAGATCAGATTGACAAGGATCTGCCTCACGCGCCCCGAGTCGCCAGCTACTTTTCTGGGCGAGGATGGGTCATAATCGAGCACGACTTCCAAGCCCTTCGCCCAAGCGGTGGGCGCGAGCAGGTCAAGCACCTTCTCCGCCTCGGCCAGCAAGTCAAATTCCGCAATCTCCAGCTTCGCGCAGCCGGACTCGATTTTGGACAAGTCGAGTATGTCGTTCAGAATCGCCAGCAGCGCATCGGCCGAACTCTTAATCGCCCCCACGTACTCGCGCTGCTCTTCATCGAGCACGGTGGCGTCCAGCAGCCCGGCCATCCCCATGATTCCGTTCATCGGAGTGCGGATTTCGTGGCTCATCGTCGCGAGGAAGCTGGACTTTGCGCGATCCGCGATCTGCGCCTGATCCCGCGCCGCGATGAGTTCTCGCTCATAGTTGCGCCGGAGTTCCGCGTTGGCCAAGAGTTCGGCGAGAACGCGGAGCAACCCGATCTCGTCCTCCATCCAGCGTTTGCAGCGGCGCACGGCGTCAAGTCCCACAAAACCGAGACATTCGCCGTCCTTCAGTAAGGGCAGCGCGATCAGGCTCTTGATGTCCTGGGACTCCAGAATGGCGCGGATGGGATCGGCCGCGGCCATATCGCTGACGCGAGCAATATGTACCAATTCGCCGGCCCGGTGCGCCGAAACCCAATTCTCCATGTCCTGAAGCGGCACGGCCTGGAGGTTCTCGATCTCCGAACTGACGCCTTCGGCACACCACTCGTGCGTGTTCACGGCAATCCGACGCACGAAGTCGTAGCGGAAGAGATAAGCACGTCCAACGCGCGCAACCCGACCGACCGTGGCCAGCGCCCCGTGGATGGCCCGGTCCAACTCAGCCAGCGGCACATTGACGAATTCCGCAGCCAGTTTCATGACGGTTTGCTGCAATTCCGTCCGCCACCGGAGCGCGCGTTCGGCCCGGACCGGCGCGCCCCAGTCCTCCACCAACAGCCAGTAGAGCGATGGGCGGTGGCCAGGACCGGCAGCTACGATGCGGACGCGTGCGGTCACCGTCCGGCCGCTTTTCCTGCGCAGCTTGACGATTCTGGCTACCCGGGTGGATCCGGAGGAGAAGCCGCACGTCTGAACATCGCCGCCACACACGAAGCTCCGCCAGTCCCTGCCCCGCAGATCCCTCCGGGACTTCAACCCAAGCATCCGGAGCAGAGCGTGGTTGCCGTCCACGAAACTGCCCTCGGCTGTACAAAGGCCCAGTCCCAGAGGTGCATTTTCGACCAGGGAGCGCACCCGCTGAGATGCTCCGTATTCATGGAGCGGCTCGAAGCCGTGGATCACCCAGAGGGCCGCCAAGCGCCCGTCCACTCCCATCACTGGACAGAGAAACTCCTCCACTTGGATGATGTTTCCTGAGGGGTGGGCGAGAGGCCGGAGCAACCGCCAGGTATCCCCGCGGCGAAGCTTGTCCCAAACCTCTTTCGGCCAATCGCCCCAGGGCCTCATCTTGACGCCTAGGCCACCATAATTCCGGCCCTGGACTTCCACCGCACTCATGCCCCACATCCGGGTGAACGTCGAGTTCGCCCAGACAACACGTCCACCCGCGTCCAAGACCAAGGCTGCCATAGCCGCCCTGTCCAGCGCGGCGCGGATCCCGCTGAGGTCGATCGCCATCCTATCCGGCTTATCGGCGTGAAAGAAGCTTCACAATAGGGTCATCATCATTCAATCCGGGGTCCGCGAGAAAGTTGTAAAACTTGTCTTGAATTGAGCGGTTGCGTGCTACACTCTCAAAAGAATGGCTGCTGACGTCACCCGGTTGCTGGCGGACTGGAGCCAGGGCAACGAGCAGGCTTTCGAGCAACTTGCCCCAGCTGTTTACGATGAACTCCGCCGACTTGCGGCCCGCTACCTGAGCCGCGAACGCTCAAACCACACCCTCCAACCGACGGCGCTCGTCCACGAAGCGTATCTCCGACTGATCGACCAAAGCCGCGTGGAATGGCAAAACCGCGCCCACTTTTTCGGCGTGGCCGCACAGATGATCCGCCGGATCCTGGTGGACCATGCGCGGGCCCATCAAGCGGCCAAGCGCGGCTCCGGCGCGGTGCACTTCGCCATTGACGACGCCTTGGACGCCGCCGCTCCGCGGGATCTCGATCTGGTCGCCCTGGACGATGCCTTGGCTACCCTGGCAACCCTCGATCCCCAACAAAGCCGCGTCATTGAGTTGCGGTTCTTTGGCGGTTTGTCGGTGGAGGAGACGGCCGAGGTGCTGGGTATCTCACCGGCCACCGTGAAACGCGAATGGGCCGCCGCGCGTGCCTGGCTGTATCGTGAACTCAGCCGCGGCCCCGCATCGGCATGACTTCGTCGCGATGGCAACTGGTTAAACAGGTGCTGCAGGAGGCGCTGGAACAGCCCGCTGCCCAGCGTTCAGCTTATCTGGACCAAGTGTGCAATGGCGATGCCGAGCTGCGCGCCGAAGTGGAATCCCTGCTGGCCGCCGACCAGGAGGCCGGCGGGTTTTTGAGCCAACCTGCGCTCGAACAGGACCTCGCGCCCGGGGCGCGGCTGGGCGCCTGGCGCATCGCCGAAGCGATCGGGCGGGGCGGCATGGGGTCGGTTTACCGGGCCGTCCGGGACGACGATCAGTTCCAGCAGGAAGTGGCCATCAAGGTGGTGAAGCGTGGCATGGATACCGCCGCCGTGCTGGCGCGTTTTCGCTACGAGCGCCAGATTCTGGCCTTCCTGAACCATCCGAACATCGCGCGCCTGATTGACGGCGGGGCTGCGCCGGACGGACGTCCGTATCTGGTGATGGAACTGGTGCAGGGCGTGCCGATCACTACATACTGCGACGACCACAAGCTGGACCTGGCGGCCCGCATCGCCCTTTTTCGCCGAGCCTGCGACGCCGTAGGCTATGCACACCGTAACCTGATTGTTCATCGCGATCTCAAGCCCGGCAACATCCTGATCACGAGCGGCGGGGAGCCGAAGCTGCTCGATTTTGGCATCGGAAAAATCCTACTGCCCACGTTGCCGCAACTGGCCACAACACAGACGCTGGCCGAGCGTCTGCTGACTCCCGATTACGCGAGCCCCGAGCAGGTGCGTGGCGACCCCGTCAACACCGCCACCGATGTCTATTCACTGGGTGCGGTGCTATATGAACTGCTGACCGGCCAGCGGCCGCACCAGTTCACCCGGCTCACCCATTCCGAGATTGAACGGATCATCTGCGAAGGCCAGGTCCGGCGGCCCAGCGAATTGCGGACGGCGCACGCCTCCGCACTGCGCGGCGACCTCGACACGATTCTTCTGAAGGCGCTGCACAAGGACGTCGAGCAGCGCTACTCGTCGGTGGAACAGCTCAGCGAAGACCTGCGCAGGTACCAGGCGGGGCTGCCCGTGCTGGCGAGAAGCGACACGCTAACCTACCGCACGCGCAAGTTCGTCCGACGCCACCGCGCCGGGGTGGCCTTCGCCGCCATGCTGACACTGGTCCTGGTCGGCGGAGCTATCACAACGGCTTGGCAGGCCCGCGTCGCTCGCATGGAGCGCGATCGCGCCACGCGCTGGTTTGAAGGCGGCCGGCGGCTGGCCAACGCCTTCCTGATCGAACACGATGCGTTGGCTTCCATCCCAGGCGGAACCGGGTTGCGCGAGAAGCTGATGAAGGATGCCCTGCAGTATCTGGATTCACTTGCGGCCGAGTCTGCCGGCATCCCAGGCATCCAGGAGGAACTGGCACTCGCCTACGAGAAGATGGGCGATGTGCAAGGCCGCGCCGATGGCCCGAACCTGGGTGATACAGCGGGGGCGACGGAAAGTTATCGCAAGGCCATTGCGCTGCGCGAGCAGTTGCCGCCCACACCAAAAAACCACCACGACCTGGCCCAGGCCTACTTCCGCTTTGCGGGCGTCAGCCGGATTGCCGGCGATTTCCAGGGCGGTATCGACTACGATCTGAAGGCCCTGGCTATCCGGGAAAAGCTGTTTCGCGCGGATCCGGACAACATCGACCTGTTGCGGCGCCTGACAGCCAGCCATACCTCACTGGGCGGCTCCTTCTTCCATGTGGGCAACAATGAAGCGGTGCTGACCCACCGGAGCAAGGCGCATGAACTGGCCAAACGGCTGATCAGCGCGCCGCAGCCCACGGCCGGCGACTACCGCCTGTTTATGCTGTCCTGCATTCGCATGGGATCGGCGCTGGTTCGCGCGGGCAGCCACACAGCCGCCCTGCGCCACTATGAACAGTCTCTGGCCGCGGCTGAAGCCGGATTAAAACAGTTCCCCGGCCACCCTTCAATCCGGCAGACACGAGCTACCACACTCCAGGCCCGAGGTAGCGTGTGGCTTGAACAGCGGCGCTTTGCGGACGCTCTGGCCGACTACCGGGCTGCCCGCGACGCGTATGCCACTCTGCACAATGCGGACCCGAAAGACGCCCGCACCACGTTCATGCTGGCCAACGCCCACTACCGAATCGGGATCGCGCTCACCGCCGCCGGCCGCCCCTCTCTCGCCCTTTCGGAACTGCGGACTTCGCTGGAAATGCGCGAAAAGCTTTCCGCGCAGGATCCTGCCAACGCGGGCGCGCGGGCCGAAGTGGCTATGTCGCTAGCCGGGCTCGCCGACGCACAAGCAGCGCTGGGACAGCGCGCCACTGCCGCCCAACGCTACCGCGGGGCTCTCGCCATCCTCGAGGACCTCGAGCTGCGCAAGCAAGCGAACACGGAGGCGCTCGGCGAGCTCGAGCGCGTCCGACAGCGGCTGCCGGCTCTCGGACTCTAGCACCGTCCGGATCATCTGTTCTTCTTCCCAGCGCATGACCATTCCTGGCCTCCTCAGATGGTTATACGCGCACCAGAGGCTGGGAACGGATCAAAAAATGGATTTACGACGCCGCCGCAGGCGAAATTTACATCTGCTCCAATGCTTCGGGACAGATGCCATGGCTCACCCTCAACCCATACGCCCGTTTCAGGTATTCATCCACGGGAATCCATTCTTCGCCCGCCTTCACACGCTTCGTCCACGCACAGAGCGTGATGAAGTCACCCTCCGGCGGGTCTCCAGCCGGCTTCGCAGTGAGAAAGGAACAATGCAAGCCGGGCGCGAAATTGGCATAGGCATGGAATTCCAGCTCGATCCAATGGCCGCGGCCATCCATCAGTTCCACCACACCGCTTTGAATTCCGTCCCGAAGAAAGGCCCGCCATTGTGCGGACGCGTGCTCTTGCATCCCGGGCTTCAGGAAATCGTTCGCGCTCCGGCCCAGGATCTGTCTGCGCGTCCGCTTCAGGAGCCGGCAGGCCGCCGCATTGGCGTCCACGTAACGGCTTTCGTCATCGGCGATCAGAATCCCTGTGTCCAGCCGGTCGAATAGCGCGTGAAGGTAGTTGTATCCCCGCCTCTTCACTTCCCTATTGTGCAGTAGTTCCGGCCGGTTCGTACCGCGATTAGGCCGTTTTAATGGTGCCCCGCCTCATGATAGCTTCTTCCGGATCACTGAATCCGAAACCGCGGCCTGACGGGACTGCCCGAATAATCCACTCGGCCGGGCGGGTCCCTGGGGGTAAGGGATTAGGTCAGTTTTTTTCGCGTGCGGCGCGCGCATTTCACTTTGAGGCTGGTCCGTACGACCAAATAGGCCCGCCGGGTGATCATCCAAAAGCTGAAGATTGTACGCGCAAAACTTTGTCCTACATGTGCTTTTCAATTCCTCGCGTTAGAAACTCTTGGCAGTGTTCTTGTTCTTCATCCCAAGCACCGGTTCTGCTATTCATGCGCGTTTCCGGCACTCTTTCAATTCTTCCCCGTTTCATATCCGCTTCCGGATCATACTCGCCCTGGGGACCGAGTGGAGCGTTCGCCGGGGGGCTGCCGCCTTCTGGCGCTCTGAGTGGGGCGGATAAAAGCCCATGGCAGGCGGCCGGTATCACCGCAAACGACAATCAAGGGCACTGTGACTATCGCGAAGACCATGAGACCGCGGATGTGGCGAGTATTCGTGTTTGAGGACTTCCGGCGTCTTGCGGGAAGAACCCAAACTCGACCCAAGCCCTTGATTAAAAGGCAGTTAGTGAAGGTTTCTGGTAGTAGACTGCAAATCCCGCGCAAGCCAGACCGGGCCCCTGCTAAACTATCTTTTTGAGTTTGACCTCTGGCATCCCGGGCCCCTCATACACCGCCGCTTCCGCGGTAGGAGGTGTGCTTGCCTCCGGGGAGCGTTGGTTCCTCACCTCTGGCATCATTGAGGTTTCCGGTGGCGTGGCGCGTTACCATTTCTCGGACCGGGGCGAAAATGCCCGAATCTCCACCGAGATCACCGGCTATACCGTCAGCTCGCTGCTCGACCTTCACGCCCGCACGGGCAACCCCGCCGCTCGGGAAGTCGCCCTCGATTCGGCCCGGTTCCTGTGCCGGGATGCCTGGGAGCCGGCGCTGGCGGCGATGCCCTTCGAGTGGGCACAGGATGGCGCGCTGCCCGAGCACGCGAGCTACTTCTTCGACAACGGCATCATTATCCGGGCGCTGCTCCGTGCATACCGGTTGACGGGCGAGGATCTCTTCCTGCGGACGGCGATCGGCTGTGGCGAGTCGATGCGGCGCGACTTTGTCAACCAGACCGACATCCACCCGATCCTCGATCTGCCGGCGAAGACGCCCCGGGCGCGTGATGCGCGCTGGAGCCGCACGTCGGATTGCTACCAGCTCAAGAGCGCTCTCGGCTGGCTCGATCTGGCCGCGGCAACAGGCGAGGAGGCATGGAATGTCGAATTCGACCGGGCGCTCGAACGCGCGCTCCGGACCCACCAGGCGTTCCCTGATGGCGAACCCGGATCCCGGACGATGGACCGGCTGCATGCATATTGCTACTTTCTGGAGGCGCTACTGACCCGGACGGACGAGCCGGAGGTCCGCACGGCGCTGGCGGAAGGGCTCACGCTGGCTGGCGACCGGCTGCGGGATTGGCGCGACGAGTTTGAACGGTCCGACGTGCCGGCGCAGATTCTGCGCGTCCGATTGTGGGCCGATGCGGCGGGGGCGGTCAAGCTCGACGCCGGGCGGGCCGCCGAAGAGGCGGCCTGGGCCGCGGGCTACCAGACCGCCGGGGCCCCGAACGTGGACGGATCATTCTGTTTCGGCAGCCGGCATGGCGGCATGATGCCGTTCGCGAACCCAGTCTCCACCGCTTTCTGTTTGCAGGCACTGGCACTCTATGAGGACCATTTGGCGGGCCGGGACCTCCCGCCGTGGACTTCCCTGGTCTAAGCTGATTGATTGCCCTCTGAACGCATACTTGTCGCTTTTGCTTCCGGCTCGATGGACCTGATCGAAGCCTATGTGGACGGCGTGGCCGCCATCGCGCCCGATCTGACTTTGTATGTAGTGAGCGAGTTCGCCCCGCACCGCGGCCACTGGATTCCTTACGGCCTGCAACGGACGCGCCAGCAGAACCTGGACCGGATTCGGGACGCGATTGGCGGCCGCGAGGTGGCCTGGGCGGCTATCCTGCTGCAACCGCGCCAGCCGTTCTGGCCGATGCGGCTGATCGGTGCGCTGACGGCGCCGTCGAGGCTTATCTTCTTCAACGAGAACCTGGACCACTTCCCGCTGCACCCGCGGGCGGCTTTGGCGATCGTCCGGCACCTGCTATGGCGCGCCGGGAACCTGATCCGCTGGGAGACATCGCCGGGCGGCTGGCTCTACACTCAGGTCTGGCGGCTGCTCCATCCTTCGAGCCTGCGGCGTCCGCTGACTTACCGACGCGCACTGGCCGCCGGGCAGCGGGCGGCGCGGCGAAAGCAGACGCTGGCGCCGGAGCGCGCGGCGCTGCCTGCGGCGAAGCCTGAGGGGGTGAGCGTCGTCATCCCGTCGCGTGACGGGCGGGCGCTGCTCGAACGGCTGTTCCCCAACCTTGAAGCCAACCTGGCAGGGACGACCCACGAGGTCATCGTGGTGGACAACGGCTCCACGGATGGGACGTCCGAATGGCTTCAGTTGACGCGTCCGGGCGTGCGCGTGGTCACGAGCCCGGAGCCGCTGAGCTTCGCGGCAGCAGCCAACCGCGGCATCCAGGCCGCCCTATATTCCCACACGCTGCTGCTGAACAACGACATGGTGCTTGAAGCCGACGCGGTGACGGCACTGCGTACGGCCTTCGCGCGTGTGCCGGAGCTGCTCTGCGCCACGGCCCAGATCTTCTTCCCGGAAGGCAAGCGGCGAGAGGAAACGGGCAAGGCGGTGCTCCGGCGTGAAACGCCGCCGACGGAGTTCCCGGTGTGGTGCGAGACGCCGGTGGAGGGCGAGGACCTGACGCCGGTGACCTACGGCAGTGGCGGCTGTTCGCTGTACGACTCGGCGAAGCTGGCGGCGTGCGGCGGGCTGGGCGAGTGCTTCACGCCTGCCTATGTCGAGGATCTGGACCTCGGCTGGCGCGGCTGGGCACGCGGTTGGCCGACGGTGTTCGTGGCTGGGGCGCGGGTCGTCCACCATCATCAGTCCACGACACGGCGCTACTACAGCGAGGACGAGATCCGGCAGGCGGTGGAGGTGAATTACCTGCGGTTCCTGGCACGAAGCGTGTCGGACGCGCGCCTGTTCGGGGAAATGTGGGCGCGGGCGCTGTTGCGGCTGAACTACCATGCAGCGCAAGAGCCGCCGCCCAAGTGGGCGATGCCGGCGCTGCGAGCGGCCCTCGATGTGGAACGGTGGGTGGAGCCGCCGGTTGCCGGCGCGGCTGATGAGCGGTTGGCGCTGGCGCTGGGCGGAGGCGAAACGGCTTGGTTCCCAGGGCGCGCGCGGCGGGCGGGGCGCCCGCTGTTGTTGGTCGCCAGCCCATATGTTCCCTATCCGCTGTCGCACGGCGGGGCGGTGAGGATGTTCAACCTGATGCGCGCCGCGGCGGAGGAATATGACCAGGTGCTGGTGGCGTTCTGCGACCAGCATACGCCCGTGCCCTTGCCGCTGCTCGAACTCTGTACCGAGGTGGTGCTGGTGCGGCGGCAAGGGACGCATCTGCGCCCGATGACGGAGCGGCCCGAGGTGGTGGAGGAGCACGACACGCCGCCGTTCCGCTCGGCGCTGGGGGAAGCGATTCGGCGGTACCGCCCGGCGCTGGTCCAGCTCGAGTTCACCCAGATGGCGCTCTATGAAAGGGACTGCGCGGGGCTGCCGACGATCCTGGTGGAGCACGACATCACGCTTGACCTCTACCGGCAGTTGCTCGACCGGCAGGGCGATTGGGAGACGCGCGAGCAACTGGCGCGGTGGGAGCGCTTTGAGCGGCAGGCCTGGCGCGATGTGACCTCGGTGGTGACGATGTCGGAGAAGGACCGGGCGATGGTGGAAGGCGCGCGGCACGTGGTGGCGCTGCCGAACGGAGTGGACCTCGAGCGGTTTCAACCCTCTGAGCGCGAGCCCGAGCCGGGACGTGTGTTGTTCATCGGCTCATTCGCGCACCTGCCGAACCTGATGGCGCTGCGCTGGTTTCTGGATGAGGCGTGGTCGGCGGTGCACGCGGCCGGGGGAGTACTCCACATCATCGCGGGGGCGCGGCCGGACCACTTCCGCGACCTCTACCGCGACCGTCTGACGGTGGATCTGGAACAGCCGGGGCTGGAGGTGGAGGGCTATGTGTCCGATGTGCGGCCGGCTTATGAGCGGGCGGCGGTGGTGATCGCGCCGCTGCTGGCTTCGGCTGGGACGAACATCAAGATCATGGAGGCAATGGCGATGGGCAAGGCCGTGGTCTCGACCGAGGCGGGTGTGAACGGGCTGGAACTTGAAGCAGGAACGGACTACGTGCTGGCGCGGACGGGCGAGGAGATAGCCGCAGCGATCATCGAGCTGCTGCAGTGTCCTGAGCGACGGCAGGTGCTGGCGCGGCAGGCGCGAAGGACCGTGGAGCGGCGGTTTGACTGGCGGGTGATCGGCGAGCTTCAGGCTAGGCATTACAAGAACTTAATTGCTAATTCATCATCCGAATAGGGACCATCCGGTTCACGTCCCTCTCCACTCAGGCCGATAAGTGGATAGGTTTGCGTGCGACGGTTCAAGCCCATTGCGCTACTCGAGCACTCCGGCTTTATGGCCAGCGTGATGGCGGTGGTGTTGGTGGCGCTGTGGATGCGGTCGGGGTGGTGGCCGGAATGGCATTGGTACTGGGAGGATGGGCGGGAGTGGCGGATTGGGGCTGACAACGCCCCGCCGTATTTCTACCTGCGTGCGGATGGGACGGTGGAGGGGTTGTCGGTGGACGTGCTGAACGAGGCGGCGCGGCGGCGGGGGGTCAAACTCAAGTGGGTGCAGGTGGAACCTCCAGAGACCTTGGACGAGGCGTTTGCGAAGGGGAAGGTGGACCTTTGGCCGGCGGTCGCGATGACGCCGGCGCGGGCCCGGCAGTACCAATTCACCGAGCCGTGGCTGGAGAACTCCTACGGGCTGCTGACGCGGGCAGGCGTGGAGCCACCACTAAGAACGGCGGAAGATGTGCAGGGGCGGCGGGTGGCAATTCTGGGGTCGGCGATTTTCAAGCATCTGACGGAGACGTATCTGCCGCAGGGCGAGTGGGTTCGGTATCCAGAGCGGCGGGAGACGGTGGAGGCTATGTGCCGGGGGGAGGCGGACGCGGCGGTGGTGGAGGTGCGGTTCCTGGAGACGATCATGATGGAGCGTCCTCCGGGATGTGAGCAGGCGAACCTGCGGCTGATTATGATTCCGGGTGCGTTCACGCAGCTACGCATTATGTCTACGGCCGAGGCGCGGCAGACGGCGAGGCAACTTCGCTCGGCGATTACGAAGATGGCGCAGGAGAACTATCTGACCGGGGCGGTGGAGCGGTGGTCGGCGTTGGCGTCGCAGGATATCCGGTCGGCCTACGAATTGGAGCAGGCGGTGAGGATGCGGAGGCAATCCCAGGACGCGCTGCTGGTGGTGGTGCTGCTGTTGTTGGCGCTGGGGCGGCTGTACCGGCGGGCTCACATCGATCGGCTCCGCGCGGCGGAAGCGCAGTTGGCGGCGGAGCGCGCCAACACGGCGAAGAGCGAGTTTCTGGCAAACATGAGCCACGAGCTGCGGACGCCGCTGAACGCGATCGTGGGGTTAACGCAACTGGTGATCGAGGCGGAGATGGACTCGGGCAATCGGCGAGACCTGGAAGCGGTGAAGAGTTCGGCCGGGACGCTGCTGCAGATCATCAACGAGGTGCTGGACATGGCGCGGATCGAGGCGGGGAGGATGCGCTTGGAGGATGCGGTGTTCGACCTGCGGGCATTGGGCGGGGAGGTAATGGCCCTGTTCCGGCCGCAGGCGCGGACGCGGGAGATCGGGATGCGGCTGGAGTATCCCGCCGGACTGGGGCGGTATTTCGTGGGTGACGGGCTGCGGGTGCGGCAAATTTTGACGAACTTGGTGGGCAATGCGATGAAGTTCACCGAGCGGGGCGAGGTGGCGGTGGAAGTGGAGCGGGGCGGGAAGCGGGACGGGCGGCGGGGCGTGCGGATCACAGTGCGGGATACGGGCATCGGGATCGAGTCCGCGATGCAGCAGCGGGTGTTTGAGAAGTTCGAGCAGGGCCACGCATCGGCGAACCGCACGTATGGGGGCACGGGGCTGGGCCTGGCGATTTGTCACGAACTTGTGCAGTTGATGGGCGGAAGGATCACAGTGGAGAGCACGCCGGGCACGGGGTCGGCCTTCACGGTGGAGTTGTGGCTGCCGCGGCGGAGGCCGCGGCGCGAGGCGCGCGTTGAGGCAGATCGGAAGAGCACACGTCTGAACTCCAGTCACTGACCAATCT
>ERZ761609.2520-NODE-2520-length-13385-cov-13.319955_pt1 | contig 13385 bp, 15 predicted proteins | sample MGYA00511163_ERZ761609 | MGnify/ENA primary metagenome ERZ761609 (study PRJEB28899, sample SAMN02445070) | bioreactor sludge metagenome | biome: EBPR sludge | place: Australia: Brisbane, Thorneside Wastewater Treatment Plant | collected 2011-12-16 ... | reverse complement strand
ACGAGATTGGTCAGTGACTGGAGTTCAGACGTGTGCTCTTCCGATCTCTTGGTGACAGCCAGGCCGAGCAGGTCGTCCTTCTCGACAGCGACGGACATGCCATCGGCGCTGCCGCCAAGACCGACGTGCATGGCCTCGACACCCCGCTGCACCTGGCCTTCTCCTGCTACGTCTTCGACGGTGCCGGCCGGCTGCTGATCACCCAGCGTGCCCTGGCCAAGCCCACCTTCGGAGGCGTCTGGACCAACTCCTGCTGCGGCCATCCCGCCCCTGGCGAGCCGATCGCGGACGCCGTACGCCGCCGGACGGGTCAGGAGCTCGGCCTCCGGCTCGAGAAGGTGAAGCTCGTGCTGCCGGCGTTCGGCTACCGCGCGATCGTGCCGTCCGGTCCCTACGCCGGCTGGGTCGAGCACGAGCTGTGCCCGGTGTTCACGGCCATCGCCACCGAGGATCCGCAGCCCGATCCGACCGAGGTCGAAACCTGGGAGTGGGTGGCCTGGCCGGAGTTCCGGGCCGACGTGCTCGCCGGCCGCCGCGAGGTCAGCCAGTGGTGTCGCGAACAGGTCCAGCTGCTCCCCGCCGATCCGCTCGCCGCGCCGGCCGCCGACCCGGGGGAGTTGCCGCCCGCCGCCCGAGGGTGACGGAATCCCAACATCTGTTGGGATTCCTGACGTTCTGGGGCGTTGCATTGCCATAGAACGTCAGGAAGTGCCTCGCGGTCCGGGCGAGTTGTAGGAATCCCAACATCTGTTGGGATTCCTGACGTTCTGGGGCGTTTCCTACACGACGAGATCCGGTCCGGTCGACGCAGAACCCCTACGATCACGCCATGGGTCAGCTGCTCGACCTGCTCCCGCCCGGCACCTCGCTTTCCGACGACGGCGTGCCCGTCGTCGGCGGCTGCCGACTCGACGAGCTCGCGGCCGCGAGCGGTACGCCGGTGCTGGTCGTGGCGGAGGATGCGCTCCGGAGCCGCGCTCGCGAGTACGCCGACGGCTTGGCAGAGCGGTGGCCGCAGAGCCGCGTGGTGTTCGCCTCGAAGGCGTTCCCCTGCACCGCCGTACAACGGGTGATGGTCGAGGAGGGGCTGGGCCTCGACGTCGCCGGAGGCGGCGAGATCCTGAGCGCACTCAAGGCGGGTGTGGACCCGCGGCTCGTCGTACTGCACGGCAATGCCAAGCTGCCCGAGGAGATCGCACTCGCGGTCGAACACGGCCTGGGCCTCGTGGTCGTCGACGGCCCCGACGATGTCGACCGGCTGGAGGCGACGGTGCCGGCGGGGCGCGAAGTGGATGTGCTGGTGCGGGTGATCCCAGGCGTCACCGCCGAGACCCACGAGAGCGTCCTCACCGGCCACGACGATTCGAAGTTCGGACTCGCCCCTGCCGACGCCGCACCCCTGATCCGGCGGATCGAGGCGTCCAGCGCGCTTCGGATGCGTGGGCTGCACCTCCACGTCGGCTCGCAGATCCTCCAGACCCAGCCGTTCGCGGATGCGGTCGCCGCGGTCGCCCGGCTGGGCGCCGAGCTGGGCGAGTTTCCCGTCTACGACCTCGGCGGCGGTCTGGGTGCGCGCTACACATGGGCCGACGAACCGCCGACCGTCGCGGCATACCTCGATTCCCTCATCGAGGCGGCTCGGGCACACCTGCCAGCCGAGGCCGAGCTGATCGTGGAGCCGGGCCGCAGCATGGTCGCCGAGGCTGCCTGCACGGTCTACACAGTGGTGACCGTCAAGCGCGGCAAGCACACCTTCGTCGCCGTCGACGGCGGCATGGGCGACAACCTCGAGGTCGCGCTGTTCGATCAACGCTTCGAAGCCGGGATCCTCGGCCGCCTCGGCGGCGACGCAACCGAGGAGCTCGAGGTGTGCCAACTCGTCGGCCGGCACTGCGAGAGCGGCGACGTTCTGATCCGTGACCTGCCGCTCCCGCGGCCAGCCGTCGGCGACCGGATCGTCGTGCCCAGCACCGGCGCCTACTGCTTCACCATGGCCAACAATTACAACGGCAATCGGCGACTCCCCGTCGTCTTCGCCCGCGACGGCGCCTGGCGGACCGTCGTACGCCGCGAGACGTGGGAGGACCTGCTACGTCGAGATGTAGATTGAGGACAGGGCCCAGCTGTGGTCGTTCGGAGAACGCGAGACAGTCGACCGATTTCTGAGGTCGGCGGGCAGCCACCATCGACTGCTGAGCATTGTCGGCACCTGGTGCGGAAATTGCTCAGCAGTCGAGCATCGTGACGGAAAGGTAGACAGTCGACCTTTTTCCGAGCCGGACGTTGGTTACGGAACCACGACGACGGGGACCGGCGAGTGGCGCACGATCTTCGAGGCGTTCGAGCCCAGGAAGATCCGTTCGATGACGCCGGCCTCCGAGGAGCCGAGCACGAGCACCTCGTCGCGGTCCCAGTCCAGCCGGTCGATGGCCGCGCCCCAGGTCCGGCCCTGGGCGACGACGCTCTCGACGTCGGACGGTGCGTTGCCCGATTCCTTCAGCGCCGCGACGGCGGCCTCCTGGGCCGCGGTGGCCTGTGCGACCCAGCGGTCCAGCACCATGTCCTCGGCGTGGATGCCGATGCCGGCGGTGGGGCTGGTCCGGCCGCGGACGGCGAAGGTCACCAGCCGAAGCGAGGCGCCGATCTCGGTGCAGATCTCCGCCGTACGGCGGAGGGTGGCGTGCGAGCGGTCGTCGCCGCGGAAGGCGCACGAGACGCGTCGTACGCGTCCGTGTTCGCTGGCGGCCCAACCCTGGGTCGCGACCGCGACGGGGATGTGGGAGGAGTGCAACAGCCAGTCGCCGGTCGCCCCCGGATGGACGCGGCCGTAGCTGCCGGTGGTGCCCGAGCCGATCACGATCATCGATGCGGAGATCTCGTCGGCTTGCTCGAGGAGCGCGCTGGCGACCGACCGGCCCGGCGTCCACCGGCACACCGCGGCGACCTGGGGGCAGTAGTCGGCCAGGATCGCCTGCGCCTCGGCCACCGCCGCCGCGCCCTGTTGCTCGGCCCACGCCTCGAACTCGCGGTCCGTGTGACCGGCGACCGGGGTCGGCCACACCGTGGGTACGACGGTCACGACGAGCAGGTCGGTGTCCTCGGATCTGGCCAGGGTGGCCCCCAATTCGAGGGAGGACCAGTCGTCCTTCCCGGGTGAGAAGCCGACGACCAACGTCATGTCAGGCGGCCTCGGGGACGGGCGCGGCGGTGTTGAGCCGCGAGTGGTGCCGGCTCCACAGGAAGTAGAACGCCATGACGATCGCGAGCCAGCAGCCGAAGATCACCCACGTGATCGCCGCGAGACCCGAGAGTACGTAGACGCACGCTGCGACGGTGACGACCGGTGTGACCGGATAGCCGGGGACCTTGAACGGTCGTTCGAGATCGGGCTGGGTCCGGCGTAGGACGATGACCCCGATCGCCACGGTCGAGAACGCGACCAGCGTTCCGATCGAGACGGTGTCCCAGAGGTAGTCGGACGGCACGAACCCGGCGATGATCGCCACCACGATCCCGACCACGACGGTGTTGAACACCGGCGTCATGGTGCGCGGGTTCACCTCGGCGAACTTGTCGGGCAGCATCCGGTCGCGGCCCATCGCGAACAGGATGCGGGTCTGGCCGTAGAGCGTCACCAGGGTGACCGAGAAGATCGAGATCACGGCGCCCGCGGCGAGGATCGTGCCCGGGATGGCGCTGCCGGTGATGTTCTCGAGGATCACGGACAGACCCGCACTCTCCTGCTCTGGGCTCGAGAAGTCGGCCAGTGGCTGCGAGCCGACCCCTGCGATCGCGACGAGCACGTAGATCGTGACCACGATGAACAGTGCGCCGATGATCGCGCGCGGCAGCGCTCGTTGCGGATCGCGCACTTCTTCACCCGCCGTGGAGACCGCATCGAGGCCGATGAACGAGAAGAAGATGGTGCCCGCCGCGGCGCTGATGCCCGCCGACCCGGCCGCCCAGAAGTTGTCGAACCGGTCGACCTGGAACGCCGTCAGCCCGATCGCGATGAACAGCACCAGCACGCTGAGCTTGATCAGCACCATGACGGTGTTGACCTTCGCCGACTCGCTGGCGCCCCGGATCAGCAGCAGCGTGCACAGGCCGACAAGCACGATCGCCGGCAGGTTGAGCAGCCCGTTGGTGCCGTCGTACGGGATCGGCGAGTACGACAGCGACTGCGGGATCGTGGTGCCGATGGTCTTGTCGAGGAGCTCGTTGAAGTAGCCGCTCCAGCCGACGGCCACTGCGGACGCCGCGACGCCGTACTCCAACAGGACGCAGGCGGCGATCACCATCGCCACCAGCTCGCCGAGAGCGTGGTAGGCGTAGGAGTACGTCGACCCGCTCACCGGGATGGCGCTGGCCATCTCGGCGTAGCACAGCGCCGACAGGCCGGCGGCGAGGCCGGCGATCAGAAACGAGATGATGACGGCCGGCCCGGCATCGGGGACCGCCTCCTGCAGGACGAAGAAGATTCCGGTGCCGACGGTGGCGCCGACGCCGAACATCATCAGCTGGAAGGTGCCGAAGCTGCGTTCGAGTTCGGGTCCGTCGTGCGGCGTCTTCACCGCCATCGGCTTCTTGCGGGTCAACTGCTCGCTCAGCGTGGCGGTCATGGGCGCTCCCTCTCCGAAGGTGTTCAGCAACCTAGCCCCTCAGCGTGGTGGCCGAACAGAGCCGCGATGATGGGCCATCGTGGAGCTCGGGTCGTACGTCGCCATCGCGCTGGCCGTCTTCGTCGGCGCGACGGTGCAGTCGGTGGTCGGCCTCGGCGTCGGCCTGGTCGCGGCTCCGGTGATGGCCCTGCTCGAGCCGTGGACCATGCCCGGGTCGCTGCTCATGCTCGCGCTCGTGCTCCCGGTTGCAACCCTCACCCACGACCACGACGACATCGACTGGGCCGGGCTCGCGTGGTCGCTGCCCGCGCGGGTGTTCGGTACCGGCGTCGGAGTCGCGGTGGTTGCGGTCTTCACCCACCAACAACTCGGGGTCGCGGTCGGCCTCGTGGTGCTGTTCATGGTGCTCATCACCTGGCAGGCCGTCGAGGTCCCGATCAACCACGCGACCTTGAGCGGAGCCGGCTTCGTCAGCGGCATCACCGGTACGGCGACCTCGATCGGCGGTCCGCCGTTCGCGTTGCTCTACCAGCACCGGCCCGCGCAACAGATCCGTACGACGATGGCGGTCTATTTCGTGGTCGGTGCCGCGCTCAGCCTGGTCGGCCTGCTCGCGGTCGGCGACCTGACGTGGGACCAGGCGCGGGCCGCGGTGGAGTTGCTCCCACCGCTGCTCCTCGGCGCGGTCGCGGGCGCGCTGTCTCGCCGCTATCTGCCAGCCGACCGGGTCCGACCGGCGGTCCTGGTCGTGAGTGCGGTCTCTGCCGTCGTCCTGGTGGTGCGGTCGCTGGCCGGGTGAGTGCAGGGCCCGACTGCTGGGCCAGGCTCAGGACGCGATGGCCATGGCGACGAATGCGGCCACGAGCAACGCGAACAGGACTGCGGTGCGCTTGGTGTTCATCTCCGTCTCCTCTCGCTCTGCTGCGTATCGGTCACTCCGCCCGGAGGACCGTCTCCAGGTCGATCTCGATCTGGATCTCCTTGGAGACCAGGACCCCGCCGGCTTCGAGCGCGACGTTCCAGGTCACGCCGAAGTCCTCGCGGTTGACCTTGGCGCGCGCCGAGAAGACGGCTCGCTGACCGCCCCACGGATCGCTCACCTGACCCTCGAAGGTGACCTCGAGCGGCACGTTGCGGGTGACTCCGTGGATGGTGAGGTCGCCGTGGACGGTGCCGCGCTCGCCCGACCACTCGACCGCCGTACTGCGGAACGTGGCGGTGGGGTGGGCCTCGACGTCGAACAGTTCGGCCGAGCGGATGTGCTCGTCGCGCGCGGGGTTGCCGGACTCGACGCTGGACATCCCGATGCGTACGTCGACGGTCGTCTCAGCCATGGTGGCGCCGATGCGGAGCTCGCCGGTGACGTCGGTGAACCGGCCGCGGACCTTGGTCAGCATGAAGTGCCGCCCGATGAAGGCGACCTCGGCATGGCCGGGGTCGATCTCCCAGACGGTGCCCGAGGGAAGTCCCGCGGGGAGCTGAGCGTGGTTCTGGGTGAGGGTGGTCATCTCTGGTCTTCCTTCTATTTGTGTGGGCACGCACATAAATGTCCACGGGTACGGGGTGGCGCCGAGGCCGGCGTCGGGTGGGTCAGCGCGACGCGGATTGCTCCTCGGCGGCGACGACCTTCTCGAGTGCCGCAGTGACGGCGGCGATCTCGGCGGGCTTGAGGTGGTCCAGGAAGTGTGTGTCCACTGCCCCGAGGTAGACCGGTGCCGCGGCCCGAAGGCGGCGCCGGCCCTCGGCGGTGATCGCGGCGTACGACGAGCGCCCGTCGTCCGGGTTGGCCCGGCGTTCGACCAAGCCTTCCCGCTCGAGTTCGGTCACCACCCGGCTGACCCGTTCGCGGCTCACCACGGCCTGGCGCCCGAGCTCGCTCATCGTGAGCCGGCGGTCGGGGGCGGCGTTGACGACGAGCAACACGTCGTACCACGTGAGCGGCAGGCCGGTGCGCTTGAGAGCGCGCTCGAGCCTGGGCATCACGGCGGCCTGCGCGCGCAGCACCGCGGCCCACGCTGCGATGCGGTCGTCCGGAGAGGTCATGCGAGGACCATAGCACAAAGTGTGTTTGCACGCACATAAAATTTCTGCAGACTGTCTCCGGTTGCCACCGATGACTCGAGGTGCGAGTGGGAGTCTGTCGAGCATGCCCTTGGTGACCGCGCACGTGTCCATGTCCCTCGACGGCTTCGTCGCCGGACCCGACCAGACCCTGGAGCAGCCGCTCGGCGTCGGCGGCCTGGAACTGCACCGGTGGCACCTGGGTGATCCCGACAACGACGTCGACCGCGCGATGACCGAACGGATCCTCGCCCCGCACGGCGCGTACGTGATGGGGCGCAACATGTACGGCCCCGTCCGCGGCGAGTGGGACTCCTTCGCCGACGGCGAGATGTGGCGCGGCTGGTGGGGCGACGAACCGCCGTACCACGCACCGGTCTTCGTGCTCACGCACTACCCCCACGAGTCGGTCGAGATGGCGGGCGGGACCACCTTCCACTTCGTGACGGACTTCGACGAGGCCATGGAGCGCGCGATCGAGGCCGCGGGCGAGGAGACCGTCACGATCGCCGGTGGCGCGAGCGCCGTACGCCAGGGGTTCGCGGCCGGCCTCATCGACCAGATCCTCATCAACCACGCGCCGGTGGTGCTCGGCGGTGGCGAGTCGATCTTCGCCGACCTGCCGGATCTGCGGCTGCGCCCGGTCGAGGTGCACTCTTCGCCATTGGCCACACACATCGTCTACGACGTCGACCGGTCCTGACCGGCGACCCAATCTTGGGGAAACGCCCGCCGCCGCGGGCGAGCGTCGGTGACGGCGGATCTAGCGTGCCCAGATGCAGGGCTCCAGCGGGGAGTGCTCCAGGGCCGTACGGCGTGTGGTCCGGGTCGGCGGTGCGGTCGTCATGATCACTCCGACGGTGATCCTGGCCGCCACCCAGCCCTGGCACGACGAACCGCCGCAGCGGTTCCTGACGGTCAGCGGCATCCTGCTGATCGTGCTCGTCGCGCAACTGTTCGCCATGCTGGTGATGACCGGACGGACGGCCGAACTGGCGGCGACCACTCTGCTCGGCGCCGCGCTCTCGGCGCTCGTCGTCACGACCTTCTGGATCGTCCCCGGACTGTCCGCGCCGGGACTCCCGGAACATCCGGGGCTGGCGCTGGTCGCCGTCGAGGCCGGCGCGGTGTTCGCGGCGGTACTCGCGGTGGTGAGCACGCGCGATGTCCGCCAGGCGGTGCTGGCCGCGCTGTGGGCCGGAGCCGTCGGTTGCTACCTGCTCGTGGTCGCCGCACTGCTGGCCTTCACGTTTGTGCCCGCGAGCGTCCCGCAAGCGCAGGGCCGTACGGCGAGCGCCAGCGCGGCCGCAGCCGAACGGCTGGCCGGCAACCCGGTCGAGACCCCCGACGGCTACCTGCTCCTGCTGCTGGTCGCCCTCGTGCTCAGCGTCGTCGCGAGCCTCGCCGTACCGCTCACCCGCAGCGTCGTCCTGCCTCGGCGCCGCGCCGCGTGGGGGCATGTTGGCCGGCCATAGTGGAGTGAATCAGCGTCTGGTGCGAACGGTGACGGGCTTGGACATCGACCCCTGCAGGAGCTCGCTCGGCAAGATCTCGGCGCGGTAGCTGACCTTGGGATAGCCAGTCCACCGGACCTTCGCCGACCAGCGTCCGAAAACCATCAGCTCCGACCGGAAGCCCCGAATCACCTCCCACCCGCGGCCCGGGAGGCGACCCCACAGCCGCACTTTGATGGTGGAGGCCACAGATACGAGTGGCAGATCCTGCGTCGACGGCCATTCGCCTCGCGGGGTGGCGTAGAAGCCGTGAACGGTCAGGTTGATCGGCTGACCGGCGCGCGGTCGCCTGTCGGACACTTTGAAGCGGGCCTCGGTCGCTGGGGGTGCCAACACGAACGAGGTCGTGGGCAAATCGGCCTGATAGTGGTCGGTCAACGTCGTCGACCATTCCAGGGTTCCGGTCAACGTGAAGCGCCCTGGCTTGGAGACGTCAGGGCCAAGGTCGTAGGCGCCACAGAAGTGCAGCATCACCGTCCCACTGCGCTGAGCGCCCATCACCGAGCTCAGAACGAAGAATGTGCCGATGCCGTCGATGTCATTCTTCGCGCCGATGTTGACCTTCCAGCTGATCGCGTTGTCGGGAATGCCGGAGTACGTGACCGGATGCAGCACGCACTCCTGCCAGCGGACACCATCGGGTGCGCTCAGCGTGCCGACAACGGCGCGCTGCTGCGCCGGTGCGAAGTCCTGCGCTATGGCCGGAGGGCCGGCCAGCACCCCCATCAACAACGCCGCGACGACGATCAGAGCCCGACGTCCAAGAGACATGGCCGCACCGTAACCACACCGAGGGCGACCCATTGCCGCGTTATGGCCGATCAGCGCAGATCACTTGCGTGTGCGCGCACGATCGGCGATCGCAGGGTGCCGGGGTCGATCGGAGGGGCTCCGGGCGAGTGGACTTGGGCAATGGCGGCAGCCACAGCGGATGGCGGCCTCGCACGAGCGAACGATCCGACTCTCGATGCGGGAGGAACCCGTTGTGTCGAGCAGCACCTCCGCCGGGGCTGGCGTCTGGAGTGCGGTGCTGTCGCAGATCGCGGTGTCTCGTTGGTGGGCACCGGTCGCGACCCTGCTGCTCGCCATCGTGGGCACGATCTGCATCACCGTCGGCCAGGATCTGGACGACGGATCCGACTGGGCCTGGGTTTTGGTCGGGGCCGGGACCGCACTGCTCGGCGGCTTGATCCAACTGCTCAGGGAAGTCGGTAGGGCAGCTGAGCTCGACATCGGTTCGCAGGAGGCCTTGCGACTCCGGATCGCAATGAAGGACGCACTGCAGCCGGTCGCTGAGCTCATCGCTGAGCTGCCAGGTAAGACTCCCCGAGAGCGCAAGCAGGCCCTCGAAGCCGTCGCGCATCAGTCTGTGAGCGCGCTGACCCTTCTGCTGAAGGATGTGGATCGGGTCCGGGCTGTGGTCTACCAGTTGGACGACGATGGGATGTCACACCTGGCCTACCACGGGCGCGGGAACACGCCGAACCCGTTCCCCAGAACGACGGATCGCGGACGGTTGGCCTGCCAGATGGTCGCCGAGGGGCGACATCATTTCGAGCCTGACATCAGCAAGGCGTCGTCCGACGCTTACAAAGGCACCGGCAACGGATACGAGACGTTCATTGCCGCGGCGATCTGTACCGGCGACACGGGCTACGGAATGGTGACCGTCGATGCCCCCAACGCCCATGACCTGGTCGACACCGACCTGCAGCTCGTGTGCCTCGTGAGCGATCTGCTTGCGATCGCCTTCGCCATCGCCGACCCGCGGTGACGTCGAGCGTCGGCGGCCAGTGCCAGCATGTGGCTAGCATGACGATGACGACCCAGAAAGACGGAGGTATGCGCGATGGTCAAGGTCGCACTCAGCAACCCACGGGTCCGCGAGGTGAAGGATCTCGCGTCTCCTGCCGCCGTCCACGACATCTGGGCCGACGCGGCCCGGGCAGTCCGCGAGGAGGCCCCTGTGCTCCAGCGACGCCGCCGGCGTGCGCGGCTCGCGCAAGGCAAGTAGGGTCGCCGTCCCTCTGGATCGGGACCGGCTCAGGTGATCGGCGTCATCCGAACGCGCGGGTCACGTGGCCGAGCAGGTCCGGGTAGCGCTGCAGATGGGCGCCGCCGTTGAGGTCGAGGACCTCCCCGGTCAACCTGCCCGCCGTACTTCTGTGGCCAGTGCGGCGCGGGCATTCGTGATTTGGGCCCGGTGCGGTGAAAATGTCTCCGCCCACGCGACTCGGAGGATCGATGAAGAAGCTGCTAGCGGTGGCGGCGACGGCCGCGCTCACCTCGCTTGCGGTGGTGGGGCCCGCGCATTCGACGCCCCAGCACTCGCCGCAGCACACGACCCAGCGCACGACCCAGCAGAAGCCGGCCGCAGCGACCCAGGCGCGCGAGGTCAACGGGACGTTCATGATCGGCGACTCGACGACCTACCGCATCGCACCGGAGCTGCAGCGGCTCCGCCCCGACTGGTACCTCGACTTCCAACGCGGCCGCTCGATCCGCACGCTCGCCTCGCACATCGATCGCTACCTGCGCCACAACCCCGTGCCCGCCAACTTCATCATGGCGTTGGGCACCAACCGCTGCCACCACCCCGACTGGAGCGAGGCCCGGTTGCGCCGCGCGATCGCGAAGCTGCCGGCCCGCACCAACGTCTTCCTGGTCATGGTGGTCCGGGCGGGGGAGTTCCAGGCCGACAAGGACGCGGTGCTGCAGGAGTACAACAGCTACTCGCGCAACCTCGCCAAGACCCGCCCCAACACCTACATCATCGACTGGCGCGGCACCGTCCTCGCCGACCCGACGCTCGACCCGGTGACCGGCCTCTCCTCGCTGCTCGAGGACGGCACCCATGAGACCGGCGGACCGTACGGCGACCGGCGCGGTCCGGGGGTGCGCACCTACATCGACCTGGTGCTCTCGAAGTGGCGGCAGGTCAACCGCGCCACTACTTGACGCGTGTCAATTAGCACCTCTACGGTCACGAGGTGCCAGCGGCGAGCCGTCCCACGACCGCGGTCATCGGAGCCGGGATCAGCGGGCTCACCGCCGGCAAGATGCTGGGCGACTACGGCGTTCCCTACACCTGCTTCGAGACCTCCGACCGGATCGGCGGCAACTGGGCCTTCGGCAACCCGAACGGCCACAGCTCGGCGTACCGCTCGCTGCACATCGACACCAGCAAGCACCGGCTGTCGTTCAAGGACTTCCCGATGCCGTCGAACTATCCCGACTTCCCCCACCACACCCAGGTCAAGGCCTACCTCGACGCGTACGCCGACGCGTTCGGTCTGCTGGACCGCATCGAGTTCCGCAACGGCGTCGAGCACGCGGCCCGCCGGCCCGATGGTGGCTGGGAGCTGACGCTCCAGAGCGGCGAGACCCGCGAGGTCGACCTGCTGGTCGTGGCCAACGGTCACCATTGGGATCCGCGCAGCCCGGAGTTCCCGGGCGAGTTCACCGGCCGGACCTTCCATTCCCACCACTACATCGATCCCACCGACCCGCTCGACCTCACCGGGCAGCGGATCCTCGTGGTCGGCCTCGGCAACAGCGCCGCTGACATCGCCGAACTGTCCGGCAAGGCCCTTCAGAACCACGTCACGCTCTCGACCCGCTCCAGTGCGTGGATCGTGCCGAAGTACATGTACGGCCTGCCCGCCGACAGGTACTTCGCCACCTCGCCGTACGTGCCGCTCGCGTGGCAGCGCAAGCTGATCCAGAAGATGCAGTTCATGACCGGCTCCAACCCGGAGCTGTACGGCCTGCCCAAGCCCAACCACAAGTTCTTCGAGGCCCACCCGACGCAGTCGGTCGAGCTGCCGCTGCGGCTCGGCTCGGGCGACGTGATCCCCAAGCCGGACATCGACCGGATGGACGGAGCCACAGTCCACTTCGTCGACGGGACGTCGTCGGACTTCGACGTGATCGCCTTCGCGACCGGCTACAACATCACCTTCCCGTTCTTCGACGAGTCGTTGATCTCCGCACCTGGCAACGTGATCCGGCTGTTCAAGCGGATGTTCAAGCCGGGCCTCACCGACGTGGTGTTCATGGGCTTCGCGCAGGCGGTGCCCACGCTCTTCCCGTTCGTCGAGGCCCAGGCGCGACTGCTGGCGGCGTACGCCGTGGGCGCCTACGCACTCCCCGGCGCCGACGAGATGGAGCGGGTGATCATGGCCGACGAGCAGCTCTACCTCGGTCACGTCACCGACCGTCCCCGGCACACCCAGCAGGTCGACTACTTCGTCTACGAGCACGACCTGCGCACCCGCGAACTCCCCGCCGGGCGGGCGCGCGCGGAGGTCCTCGCGTGACCGAGAACGCCCGGGGCGACCGTCGCCGTACTGCGCTGCTCGAGTCGCTGGACCACTACCTGCGCGAGAGCAGCCTCGACTCGATCAACATCGCCGACATCTCGCGGCGCGCAGGGGTGACCCGTTCGGCGTTCTACTTCTACTTCGAGAACAAGGCGAGCGCGGTCGCGGCGCTCATGGAGGAGATGTACGACGAGTCGTTCGCCGCCGCCGAAGCGCTGCGGGCGGACGGCTCCCCGGACGAGAACATCGAGGCGATGGTGCGGGCGCTGTTCTCGACGTGGGACAAGCATGAGCACCTGTTCCGCGCCGCGCTCGATGCGCGGGCCACCAGTGCGACAGTGCGCGAGTTGTGGGACAGAGATCGCGAGTCGTTCGTCCCCCTGGTAGCCGCGCTGATCGAGGACCGGCGCCCCGACGCCACGAACGCCGCCGCGCTGGCCTCGGTGTTGTTGGAGCTCAACGACCGGATGCTCGAACGGCTCGCGCTGGGCGGTCCGCTCGACCGTGAGCAGTTGATCGACGGCGTGGTGACGATCTGGCTGCGCACCATCTACGGGGAGGTGCGTCCGTGAAGAGGAGCACGGTGACCTTCTAGTCGAGCGGTGTCGACCTGGATGGTTGGCACTTCACCGGCCAGGGATCGGCGTTCGAAGGACCCGGCTGCCGGCCGGTCGTCGTGATGGCGCACGGGCTCGGGGGCACCAAGGACTCCGGCCTCGAGCCGTTCGCGTCCGCGTTGGCCGAGGCCGGCCTCGACGTACTCGCCTTCGACGACCGCGGCTTCGGTGCGTCAGGTGGTACGCCGCGCCAACGCGTGGACCTCGCCGGGCAGGTCGACGCCTATCGCGCCGCGATGACGGCTGCCG
>ERZ761609.2519-NODE-2519-length-13386-cov-8.311379_pt1 | contig 13386 bp, 16 predicted proteins | sample MGYA00511163_ERZ761609 | MGnify/ENA primary metagenome ERZ761609 (study PRJEB28899, sample SAMN02445070) | bioreactor sludge metagenome | biome: EBPR sludge | place: Australia: Brisbane, Thorneside Wastewater Treatment Plant | collected 2011-12-16 ... | reverse complement strand
GCTGCGGATTTCTTTCTGGTCATCGAGCGCGCCGGCGGTGATGTCGCGCAGGTAAGCCTGCAGCTCGAAATTCAAATAAAAATCCAGCCAGGGGCGGTTTTCAAACGCCCTGTTCCAAAGCGCGGCGCCGACATCGCGTATTGCGTCTGCGTCATTTTTACCACCGGCCTTTGCTTTTGCCCATGTTTCATCGGCAAGGATATAGGCGCCGCCATCGCCATAGGCGCTTTGAGTGCCGGCGCGTTTTTGCAAATAATCCCAATGTGCGTTATCGCCTTGCAGGCGTGCTTCGAAGGCGATGAGAACTTCCATCGACAGCGCGGCGGCTTCGATAGAAAGGTTGCGCGTCACACGGCTTTCGATGTCCCAGTTATGTTCGTAGGAAAGCAGGGCAGATTTGTCCTGCACCGCGTGCAGGATTTCATGCGCGATGGTCTGGCGCAGCGATATTTTGTCAGTCTCCACAGGGGCCAGCACTGCGCCCAGTGAAGGCACATATTGCGCCCCCATCCCCAGCGGCAGTGTCGGGATGTTGCAAAACTGGATTTGTTCCCGCACGGCCATTTCCACCAGCGGCCGTCCGGTCAGCGGCAGCTTCGCTAGGTCTTCGAGCGCTTCGCGCACCGCCAGCTGTTCCGGCTTCGGCGCGGTTTGCGGCACAAAGCACAGCTGGTCCACATAGGCGCGCAGGCGTTTGTCGTCAGACAGGTTATCGTTCACGGGGGTTTTGGCATTGCGCTTGAAAATCGCTTCGGTATCGGCGCTGATGCTGCGCCCCTCCAGCGACGGCTTGAGCGTTTGCGCGGCTGCGGGCTTTTGCGTCTGCGCGGCAGCTTCGGGCGTGTCCATGCGCGCGGCGGTGGTGCTGCATCCGCCCAGCATGACGGCGGCCAAAAAAGCCGCGCCAATCCTGCAGCGCGTTTTTTTCGCGGCGCGTCCGAACGTTTCTCGCAATCGGCGTTTGTCTGCCATGCGTCCTCGCCTGCCACCGGCCGGCTGTTGTTGCTGGAAAACCGGCGTCAGTCTAGCAGAGGGGCAACTTTTGACAAGGTTCTATGCGCCGCATAGATATTTTCTTATTCTGCGGCGCGGCATTTTAAAATGAATATAAAAACAGTCGTTTAGAAGTCGCGTTATGGTATTTAAAGAGTGCCCGCGGTTATTGCGCCTGCAGCATACGGCCGAGCGTACGCCCGCCGACCAGATGCAGGTGCAGATGCGGCACTTCCTGCCCGCCGTTTGCCCCGCAATTCGACAAAACGCGGTACCCGCTCTGCGCGATGCCTTCGGCGCGGGCAATCTCGCCCGTCGCGCGCATCAGGGCGGCGATTTCATCGGCGCTGGCGCGGGCGCTGAAATCGTCCATATCGACATAGGCACCCTTGGGGATGACCAGCACATGCACCGGCGCTTGCGGGTTGATGTCGCGGAAAGCCAGCACATGCTCGTTTTCATACACTTTGCCGCACGGGATTTCACCGCGCAGAATGCGGGCGAAAATATTGTTCGGGTCGTATGTTTTGGCGGCGGCTTGGCTCATGGCTTGTCCTTTGGCGTCGGTGTTTTGTATGATTGAACGGCGGCATTTGCCGCAGGCAGTCTATCACCATCACGCCCGCATGGCCATAGCAGGCCAGCGCGCGGGACACAGAAGGACGATAATATGTTCGAGTTCACATTTGACGCCATCACGGCTTTCCATCAGGCGGTTTTCCTGACGGGTGGGCTTATCATGTCGCTGCTGGGCGGGGCGATAGTGCTTTATTGTCTGCATACCTATCTGCGCGCGCTGCGCGTGCCGGCGATTATTACGGGCGTGCGCCGCAACGGCAATATGTTTTATCCGCTTTACCGCTACATGATGCCGTCGGGCGATACTTATGAAACGGTTTCGGACACAGGCTCCAACATGACCAAAGGAAAAGAAACCGGGCGCGAAGTTATCATTTACGTTTTTCCCGAAGAACCGCAAAACATACGCACCAACCTGCTGGGTATTTTTTTGCTGGGCAGTGTTTTTCTTTTGCCGGGGCTGGTGCTGCTCGGCGTCGGGCTGTTTTCCTATCCCATGACGGGGATGAGCTTTGCCGCGCTGGCGATTTTTATTGTGGTCGGCCTGATGCGCATGCGCAAAATCTGGCTGCCGCCCTCAGAGCGCAAGGGCGTGAGCGCCTTCCGCGCCGAAATGCAGCGCCGCCGCGAAGAAAGATTCGGCAAGATGGAGCGCACCACCATCGAAGATTACAAACAAACACCCGCCGGCCAGAAATATACGGCGGAAAACGAACAGGCACAGCGCATGGCCATGCCGGTTTTAGCTTTGATGGGCATCGCGGCGCTGTGGGGGGCATGGTACTTCGGCAATAGCGTTTATGAGCTCACGGTGCATGGCGCGCGGGCGCAAGGCGTTGTCACAGGCTTTGAAACATCGCGCGGCAGCGACAGCACGATATACCGCGCCCGCGTATCTTTCACCGATGCGCGCAGCGAAAACCATGTCTTCACCGAGCGCAGCGGCAGCAGCCATCCGTTTGTGGAAGAAGGGGAGAAAGTCGCCGTTCTTTACGCGCCCGATGCGCCGTCTGAAAAAGCCATGATAGACCGCGGCCTGCTTTTGAACGCACTGGTGCCCGCGCTGATAGGTTTGATGGGCGCGTTGTTTCTTGGCATTTCCGCATCAATGTGGCGCACGCGCCGCCGCGCTGTTGAAAACAGATAAGCCGCAAAAAAAGAACGAAAAAAAGAGCTGCCCCCGCGAGGGCAGCTCTTCAGTTTTTTCCCCATCATGTCCGGGAGGACACGAAACCCGATATTTACGTCCCGGCGGACGCGACCCCGAAAGTCGAGAGAGTCCGTAGAAATATTTATCCGGTAATCAAAACCAGATTTAGGCGTGCAGCCCCGCAGGTCTCGCGCGGTGTTGTGGCGCGGGTGCAGGCTTGACGGCCTTGACGGCTTTTTTGCCGAACTCGCTGCTGGCAGCTGCGCTGACACCGCTCAGGTCGGCTTTGGCGCGCATCAGTTGCCCCAGCGTATCGGCAAGGTCGGGACGCGATTTCAGTTTTTCGATTTGTTCGTCAACCTGTTCGCTGCGCCACTGCACAACACCCGTGCGCACGCGCAGATGGTTCTTGTCGCCCTTGAAGGCATTGGCGAGGCTTTCGGCTTCCGCCTCGCGGCCTTTGTGTACGATGACAAAACGTGCCACGTCCGCGCCCAGACCGTTATGGGCTGCGTCGTCGTGGCCTTTGCCTACATAGATGTAACCTTTGATGTCGCTCATTGTTGTATCCTCCCGGTTTTTAACGATATCGCCGCTTTTTGCGCTGCTGCGGCGTTGCCGTTGTATATCTAGACTTTATGCAAATAAAGTTAACGATTGGTGAAGAGCGCGGGGTTTTTACATGGCTTTTGCGGCAGGGCGTTTAGTTATTATTTTTCAATAGCTTATATAACCATTTCGGCCGCAGTTTTTACGCCGGATTTTAGACTTTTTTGACCTAAAACGCGCCGTATGCGGCAAAACGATTCTTGCCATCACCGTGAATATGTTGAATCATGCCCTGCCCGTAGGGATTCCTTATGGGCTGGGCGGCTCTTTTTTGGAGTCTTTGGCGGAATTTACAAGGTGCAACCGTGAGAGATGACGAAATGATTATTGATACGTTAACAGACAAAGAGGCGTCGCAGGCATTGTTTGAGTTTATGATTATTTGTTTGTTTGCCCCTTTGCTCTTAGGAAGTGCACTTGCTGACAAAAACCTTCGAATTAAAATTAAGGAAATTCCGCGGACGGCTACGATGGTTCTTGCTGTGCACGTTCTCGGCTGGTTTTTCTTTCTGTACTGAGCCTGACAATCCCACAGCCAAAAATGCAGTCTTTTTATGACGACAGCGGATACAGGTAAAAAAGAAAAACCCGCCGCGGCCGAAGCGCAGGCGGAATCCGCGCCGGACGCCCCTGCGGCGGGCGGCCTTGCGCGCCGCTGGCGCATGACCAAGGCCTTCGCCAAAGAGCTGATGCACGAACATGAATTCTGGGTGCATGCCCTCGCCGTCAAGGGCGGGGCGAGCGCGATTGTGATTGCCAGCGTGCTGGCGGTGTCCTACGTCGTCGCCGCGCCCTTCATGCTGGCGGCGGCGGGCATTGCGGCCTGCGGTGCGGTTGTCGGGCTTGGTGCTTACGGGATTGTCGCGGGCGGTGCGCGCTCATGGTACCGGCTGCGCAAAATATACGCGAATGTGACGGGCAAGCCCTTGCCGCCGAAACCTGCGGACAAGGGGCCGAACTGGTGGCAACGCCAGTGCGAAAAACCCGCCGTGCGCAAAGTGCTGGAAACGCCTGTGGTTAAAGGGTTTCTGAACAGCCGCGCGTGGAAGATGACACAAAAACTGACCACAGGACAGCAAGACAACGTGCTGGGCGGCATTGCCGTTGGCGGCGCGGCGATTTCGCTGGTGCTGGGGGTGGCGGCACTGGCGACGCAAATTCTGGTTTTGCCTGTCGTTGCGCTGGGCGGACTTATCACGGTCGCGGCGGTGACCGCGACCAGCTATCTGGTCTCGGGTGTCAGCGGGCTTTATTTCGGTATCACGGGTATTCGTCACATGCGCGAAAAAAAACGCGCAAAGGCGGCGGCGCTGGCAGCGGCGGAAGCACAGCAAGCCGCAGAAGAACCCCCCGCCGCAACGCCGCAAGCAACGCCGGAGACGGGCGCGGCGAGGGCAACAGTAACGGCGACGCCGCCGGCCAATGACGGGTTTAACGCCGCCGCTGCAAAAGATGCCGCCCCCGCACCAGCGGCAGACGTGCCTGCGGGTAAGAACGAAACACCGCCTGCGCGCAAGAATATTGCCGGACCAAAGTCCTAAGTCCTTGTTCTATCAAGGCCGCAAAGGCTTTCCCATGCTATGAAAAAATGCTAGTCTGTGGCCTGAATTTTGTGCCCTTAAATTAAAATCGATTCCACAATGCAGGATGGGAGAATGCCCGTGCCGACCGCAGATGTGCAAAAGCCGCTGAACCCCGATACGCGTCTTGCGCGTATGATGTTGCCGGAAATCGACCCGCATTCCGCGCTGCTGCCCACCAATAAATGGATTATCAATACCGTGAAGGACATGGTGAAAACCCATGCCGGCATTCGCGGCTGTTTGAAACGCGCGGCGGCCTTCACGCTGGGCGGCATTGCGGCGATTGGCGCGGGTATCGCGGGTGCAGTCATGGCGCCGACGCTTTTGATTGCGGGCGGCATTGCGGCGGCATCGCTGGGCGCGGCGGCGGGTTTTGGTTTTTTCGCGCGCCGCGAAGGTCTTAAAATCAAGACCGACTACATGGGCGATGTGCAGGAAATCGTCAAAAACAAATACATGGAGATGAAGGCGAACGAGCTGAAACGCGCCTGGCAGGAACGCGCCGCGCAGGTGAAGCGCGAACGTGAAGAAAAACGCGCCGCCGAAGCCGCCCGCAAAGCCGCCGAAGCGCAGGCGAAGGCCGATGCCGCCGCCGCGCCGCAAAAGCCGGAAGAGCCCGCCAAAACGGACGCCCCGCAAAGCGAAGGCAAAGCCGCCTCCATGTTGAAAACCTTCGGCCGCTGGGCGGCGGTGCGCGCGAAACAAGGCGCGCATGCTATCGAAGATAAAATCCACGACGCGCTGGAAGACAAGCCGCAAAATGGTGCGGGCGATGCCTCCAAGAAAAATGCGCCGCCCAAAAATGGCGCGCCTAAAAACGGCGGCTGATAGCGCGCGCATTCTATCTACATTCTCACGGTATCCATGAAAGGGGTTTCACATGGCGGACGGTATGACGGAAGTCACGGTTGCGGACAGCGGCGATGGCAATTTTGTGCAAAACGTGCAGGGCAAGACGCATCATTTCCTGTCCGACGCCTCTGTCGAGAAAGGCGGGCAGGATAAAGGCCCGACGCCGTACGAGCTTTTGCTCGCCGCCCTCGGCAGCTGCACCAGCATTACCATCCGTATGTATGCGGAGCGCAAGGGCTGGGAACTTGACAAAGTCTCCGTGCGCCTGACGCATAAACGCGAAGACGACATGGGCAATGCCGTTATCGACGTCATCACGCGCGACATCACGCTCGAGGGCAATCTGGATGCCGAACAGCGCACGCGGCTTTTGGAAATCGCCAATAAATGCCCCGTGCATAAAACGCTGGGCAATAACCCGCAGCTGTTGTCACGGCTCGAGGGCGGGGGATGACCATCTCGCCCGCAGATGCCGCGAATGACGATGCAGCCTTGAGCGCGGATGACAAATTCACCAACCTGATTGCGCAGGGCGATTTGGCGGGCATGATGGCGTTTGACGATTTGCGCGCGCGCGTCGTGGCGCGCGACGGCGAAGGCTGGACGCCGCTGCACTGGGCGGCGCTTTACGGCCATGCGGAATGTGCGGGGTTTTTGATCGCGCACGGGGCAGAGGTTGACGCGCGCTCCGCCAGCGGCGAAACGCCGCTGATGATTGCCGCGGAAAGCCGCCGGAAAAACGCGCTCGGCGTGCTGCTGGAGGCGGGGGCCGATACGGCGCTGATGCGCCGCAGCGGCGAAAATGTTTTTGATATTCTGCGCGCACAGGGTGCGGCCGATTTGCTGTCCTTCGCGCGTGGAATCGTTGCTGCGCGCCAAAGCGTGGTGCAAAGACCCGTCGCGCTTTTGCCGCCGCTCAGCATACGCAAGAGGGCGCCCTGATGCTGAGGGGCGCGTTCAAACCGCGCGCGCAGGAACCGGCGCAGGCGCTTTTGACCGCCGCGGCGTATGGCGACATGCCGGCCTTGCAAAAAGAAATCCAGAAAAATAAAAACCGCATCGATGCCGCCGATGGCGCGGGCAAGAACGCGCTGTTGTACGCGCTTGAAAACGGGTTTGAAGAACACGCGGCGCTTTTGCTGCATCACGGTGCGCGGCATGACGTCTCGGCGGCCACGGGCGAAACGCCGTTGATGTTCGCCTGCGCGAAGATGCTGAGCGGCGCGACCGAAAAGCTTTTGCTGCAAGGCGCGGATATGAATGCGCGCGATTACATGGACGATACCGCGCTGATGAAGGCCGCGCGCGCAGGCCATGGCTGGGCGGCCTGCCGCCTTGTCACGGCGGGCGCGAATATGGATGCGCAAAACAAAAAAGGCGAAACCGCCGAAAGCCTTGCGCGTGAAAATCTCCCGCCGCGGGAATTTGTTTGTTTCATGAATGCCGTTCAGGCGCGCCATCAGGCCGCAGCGGCGGCTGCACAGGAAAAAATCGCGGCGCAGGGTGTGCTTCAGCGCGATATCGTCCCGCTCAAAGTCATCCAGTTGCGCCCGCGCCCGCCGCGGCAGTAAGTGTTTATAAATAAACAGAATTTTTAGGGTAAAAACCCTTTGACTTTGACTATTATGGCAATATACTGAGCCTTGATTTTACAAGAGAAAAAGATTCGCCGCGCGCCGCCCTCCGGCCGCATCCATGCGGCAGGCATAACAGAAAAGGCAATTCAGATGACCGTCAGCTACGAAGGTAAATCCCCCGGCAAACTTTGGTACTTCATGCAAAAGACCAAAGGCATTTTTGCAACCAAACAGCAAAAGCCGCTGGTGTCTTCGGGCGCGGGTACGGGTGTATCTGCGGGCGCGACATATCTGATTACGCAGCAAATCGGTTTTGTACTGGCCTATCTGCCGGTGGCTGTGGCGGGGCTTGCGGGCATGGCGGGTTATAACGCCTTCCGTGCTGTCCGCCCGAGCGAAAGCGACCGCAAGGCGCGTGTATCGCCGCAAGACCGCTGGATTTCCGCGGCGAAATACGGCGCGGGCGCGGCGGCTGTTTTTCTGCTGACGCCTGTGATGACGACCTGGGTTTCCGTGGGCGCCATTGCCGCGACGGGTTATTTCGGCCTGCGCAGCTGGAAAAGCTGGAAAGAAGGCGCGAATTCGATGCCGGTGCGCAATTTCATCCGTGACCGCGAAGCGGAATGGGTTGACCACCAGAAAAACGGCACACTCAAAAAACGCCTCGCCCGTGTTGTCACGCGCGTGAAAAATGCGGCGCTGGGCGCGGGTAAATGGCTCGGCTTTACGGCCGCTGGCACGGGCGCGGTTGTGGGCGGCCTTGCCGCGGCACAGGCCGCAGGCGCGGCGATTATTCCTGCGGGTGTGGTTTCATCAACGCTGGGCACGCTGACGGCGGCGGCGGCCACTGTCGGCATTGGTGCAGCTGCGGCTGTTTACGGCGCGGCGGCGCTTGTTGCGCTGGCTATTCCGGCGGGCATTGCGACGGCACTTCTCTGCCGCAACAAACTGCGCGAAGGCGCGGCGGCGAATGACAATGCCGATTCCAAAACGCGCAAGCCGTTCTATAAACCGCTGGATGACAGCTATACCGCCGATGTACGCCCCGCACCGCAAAGCGCGCCGGCGCTGGGTGAAAAACCTGCAGCGGGCGAATTTAACAGCGGCGCCAAAAAAGACGCCGCACCCAAAGCCGCTGAAAAAGCAGATACGCCCGCACCTGCGCCTGCGAAAAAAGAAGAACTGGACCCCATGCGCAAAGCAGCGGCCGAAGCGCGCCGCAAAGCCCGCGCGCAGCGCAAATAAAAAAACTTCAGCGCAGATAAAATAAAAAACCCCGCGGCCAAACGCTGCGGGGTTTTTGTTTGTGCGGCCTTGGGCGGCGATGTTTCAGCCGCGGCCGACGACAGTATATATGGCGGCGTAGCTGGCGCGGGGCAGGGTTTCTTCGCGCGGCGGGTTGAAAAAGGCGACGCGCAGCGTATCGCCTGCGTTATCCAGCAGGCGGCATAGTGTCATCGCGCCCGATGGTGCCAGCAACACCACATCCTGCGGCGGGGCGGGCGGGCGGTGCGGGTGCACATAAACGGTTTCACCGCGCAAGTAACGTGGCGCCATGTTTTCATTCTCGGCATAGATGGCAAAGGCTGCCTGAATGCCCGCCTGCGCAGGGTGGCGCGCGACCCAGTCGATGGGGGCGCTGTCGCCCTGCATGCTGCGCACGGGCAGGGGCGGCAGGCTTTCGGGCATTGTTTGCGGCGTAGTATGCGCGGCGGGCGGGGGCGTCTGGGTAAGTTTCAGGCCGAGGTAGTCTTCGATAATCGGAATTTCCTCCGCCATGATACCGCGGCGGCCGTAAAGCATGCGGTTCACCGCGGCGGGGTCGAGCCCCATCCGCGCCGCCAGCCCGCGCTGGGTCAGCTGCGGGTTGTTTTCAAGGGCTTCACGAATCTTGTCATGTAAACGGGTCATGAATTGACACTAGCGCATTTATTTATTTGTGAAAAGCGCAATTTATAAACAGCGTTAATATTACAAAATGTCTCTGTATTTTATAAATAAATAAGAAAACGGAAATTCCGCTGGACATGTAATTGCGTATATCGCAATATCAATCGCAACAAGATTCGTCCGGTATGCCAAACCGGTGCGGCCTGAAACAGCGCCGTGCCGCAAGGGGCGGCACATGCCGGATAAAAGGGACGCAAGTGAAGGGAGCCTTGGACGTGGAGTGGTTCAGAATGCCAAACGGCGTATCGCTCGACCCGCGGCTTCTGGCCACGGCGCGGCGCATGTGCGGCTGGTGCACGGGTATATCGAGTGGACAAAGCAATGCCACCGCGAAAAAATCAGCCATGCGATGATTATCGACATTCTGGTTTTCGGTGCCAGCTGCCGCCAGCAGGATTTGGACAGACGCCTGCGCCGCGGCAAGGCGCGCAAGAATTTGATGGATGGCCTCACGCTTTATTGCCTGTTGCAGGGCTGGCCGACCGCCCGCTAGAATAAACCCATGAAACCGAATACCGGCCCTGATGACCCAAGCCCGCCGCCGCGCCTGACGCGGCCGCTGCAGGATTTTATCCGTGCGGTCACGCCCAAGGGGGCGGGGCCTGCGCGCGACCTTTGCAGCGAATTCCGCGAAACGCGCCAGCGCAGCACCCTTCATTCGATGATTTTGCCAAGCCCGCCCAAGGATTCGGCGGAATACTTTGTGGAATTGCGCATCCGCGAATGGATGCTGCGCAAAGAGCGTGAAGACGCCGAAATGCGCCGCCATGAGCAAAACCGGCAAAAAAGCGCGAACAAAAACAGCCCGCCCCCGCCCAAGCCCCCCTCTGCGCCCTGACGGCGGCCACATTCGCCGGAAAAATCGCAAAAAACCCGCGAAAACATTGGCAAAACAGCCTGTTTGTTCACCTTCCGTTAACCAAGTCCTGATAGCTTGGAAATGTAGGGTTTTCAGGCATTTTTTGTGTATTCAAGCCGGAGGTGTGCGGAATGACGGATCAGGTGATGTCAGCCGATAGCAAGCTGAGAACGGCCTTCGCCGCCGCCAAGCCGAACAAGCAGCTTGCCGCTGCCGAAGCCTTTATCTCCACCATCCGCGACATGACCGAAACCGGCGCGAAGCCGAACCCCGCCACCCTTAAATCCGGCGAAAAGCTGCTGACCAATCTGGAACAGCAGGCCGAAGTTTACCTGTTTCAGGCCGCCATACTGGCCGGACAGGAAGCGGGCAGCGAGGGCGACCTCGCCCGCCGCGTGGAAACCATCGGGCGCGAAGCCGACCGTGTGGAAACCACCACGCGCCAGCTGCGCAGCATGTTGCAAAGCTACGCCTGATTTTCAGCGTAAATCCCCCCTAAGTGATTGATGCAATGCGCAATAAATGCGCTTTTGCCTGCATCCGCCGTTGACCCTGCGCCGCCGCGCGGGGTATATTGAATTTCCTTAAATAAACCAAGGTGATTCAGGGGCTGATGTTCCTGCTTCACCCCATGCGCCAAGGGCGCCGGAACACGACCGCGATGCATTATATGTGGCCGTATGACTATGGTTTTTATTCGGATTCCGACCGCCCGCTGGACGCAGGCAAGTGGTCGGACGCGCTGACGCGTGCGGTTTTGCGCAAAGACGTGGATGCGGCGCGGGGTTTGTTCGACCATACGTTCTGGCACAATACCGATTTCAAACCGGACTGGTTTCATCTTTATCTGGCCGTGCAGCAGCAGGACCGCGCGACGGTGCAGCTGCTGGTCACGCATGGCGCGCGCTTTGACAAAGAGCAACTGACGATTGCCGCCGCGGCGCTCAAAGAGGTCATCGCGCCGTTCAAATCCATTCTGGCAGAAGGCGGCATGCGCCTCGACCGCGTGGATACAGAAAACTATGACGCGCGCACGGCGATTGCGATGGACAAGCGTCTGCTGGCCGAAAATGCCAAGCTCGGCCATGCAAATCCGCAGGAAACGGCGGCGCTGGATTTGGCGATTGTGCAATTCGGCGTGCGTGCCGCGCGGCGTAAAAACACGGCAGAGGCACGCGATATTCTGCACCAGACATCCGGCGGTGTGGACGGCGTTGACCTTGCGCCGCTTTTCCGGCATCTGGCCGCGACATCGGCGGCGGGGCTGGATGCCGCGGTGGTTCTTGGCATCATCGACGATGTGCGCGCGGCGGGCGTCAATGTGCAGCCGCTGGCGCTGGAAACACTTTCCGGCAAGGTCGAGGATTTTTATACGCTGGTCACCGCGCTGGATGCGCGCGGCGTTCTGGGCGGCGATACGGCTTCGTTGCGTGATGTGATGCTGCACAGCTGGTGTTTTGCGCAAACGCAGCTGACGCAGGGCGATTTCAGTATCGAACAGTCGCCTGATGCGGCGCAGCGCCAGCGCGCGGCCTTCGCCGCCGCGGCCAAAGTCATTTGCGGCAAGGACAGCGACGTCACGCCGGACGAAGCGCGCCGCTATACCGATTTGCACACGCGTCAGGCGCCGCGCCATGGCGATGCCGTCGCGCACATGGACGAAACGCTTTTGCAAACGGGCTTTTTTGGCGCGGCGGCTTTTACCCCTACGCTTTTGGAATCGCTGGCCGCTGCCGCACCGACGGACGCCTTGCGCGGCGCTTTCAACAAACAGGCGCAGGCGCGGCAGTTTGAAGACAAAGGCCTGTATCATTTCCTCAGCCCGAAACGCTTTGATACGCTGCGCGCCGCCCTGCGCAGTGGCGCTTTCGTGCCTGATGCGGACGATAGCGAAGATATTTTACGTTATCTGAAAACCCGCTGCGCGCTGCGTGAAGTGCCGGAGGACGTCGTGCAAACGCTGCGTGAAATGAAAACGGCGGGGGCGGATTTCCGCGGCATAGAGGTGACGGATTATCTGGGGGCGAAACATCCGCTGCTGGCCAAAACGCTGCTCGACCTTGATATCGTTTCGGCGCGGGATATACGCCCGCAAAGGCTGTCAAAACGCATTGCGCCGCATAAAGGCCTTGGCGGTATGTTCGTGCAAAACACGGACCGCGATTATGCGCTCAGCGAATTTTTGTATCAGGTGATGTTCGAGCGCACCTACCCCGAACGCACGCAGGAAATGCGCGCCAAACGCGGCGTCAGCTATCAGCGCGTTTATACGCTCGCGCAGCTCAGCAAACAGGTAGACGCCATCAAGGCGCTGCAATCGCCGCCGCGGCCGAAATTGCCGTCGTTGCCGCCGCCCAAAATGCAGCTGCCGGAAAAGAAAAATCCCTATGCGGATTACTATCCGTACACACGCCCGCGCCCGCCGTCATCGCCCTACGGCAGCATCAAAGGCCGCAGCGGGCCGAAACCGGGGTATTGAAGGCGCGGCCTTTTGCGTGCAAATCGTTCAATTTTGACAAGGGTTTGACTTGTGCCGCACGCGGCAGCGGCGGGTTTCTGTTGCTTTGCGGCAGATTCGCATGTTATGTAATTGATAAAAATCAGGTGACGCATCTATCATGCCCTTTTTCCGCAAGAACAATAAAAACAACCACCCGCAGCATCCTGCGGCGAATGACGATGTGCCGCCTGCGGGCGGTAAGCCGGATAACAACAAAAATCCCAATAAAAAACCCTCAGGCGAAAAATCCTCTGGCAAAAAACCCCTTGGCAAAAAACCACTGAAACAGAAATTCAACGATGCCATGCGCGGCTTGCGCGGGCTTAGCTTGCGCGACGTCGGCGGCACGGCGGTGCATACGGTGCGCGATTTGCGCCAGCCCAAGGAAATCGGCATTCTGATTGTCGCGATTATCGTGCCGGGCGGCATGTTCGGCTGGAGCGCCTATCGTCTGCAGAAATTCAAAACCAAAGACGCGGCCAACGGCAACAGCCTGCCCGCGCCCAAAGACACGCCCGACCTGCCGCCGCCGGCGAATGATGCGCCAAATGGTGCGCCAGCCGATAACGCCGATAAAGCCGCGCAGGATAAAAATAAACCTGACGACAATAAGCCGCGCGGCAAAAATCGCGGCCCGCAAGGCCCCCGCTAGAACGCCTTTTCCGTTATCACAAAAAACGCCCCGCTCTTTGTGCGCGGGGCGTTCTTTGTTTGGGGCGGGGCAAAAAAGAAGG
>ERZ761609.2516-NODE-2516-length-13393-cov-8.771330_pt1 | contig 13393 bp, 24 predicted proteins | sample MGYA00511163_ERZ761609 | MGnify/ENA primary metagenome ERZ761609 (study PRJEB28899, sample SAMN02445070) | bioreactor sludge metagenome | biome: EBPR sludge | place: Australia: Brisbane, Thorneside Wastewater Treatment Plant | collected 2011-12-16 ... | reverse complement strand
TGGTGAAGCCGGGCGACAACATCGCCATGGTCGTCAACCTGATCGCGCCGATCGCCATGGATGAAGGCCTCCGCTTCGCGATCCGCGAAGGTGGCCGCACCGTCGGCGCCGGCGTCGTCGCCAAGATCGTCGAGTAACGGCTGCAAGGCCAAAGGATCCAGAATATGGAAAGCCAGAATATCCGCATCCGCCTGAAGGCGTTCGATCATCGTGTGCTCGACCAGTCGACCAACGAGATCGTCTCCACGGCGAAGCGCACCGGCGCTCAGGTTCGCGGCCCGATTCCGCTGCCGACCCGCATCGAGCGCTTCACCGTCAACCGTTCGCCGCACGTCGACAAGAAGAGCCGCGAACAGTTCGAGATCCGCACCCATAAGCGGCTCTTGGATATCGTCGATCCGACCCCGCAGACGGTGGACGCGCTGATGAAGCTCGACCTCGCCGCCGGCGTGGACGTCGAGATCAAGTTGCAGTAATCGCCCGGCAGTAATCGCCCGTTAGTTTTTTTGAGCCAACGGCTTGGCGAGGGACCTCTCCCTATGGGACGTCCCTGTTGAGGAGAAAAACGATATGCGGTCAGGATTGATCGCGCAGAAAGTCGGCATGACCCGCGTCTTCACGGATGAAGGCGAGCACGTGCCGGTGACTGTGCTGAAAGTGGACGGCTGCCAGGTGGTGGCGGTGCGCACCGAGGATAAGGACGGCTACTCCGCCGTTCAGCTCGGCGCCGGCGCCATCAAGGTGAAGAACGTCACGAAGGCCGAACGCGGCCATTTCGCTAAGGCGAGCGTCGAGCCCAAGCGCAAGGTGGCGGAATTCCGCGTCGCCCCCGACGCGGTGATCGAAGTCGGCGCCGAACTGTCGGCCGCGCATTTCGTTCCCGGCCAGTTTGTGGACGTCACCGGCACCTCGATCGGTAAGGGTTTCGCCGGCGGCATGAAGCGCTGGAACTTCGGCGGTCTGCGCGCCTCGCACGGCGTGTCGGTGTCGCACCGTTCCCACGGCTCCACCGGCAACCGTCAGGATCCCGGCAAGGTCTTCAAGAACAAGAAGATGGCTGGTCACCTGGGTCACGAGCAGGTCACCGTGCTGAACCTGAAGGTTGTGTCGGTTGACGAAGACCGCGGCCTGATCCTGCTGAAGGGCGCCGTTCCCGGCTCCGACGGCGGCTGGGTTCGCGTGCGCGACGCCGTGAAGAAGAAGGCGCCGGAAGGGCTGCCGTTCCCGGCCGGCCTGAAGGCCGCCGCCGCCGCGCCGCAGGAGTGAGCCCCATGAAGGCGACGATCAAAAACCTCAACAACGACGTGGTCGGCGAGATCGAACTCTCCGACGACGTGTTCGCCCTGCCGGTCCGCACCGACATCCTGGCGCGCATGGTCAACTATCAGTTGGCGAAGCGCCGCGCCGGCACGCACAAGACCAAGGGCATTTCCGAAATCGCCGGCTCGACGAAGAAGCCGTGGCGCCAAAAGGGCACCGGCCGCGCTCGTCAGGGCTCGATCCGCTCGCCGCAATGGCGCGGCGGCGCGACCATTTTCGGTCCGGTGGTGCGCTCGCACGCCCACAGCCTGACCAAGAAGCTGCGCAAGCTGGCCCTCAAGACCGCTCTGTCGTCCAAGGCCGCCGAAGGCAAGCTCGTCATCCTCGAAACCGCCGCCGCCGAGTCGCACAAGACCAAGCTGCTGGCCGCTTCGCTGGTGAAGCTGGGCCTGTCCTCCGCGCTCATCATCGACGGCGCCAACCTCGATGAAAACTTCGTCCGCGCTTCGAACAACATCCCGTTGATCGACGTGCTGCCGGAGCAGGGCGCCAACGTTTACGACATTTTGCGCCGCGACACGCTGGTCCTGACCCGCAACGCGGTCGAGCAGCTGGAGGCCCGCCTGAAATGAGCAAGCGGACGAAACCTTCGGTGAGCCGCGAGCGGATGTACGACATCATCCTCGCGCCGGTCATCACCGAAAAGTCGACGAACCTGTCGGAATTCAACAAGGTCACGTTCCGCGTGCCGTTGACGGCTTCCAAGCCGGAAATCAAGGCGGCGGTCGAAGGCCTGTTCAACGTCAAGGTGACGGCGGTCAACACCATCGTCAGCATGGGCAAGACCAAGCGCTTCCGCGGCCGCATCGGCTACCGTTCGGACAGCAAGAAGGCGATCGTCACGCTGGCCGAAGGCCAGTCGATTGACGTCGCCGCCGGCCTCTGAGCGTAGGGAGACGGACAAATGGCTCTAAAGCAATTCCGCCCGATCACCCCGTCGCTGCGTCAACTGGTTATCGTTGACCGCTCGGAGCTGTTCAAGGGCAAGCCGCTCAAGGCGCTGACCGAAGGTCTGTCGAAGAGCGGCGGCCGCAACAACACCGGTCGCATCACTGCGCGTCGGATGGGCGGCGGTCACAAGCGGGTTTACCGCCTGATCGACTTCAAGCGTCGCAAGTTCGACGTGCCGGCGACGGTGGAGCGGATCGAATATGATCCGAACCGCACCGCCTTCATCGCGCTGATCCGCTACGCCGACGGCGTGCTGTCGTACATCCTGGCGCCGCAGCGCCTGAAGGTGGGCGACGCCGTCGTGTCGGGCGAAAAGGTCGACGTGAAGCCCGGCAACGCGATGCCGCTGAAGAACATCCCGGTCGGCACCGTGGTGCACAACGTCGAGCTGAAAGCCGGCAAGGGCGGTCAGATCGCTCGCGCCGCCGGCACCTATCTTCAGCTCGTCGGCCGCGACGCCGGTTACGCCCAATTGAAGCTGCCGTCCGGCGAGCTGCGCGTCGTGCGCGGCGAATGCCTGGCGACGGTGGGCGCGGTGTCGAACCCCGACAACGCCAACACCAACCTCGGCAAGGCCGGCCGCAATCGCTGGCTGGGTCGCCGTCCGGCGGTGCGCGGCGTGGCGATGAACCCGATCGACCACCCGCACGGCGGCGGCGAAGGCCGTTCTTCGGGCGGCCGTCATCCGGTCACCCCGTGGGGCAAGCCGACCAAGGGCAAGAAGACGCGCAGCAACAAGAAGACGGACGGCCTGATCCTGCGCCGCCGTCGGTCGAAGTAAGGAGGGCTGACCGTGGCTCGCTCCGTATGGAAGGGTCCGTTTATCGACGGCTATCTGCTGGCGAAGGCGGACAAGACCCGGGCTTCCGGCCGCAACGAGATCATCAAGATCTGGTCGCGTCGGTCCACCATTCTGCCGCAGTTCGTCGGTCTGACGTTCGGCGTCTACAACGGCCACAAGTTCCTGCCGGTGCTGGTGACCGAAAACATGATCGGTCACAAGTTCGGCGAATTCTCGCCGACGCGCACCTTCTATGGTCACGCGGCCGATAAGAAGGCGAAGAGGAAGTAACCATGGGCAAGCCCTCCAACCTCCCGCGGAAAGCGGAAAACGAGGCGGTGGCCAAGGCGGCGATGATTCGCACCAGCCCGCGCAAGCTGAACCTCGTCGCCCAGATGATCCGCAACAAGGACGCGCAGCGCGCCGTCGCCGATCTCACCTTCTCCAAGCGTCGCGTCGCCGACGAAGTGAAGAAGGTGTTGCAGGCGGCCATCGCCAACGCGGAAAACAACCATCAGCTGGACGTGGACAAGCTGTACGTGGCGATCGCCACCGTCGGCAAGGCCATGGTGATGAAGCGCTTCCACGCCCGCGCCCGCGGTCGCGGCGCCCGCGTGGAAAAGCCGTTCAGCAACTTGACGATCATCGTGCGCGAGCGCGAAGAAGCGTCGTCCGAGGAGGCCGCGTAATATGGGTCAGAAAGTCAACCCGATCGGCCTGCGCCTCGGGATCAACCGCACCTGGGACAGCCGCTGGTTCGCCTCGCGCGATTACGCCACGCTGCTGCATCAGGACTTGTCGCTGCGGGAATACCTGCACAAGCGTCTGGCGCAAGCCGGCTGCTCGCGCGTCATCATCGAACGTCCGGCCAAGCGGGCCCGCGTCACCATCCTCTCGGCGCGTCCGGGCGTGGTGATCGGCAAGAAGGGCGCGGACATCGAAAAGCTGCGCAGCGAACTGTCGAAGCGCACCGGCGCCGACGTCAGCTTGAACATCGTCGAAATCCGCAAGCCGGAAATCGACGCCCGGCTGATTGCGGAAAACATCGCCAGCCAGCTGGAGCGCCGCGTGGCGTTCCGCCGCGCCATGAAGCGCGCGGTGCAGTCGGCGATGCGTCTGGGCGCTCTCGGCATCCGGATCAATTGCTCCGGTCGTCTGGGCGGCGCTGAAATCGCCCGCATGGAATGGTATCGCGAAGGCCGCGTGCCGCTGCACACCCTGCGCGCCGACATCGACTACGGCGTCGGCACCGCCAAGACCACCTACGGCACTTGCGGCGTCAAGGTGTGGGTGTTCAAGGGCGAAGTCATGGCCCATGACCCCATGGCCCAGGACAAGCGTCACGCCGGCGATCCGGTCAACACTGACGGCGAACCGCGCCGCGAACGTCGTGAAGACCGCCGCGACCGCGAAGATCGCCGCGACCGTCGCGGCCGTGGCCGTCGCGACGATCAATCGGGCGAGTGAGGAGTGCTGAACGATGCTGTCGCCTAAGCGCACTAAGTACCGCAAGGCCTTCAAAGGCCGCATCAGCGGCGTCGCCAAGGGCGGGTATGAACTGAATTTCGGCGCCTACGGCCTGAAGGCCCTGGAGCCGGAGCGGATCACCGCCCGTCAGATCGAAGCCGCCCGTCGCGCCATCACCCGCCACATGAAGCGTCAGGGCCGGGTGTGGATTCGCATTTTCCCGGACGTTCCGGTCACCTCCAAGCCCGCCGAAGTCCGCATGGGTTCCGGTAAGGGTTCGCCCGAATATTGGGCGGCCAAGGTGAAGCCGGGTCGCATCATGTTTGAAGTCGACGGCGTGCCGTTCGACATCGCCAAGCGCGCGTTCGAGTTGGCCGCCGCCAAGCTGCCGATCCGCACCAAGCTTGTCACCCGCCTCGGCGGCGAGGAGGCCGCGGAATGAAGCCCGAAGATATTCGCGCCAAGAGCGCGGACGAGCTGAACGATCAGCTCCTCCAGCTCAAAAAGGAACAGTTCAACCTGCGTTTCCAGCGGGCTTCCGGCCAGTTGGAGAACACCGCGCGGGTCCGCGCCGTGCGCCGCGACATCGCGCGCATCAAGACCGTCCTCGGCGAGCGCTCCAGCGCCGCCGAAGCGGCTAAGTAAGAGGGGTCGAGCCTATGCCTCGCCGCGTGTTGCAGGGTACGGTGGTGTCCGACAAGTGCGACAAGACCGTGATCGTTCTGGTCGAACGTCGCGTCATGCACCCCGTGTATAAGAAGTTCATCCGTCAGTCGAAGAAGTACGCCGCGCACGACGAGACCAATCTGGTCAAGACCGGCGCCACCGTCTTCATCGAAGAATGCCGTCCGTTGTCGAAGCGCAAGCGCTGGGTGGTCGTCGCCCCGCCGGCCGCTGAAACCGCGCCGGCCTGACGCCTGAAAACTTGATGACGGATCGGTGAAATAGAGGTGGAAGTTTTGCGCTTCCGCCTCTATAAAGCCGCACCGTTCTCAAGAACGTTTCTGGAGCCGATTCGCCCGACAAAGCGGAACGCTTTGCCGGGCTCGGCTATTATGTCTGAACCTGAAAGGTCCATTCCATGATCCAGATGCAAACCAACCTGGAAGTCGCCGATAACAGCGGGGCGCGCCGGGTGCAGTGCATCAAGGTGCTGGGCGGGTCCAAGCGGAAGACCGCCGCCGTTGGCGACATTATTGTCGTTTCGGTGAAAGAGGCGATTCCGAAAGGCCGCGTCAAAAAGGGTGACGTCCATCGCGCCGTCATCGTTCGCACTGCGAAAGAACTGCGCCGCGACGACGGCTCCGCGATCCGCTTCGACCGCAATGCGGCCGTGCTGATCAACAAGCAGGGCGAACCCATCGGCACCCGTATTTTCGGGCCGGTGACCCGTGAGTTGCGCGGCAAGAAGTTCATGAAGATCATCTCGCTGGCGCCGGAGGTCCTGTAAATGGCTGCGAAGATCAAGACCAAAGACAAGGTCGTGGTGCTGACCGGCCGTGACAAGGGCAAGGTCGGCGAAGTGCTGAGCGTCAACCCGAAGGAAGATCGGGTGGTGGTGCGCGGCGTGAACATCGTCCACAAGCATGAGCGCGCGACCCAGCGTTCGGAAGGCGGCATTCGCGAAATCGAAGCCCCGATCCACGCCTCGAACGTGGCGCATGTGGACCCGAAGGACAACAAGCCGACACGCGTCGGCTTCAAGGTGCTCGAAGACGGTCGCAAGGTGCGTTTCGCCAAGCGATCCGGCGAGATCATCGATCTGTGAGGGCCGGAGCAATGGCAGCACGTTTGAAGGACGTCTACGAGACGACCATCCGCAAGGCGCTCAAGGACGAGTTCGGCTACGCCAACGACATGCAGGTGCCGCGTCTGGAAAAGATCGTCATCAACATGGGCGTCGGCGAAGCGGTTTCTGATTCGAAGAAGATTCAGATGGCCGTCGCTGAAATGACCGCCATCACCGGCCAGAAGCCGGTGGTGACCAAGTCGCGCAAGTCCATCGCGCAGTTCAAGTTGCGCGAAAACATGGCGATCGGCTGCAAGGTCACCTTGCGCCGCGACCGCATGTACGAATTTCTTGATCGTCTGGTCAATATCGCGCTCCCGCGCGTCCGCGACTTCCGCGGCGTGAAGGGCGACAGCTTCGACGGCCGCGGCAACTACGCCATGGGCCTGAAGGAGCAGATCATTTTCCCGGAAATCGAGTACGACAAGATCGACCAGATCCGGGGCATGGACATCATCTTCGTCACGACGGCGGAAACCGACAAGGAAGCTAAGGCGCTCCTCAAGGCTTTCCAAATGCCGTTCGCGAACTGAAGACAGGAGCGTCGATAGATGGCCAAGATCAGTTCCGTTCAAAAGAACAAGAACCGGACGAAGCTCGTCCAAAAGTTCGCCAACAAGCGCGCTAAGCTGAAGGCGATCGCCAAGGACCGTTCGTTGTCGCCTGAGGAGCAGTTTGAGGCCCGCCTCAAGCTGGCGGCTTTGCCCCGCAACTCCTCGAAAACCCGCATCCGCAACCGCTGCGAATTGACCGGCCGGCCGCGCGCCTACTACCGGAAATTCAAGTTGTGCCGCGTCATGCTGCGTGAACTGGCCTCCGCAGGCCAGATTCCCGGCATGGTGAAGTCGAGCTGGTAAGGAGGACCGACGATGGCTCTGAGCGATCCGCTCGGCGATATGCTGACCCGCATCCGGAACGGGCAGCACGCGCACATGGCGGCGGTGAATAGCCCCGCCTCCAAGTTGCGTAGCAATGTTCTGGAAGTGCTGAAGCGCGAAGGCTACATCCGCGGCTATTCGGAAGAAGAGCTGCGCCCTGGCGTGAAGCAATTGAAGATCGAGCTGAAGTACTACGAAGGCGAGCCTTGCATTAAGGAAGTCGCCCGCGTGTCGAAGCCCGGCCGCCGCGTTTACTCGAAGATCAACGATCTGCCCCGTTACTACAACGGCCTCGGCATCGCGATCTTGTCGACCCCGCGCGGCGTCATGTCCGACAATGAGGCCCGCGCCGCCAATGTTGGCGGCGAAGTCCTCTGCCGCGTGTTCTAAGGAGACGATCATGTCCCGCATTGGCAAACATCCGGTACCGGTTCCGACCGGCGTCGATGTCCAGGTGGCTGGCCAAGACGTCTCCGTCAAGGGCAAGCTGGGCCAGCTCTCGTTGACGCTGGTGGACGACATCGAAGCCTCGCTTCAAGACGGCAAAGTGGTGGTGACGCCGCGCGGCGACAGCAAGCGCGGGCGTCAAATGTGGGCGACTTCCCGCACGCTGGTGGCCAACATGGTCAAGGGCGTGTCGGAAGGCTTCACCATCAACCTCGAAATCAACGGCGTCGGTTACCGCGCCGCTGTGCAGGGGAACGATCTGGTGATGCAGCTCGGTTTCAGCCACGACGTCAAGTATCCCATCCCCGCCGGCATCGCCATCAAGTGCGACAAACCGACGGCCATCACGATCTCCGGCTTTGACAAGCAGAAGGTCGGTCAGGTTGCGGCTGAGATTCGCGGTTGGAAGAAGCCTGAACCCTACAAGGGCAAGGGCATCAAGTACGCCACCGAGACGCTTATCCGCAAGGAAGGCAAGAAGAAGTAAGGCCCGCCATGCTGAACTCGAAGCAATTGCACGAGCGTCGCAAAGCCCGCGTGCGGGCGAGCATCGCCAAAAAAGCCGGCGGCCGGCCGCGTTTGTCGGTTCACCGCACCCACCTGCACATCTATGCGCAGATCATCGACGATGTTCAGGGCGTGACCCTGGCCGCCGCCTCGACGGTCGAGAAAGATGTGCGCGAAAAGCTGTCCTACGGCGGGAACGTCGAAGCGGCCAAGGCCATTGGCGCCTTGATCGCCGAGCGCGCCAAGGCGGCGGGCGTTTCCGAGGTCGTTTTCGACCGCGGCGGCTGCATCTATCACGGTCGGGTCAAAGCCCTGGCCGACGCCGCCCGCGAGGGCGGACTGACGTTCTAAGGGAGACCCTGACATGGCGCGAGAAAGAGGCGAGCGGGGCGGCGACCGGGAGCGGCAGCCGCGCGAGCGTGGTGAAGAAAGCGAGCTGATTGAAAAGCTCGTCGGCATCAACCGCGTCGCCAAAGTGGTTAAGGGCGGCCGTCGTTTCGGCTTCGCCGCTCTGGTGGTGGTCGGCGACGGCAAGGGCCGGGTCGGCTTCGGCACGGGCAAGGCCCGCGAAGTGCCGGAAGCCATCCGCAAGGCGACGGATCAGGCCAAGCGCGGCATGATTCGCGTGCCGCTGCGGGAAGGCCGCACCCTGCATCACGACGTCAACGGCCATTACGGCGCTGGCAAGGTGGTGTTGCGGTCGGCTCCGGCCGGTACGGGCATCATCGCCGGCGGTCCGATGCGCGCGATTTTCGAGGCTCTGGGCGTGGCTGACGTCGTCACCAAGTCCATCGGCACCTCGAACCCGCACAACATGATTAAGGCGACCTTCGACGCCCTCGGCGTCGTCGTGTCTCCGCGGTCGGTCGCGGCGCGCCGCGGCCGCCGGGTCAGCGAAATCCTGGGCCGTCAGGGCCAGGGCGCGGAGGCCTAAGTCATGAGCGAAAAGAAGACCGTCGTCGTCACCCAGATCGGCAGCCCGATCGGCCGTCAGCCGGACCAGCGGGCCACTTTGATCGGTCTGGGCCTGAACAAGATGCACCGCACCCGCGAGCTGGAGGATACTCCGGCTGTGCGCGGCATGATCGCCAAGGTGCATCATCTGGTCCGCGTCGAAAGCGAGGGCTAAGGATATGACCAAACTTAACGAAATCCGGGACAACCCGGGCGCGCGCAAGAACAAGATGCGCGTCGGCCGCGGTATCGGTTCCGGCAAGGGCAAGACCGCGGGCCGCGGCGTGAAGGGTCAAACCTCGCGCACCGGCGTCTCGATCAACGGTTTTGAAGGCGGCCAGATGCCGTTGCACCGGCGTTTGCCGAAGCGCGGCTTCAACAACATTTTCGCCAAGGAATTCTCCGAGGTGAATTTGGACCGTCTCCAGGCCGCGATCACCGCGGGCCGCATTGACGCCGCTAAGGAAATCGACACGGCGGCGCTGGTTGCGGCCGGTCTGGTGGGCAAGGTCGCCAAGGACGGCGTCCGTCTGCTGGGCCGCGGCGAACTGACCGCCAAGGTGACGATCTCCGTCGCCGGCGCTACGGCTTCCGCCGTGGCCGCCGTCGAAAAGGCCGGCGGCAGCGTGAAGCTGCCGGAAGCCGCCGCGGCGGAATGATCTGTCGTCGTTACTGACCGGGGCGCTGTAGGCTGGCGACGGCTGAAAGCAATTATCCGATGGTCAAGCAATTGATTCGAGCGTCTTGTTTTCAGCTTGAAACAAGAGTCCGCTCGAAGAGCTTGGCTCTTAGGCCGCGGTTGGGCTATATGACGGCGTGAAGTTCGGGGGCGGCCCGTCCTGAGACGGGTCGCCCCTTTTCACGTTAAGGCGCCATCGGGCGCGCATCAGGCATCGGGGACTGCAAACATGGCATCAGCGGCCGAGCAGCTTGCCGCCAATATCAATTTCGGGGCGTTCGCCAAGGCGACCGAGCTGAAAAAGCGGATCTGGTTCACGCTGGCGGCTTTGGTCGTCTATCGTTTCGGCACCTACATCCCGTTGCCCGGCATCGACCCCGCGATGGTGGCCGAAGTGTTCAAGCAGCAGGGCGGCGGCATTCTCGGCATGTTCGACATGCTGGCCGGCGGCGCGCTCAGCCGTATGACCATCTTTGCGCTGAACATCATGCCGTATATTTCGGCGTCGATTATCGTCCAGCTTCTCACCGCCGCGGTGCCGTCGTTCGAGGCGCTGAAAAAAGAAGGCGAGTCGGGCCGCAAGAAGCTGAACCAATACACCCGCTACGGCACGGTCGCGCTCGCCACCGTGCAGGCCTACGGCATGGCGGTCGGTTTGGAAGGCATGAATTCCGGCGGCGCCGGCGCGGTCATCGACCCCGGCGCCTTTTTCCGCATCACCACCGTCATCACCCTGGTGGGCGGCACCATGTTCCTGATGTGGCTGGGCGAGCAGATCACCTCGCGCGGCATCGGCAACGGCATCTCGCTCATCATCTTCGCCGGCATCGTGGCGGAACTGCCCCGCGCCTTGGCCGGCACGCTGGAGCTGGGCCGCACCGGCGCGTTGTCCACCTTGTTCATCCTGCTGCTGCTGGTGATGTCGGTGGGCGTGGTGTTCTTCATCGTCTTTATGGAGCGCGCGCAGCGCCGCTTGCTGATCCAGTATCCCAAGCGTCAGGTCGGCAACCGCATCTATGGCGGCGAATCGACCCACCTGCCGCTGAAGCTCAACACCGCCGGCGTCATCCCGCCGATCTTCGCTTCGTCCCTGCTGCTGCTGCCGCTGACCGCCATCGGCTTCGTCGGGGCCGACGCGCCGGAATGGCTGCAAACCGTCAGCCGCGTGCTGGCGCACGGCCAGCCGCTCTACATGATTATGTACGCGGCGTTGATCGTGTTCTTCTGCTTCTTCTACACCGCCATCGTCTTCAATCCGGAAGAAACCGCGGAAAACCTGCGCAAGCACGGCAACGGCTTCATCATCGGCATCAAGCCGGGCAAGGCCACCGCCGACTATCTTGACTATGTGCTGACCCGCCTGACGGTGATCGGTTCCGCCTATATGGTGGTGGTCTGCCTGCTGCCGGAATTTCTGATTGCTCAGCACTCGGTTCCGTTCTATTTCGGCGGCACCAGCCTGTTGATCGTGGTCACCGTGACCATGGACACCGTGGCGCAAATTCATTCCCATCTGCTGGCCCACCAGTATGAAGGGCTCATCAAGAAAGCAAAACTTCGGGGGAAGCGGTAAATGAATTTGATCCTGCTTGGACCGCCGGGCGCCGGCAAAGGCACCCAGGCCCGCCGTTTGGAAGACGCGCGCGGATTGGTGCAGCTTTCCACCGGCGACATGCTGCGCGCGATGGTGAAGGAAGGCGGCCCGCTGGGCCAGCAGGCGCAGGAAATCATGAGCGCCGGCAAGCTGATGCCCGACGCGCTGATGGTTGAAATCATCGGCGAACGCATCAGCAAGCCGGACGTCGCCAACGGCTTCATCCTCGACGGCTTCCCGCGCACGGTGGCCCAGGCGGAAGCCTTGGACAAGATGCTGGCGGAAAAGGGCCTGAAGCTCGACCACGTCGTCGAGATGAAGGTGGTCGATGACGTGCTGGTGGAGCGCATCTGCGGCCGCTACACCTGCGCCAACTGCGGCAAGGGCTATCACGACACGTTTGAAAAGCCCGCCGTCGAAGGCGTGTGCGATTCGTGCGGCGGAACCGAGTTCAAGCGCCGCGCCGACGACAACGCTGAAACCGTCAAGACCCGTCTGGCGCAGTACCACGAACAGACCGCTCCGATCCTGCCGTACTACGCCGGCAGCGGTGTGCTGAAGACGGTGGACGGCATGGCGGAAATCGATGACGTCACCACGGCGATCAATCAGATCCTGGGCGACTGACGTCGCCGTCTGCGCATGAAATGGCCGAAGGGTCATTTCATCTGCGAGGCGGTATAAAGCGACAGCCGGCCGCCGATGGGGACAGCCCCCTGTCGGCGGCTTTTTTTGTGTCGCTTTCTATGTGTCGCAGGTTAATCTTGCGCAATACCTGCAATTATCGCGCGCCTGCCGCCGAAAGCGCCCATGGAACGCCCCCTCGCCATCCTGTTCGTCGATATCGCCGACAGCACCAAGCTTTACGAGTCTTTGGGCAACGTCAAAGCAGCGGAGTTGACGCGCAAAACGCTGTTTTTGCTGCGCGGCGTGATCGAGGCGAACCACGGCGGCGTCATCAAAACCCTGGGCGACGGCCTGCTGGCGGCGTTTCCGTCGGCCGATGACGGCGTCGCCGCGACGGGCGCCATGCTCGAGGCGTCCCGTCAGGCCACCTTGAAGCTGCGGGTGGGTTTGAGCTTTGGTCCGGTGATTCAGCAGAGCGAGGACGTCTACGGCGACGCCTGCAACGTCGCGGCGCGGGTGCAGGCGATGGCGCGTCCGGGGGAGGCGCTGGCGACGGAGTTTCTGGTGGAGCGGCTTTCGGCCCCGTTTCGCCGGCGCGCCAAACTGCTTAATCGCGTCAGCCTCAAGGGCAAGGCCGAGCCCATCCTGATTTACGAGTTGCGCGACGAAGCGGATGACGAAAGCGCCGGCGCCACGGTGGACGCCACCACCATCGGCGTGGCGCCGGGGGCGGAGGACGCCCGCCGCATGACGCTTATCGTGACGTTTCGGGGCCGCAACTACATCGTCAACCGGCTGCAACCGCGGCTGACCATCGGCCGCGACGAAACCTGCGACATCCGCGTCGCGTCGCGCAACAGTTCCCGCCATCACGCCCAGCTTGATTTCAGCCGCGAGAGCTTCATCCTTACCGACCAGTCCACCAACGGCACGTTCATTCGCGCCGGCGCGTCGCCGCCGGTGGCCTTGCGCCGCGATTCCACCAAACTGGTGGGGACCGGGCTGATCGGCCTGGGCGCAGAACCCGATAACGAAGGCCAGGAGCACGTCGCCGCCTACCGCTGCGATTTGGAATAGACCATGACCCAGCATGACGACGATCCGGCGGCTTTGCGGATTTTTGCGCCCGAGGCGCTCAGCGAAACCCAGGCCGCCGACGAATGGCGGGCGCTGGCGGCGGAAATTGATCGGGCCGACCGGCAGTACCACGGCGAAGACGCGCCGGAGCTGACCGACGCCGAATATGACGCCTTGCGCCGCCGGCTGGAGAAGATCGAAGCGTTGTTCCCCGCCTTGCGCAGCGCCGAGTCGCCGTCGCTGCGGGTTGGGGCGGCGCCGGCCGCCGGTTTCGGCAAGGCGCGGCACGCCGTGCCGATGCTGTCGCTGGCCAATGCGTTCG
>ERZ761609.2514-NODE-2514-length-13396-cov-34.489693_pt1 | contig 13396 bp, 8 predicted proteins | sample MGYA00511163_ERZ761609 | MGnify/ENA primary metagenome ERZ761609 (study PRJEB28899, sample SAMN02445070) | bioreactor sludge metagenome | biome: EBPR sludge | place: Australia: Brisbane, Thorneside Wastewater Treatment Plant | collected 2011-12-16 ... | reverse complement strand
CACCAGCACCAGCACCAGCACCAGCACCAGCACCAGCACCAGCACCAGCACCTGCGCCAGCACCAGCACCTGCACCTGCACCAGCACCTGCGCCTGCACCAGCACCTGCACCAGCACCTGCGCCTGCACCCACAGCAGGTGGTGCGTCCGAGTGCTTCAACATTGTTTGGTACACGCCAGGTACCACAGCACTCCTCGACTACCAGATCACCGGCAATGCAACTGGGACCACTCGCAGCAACCTGACGATCAGCGGCGGAAAAACCTTTAATGGACAGTCAGGGCTGGTCGAATACTTCCAAGATCAAACCACCACCTACAGCGCACCGTCCACACTTGCATCTGCTGGCACGATTCCGACCAAATCACGTTTCTATTTCACTGAAAATGGAACGGTTGAAACTGAATACGGCGGTACTGTAGAGACAGGTGCAACGGTCGCTGGTATCACGATTAACACCACTACCACCACAACTTACACACCTCCACGCGCAGATCGCCGCTACACCTTGGCCGCCAACACCAGCGACACCACGGTAACCACCATGGGCGTGACTTCCGTGACAAATTTCGGTGCATCACCTGCAACCAATACATCGGTTACAACGACCATTCGCTACGTTGGCCAAGAATCCATCACGGTTCCGGCAGGTACGTTCACCACTTGCAAGTTCATGGACACGTCGAACAGCGAAACCACAGAACACTGGTTTGCAAAGGGCAGCGGCACACCCGTGCGATTCTCCAGTCGCACCAGCGAGGGCCAAACCATCACCATGTCTTTGACCGCAGCCAGCCGACTGAATGGTGCTGTCATACCCGCCAACTGATCTCTGTTTCCTGGTCGAGGCCGCTCCTTTGTGCCGGAGGAGCGGCACCGCTGGTCTTGCCCGATCTGATTTGGCCAATGACAGACCGGAACATACTGAAATAGGGAATCATTGAGCCAGGGTTCGACTCCCCACCCCCACCGCAGCCACCACGGCCAGCAGCAGAAATATCGCTGCACCGGCCAAAGTGGCTGCGTACATACCTCTGTCCATGAACGCTCCGAACAGAACGGGTGATACGGCGAACCCGAGGTCCAGTCCGGCGTAAACCGTACCGTACACACGGCCCGTTGCCCCTTTAGGCGTTGCCCGCTTGATCATCATGTCCCGGCTGGGGCCACCTATTCCCACGGCAAATCCTGTCAGTGCCAAGCCGACCATCGTGCCGACCGCACCCAACAAGCCGGTGGCGCAAATGAGCAGAAGAATGGCTCCAGCACCCATGGCCCACGCGACCGTCTGCGCCGACTGGGCCCGCTGCGTCGCGACAAACCCGCCAACCAGCATGCCGAATGCCCCACACAGCATGTAGGCCGTCAATGTCAGCGTGGCCAACTCCAGGCTGGCTCCGTGAACCGCTTTGAGGATGGATGGACCAAAACTTTGCACCACGGCCAGCGTCATGGTCGACAGGAAGAAGAAGCCAAAGCACCACCAAACCACCGGCAACTTGAGGAAGGCCACGTCTGATCCCTTTGGCGCATCAGGCAGCCTGATCACAGGCTGTGTCAGCAACTTGTCACGCTGCCAGAACAGTACCCCCAATACACACAGATAAAGGCCGGCCGCAGCCAGGTACGCTGTGCGCCAGCCTGCGAAGCTGGATATACCGACCAGAAAAACCGGCGCCATCGCCCAACCCAAATTGCCCGTCAGACCGTGCACACTGAAGGCGTGACCTAACCTGGGCGCTGACACACGCTGGTTCAAAATGGTGAAGTCAACGGGGTGGAACGGTGCATTTCCAGCCCCGGCCAAGATCGCCACAACGACCAACCCCGCGTACCCCGATGCCATAGAGCCGACCAGGGCAGCCGCCAGAAACAGACCAACGGCTCCAAACAGGACCGGTCGGGCACCCAATCGGTCAACAACGAAACCAGACAATGCTTGCCCGGAACCTGAAACCACAAAAAAAATACTCATCAGCAGGCCCATGTCCGAAAAACTGAGGCCAAACTCGGCCATGAAAATCGGAAAAAATGGGGCGAGCAACAAATGTGAAAAATGAGATGTAGCATGCGCCAAGCCGACCAACCCCATCACTGCAGCGTCCTGCCCAAGAGGTGTGACATTCGGCGATACAGCAGTGGGAGAGGTGGCAGTCATGAGCGCGATGTTACGCGCACGCCAGCACTGCAGGCTATGTGCACCGCGACTCAACGGGGCAACCGGAAGGCACTCAGAACCTGTTGGAGGTGCATACTGGGACGGTCGGGCAACATGGACATCTTTTCCACCCAATGAGGAAAGGGACAGAATGACATTCACTAAAAATGCCTTCTACCGCTTTTATTCATTGCTGTTTTTGCTACTTTTTTTATGCAAATCAAACGCGCACGCCGAGACAACACATCTGCCGTACGCCGGCCCTGTCTTCGACGCGCACTTGCATTACAACGACGATGCCCAAGTGCCCTTTCCGTTGCCAGCGGTATTGGGCAAACTGAAAGCCCAAAAGGTACAAGCAGTAATTGCCAACTCCAGACCAAACGACGGCACCCTGACCCTGGCATCCGCCTTGCAGGAGACGCAGGCTGCCAACCTCACGGTGATCCCATTCATCCGGCTGTACCGGGACCGGATCGACTACAACAATTGGTTCCGCGAGGACAGCATTTACGAAATGGTGCTCGCGGAGCTGTCCAAAGGCACGCCAGCCGGACCTTTCCGCGGCATCGGTGAATTTCATCTCTACGACAGCGCCAATGCCAGCGGACACGTTGCCAGAAAGCTGATGGCGCTCGCCGAGCAGCGAAAGTTGGTCGTGCTCGCGCATGTGGACGACCAGGCAATAGATGGTTTGCTGGGTGCCACACCCTCTGGCGGGAAACGGTCACGCCTGATTTGGGCACACACCGGCATAGGTGGTACGCCGGTTGCACGAGTCAGTGCGCTGATGGACCAATACCCTGGCCTGATGGGCGAACTGTCTTACCGCCCCGGCCTCACCTGCGAACATTCCAGCGGCCGCGCCCGTCTGTGCCAGGAATGGCGGGAACTCCTGTTGGCCTATCCAGACCGTTTCCTGCTGGGATCTGACACGTGGATCAACCAACGATGGCAGTACTACGGTGAACTGATGCAGACCTACCGCGACTGGTTGGGAGAACTGCCCGCCGTCGTCGCCCGGCAAATAGCATGGGAGAACGGCGCGCGGCTGTTCGATCTGAAGCCCTTCGCCCCATGACTCGACACGAGACAACCGAAACGCACTTTGTACATTGGCACTATTGAAGCCTGATAATCCCAAGTTTTTACGATTTCGCTCGGACCGCTCGCGCGCTGCTTCGAGTTCATACGCCAAATGAATAACTCAACGAATCGCAACGACCCCATCCTCGCTCTGCTCACACAAGCGCGGGAACACATCTCCAAAGGAGAACTGAAAGAAGCTGCTGGCAAACTGAATAGAGCCAATCAAACATTGCCGAACGACGCACGAGTGTTCATGTTGGGTGGACTGATGGCCGAGAAAGCCGGCAATACCCCGGGGGCATTTGAAAATCTGCGAAAAGCCGTTGCGATGGCTCCAGAGTGGGGGCCTGGCTTGCTGGAATTGGCCTTATTGCTCGCTCGAAACAATCAGTTCGATGAAGCCATTCAAGTTGCGGAGAAAGTACACAAGCTTGAGCCCAACAACCCCGTGGTTTTGGCGGGCACCATCGACATTGCTCACCGTGCGGGCCAAACCGACATGGCAATCAGGCTGCTGAAACACGGTCTGACACGCTTTCCGGACGACCCACAGTTGAAGATTCTGCTTGCTGGTGACCTGGCCGCGATCGATCAGGCCGCAGATGCTTTAGCGATTTGGAATGATTTGGCAATTCGATTCCCGGCTTCGCCGGATGTTTGGATTGGCAAACTCAACGCCCATCTCGCACTGGACCAACGAGCAAGTGCCATTGAATCGGGTAAGACTCTGCTTCAGATCGATCCCAGTAACGAGGTTTACCAATTTCACGCCGCGGTGGCTAACGGCCAAACGCCACCCCAGATTCCTCAAACAGTCACCCAGCGCCTATTTGACGGTTTGGCTCCGATCTATGACACCCACATGGTTCAATCCTTGGGCTATAGACTCCCAAAAACAGTGGCCACCAAACTTCACGAGCTTTACCAAGGCAAAAAATTCAACGTACTGGACCTCGGTTGCGGCACGGGCTTGCTAGGTATTTGCCTCGGACGTCTTCAAGGTGCCTTGGTTGGTGTGGACGTTTCCAAAGAAATGATCGCGCAGGCCCACCGCCACAATGTTTACGACAAGTTTCACACGGTAGACATTCATGACGCATTGGCGGCCACTCCCGAATCACTGTATGAAGTCATCGCCGCACTTGATGTTTTCATCTATGCAGGGAATGTAAGTGACGCCATCCCTAATGCATTCCGGATTTTGACCGAAGGTGGGACGTTCGTCGCCTCATTCGAAACCGCACCTGACTCAGGTGAGAACATGACATATCTGCAAACCGGCAGGTATGCCCATAAACGGTCCCACATTCAAGAAATTTGTGTCAAGGCTGGCTTTGACCAGGTAACGCTAGAAGATGTGGTTCTGCGAACAGAAAAGGGGAACCCCATCAATGGGTTCTTGGTTTGGGCGCACAAGCAAAACGCGTCATAACCACTTTTTCAGCAATCCCATGACTTGCTGAAAACGTTCGCCATAGGGCGGATAGAACAGGTGTCCCATGGCCCAGCGGGACTGCACGAAGACCGGCTTTTGCTGCGTGAATCGCAGGAATCCCGCTTCGCCATGGTAAGCACCCCAACCGCTGTCACCCACACCACCAAACGGCAGGTTGTGGTGTGCTATGTGCAACAGTGTGTCGTTGACCGTGACGCCACCGCTGACGGTTTGGTTCAGCACTTCGTGACGCGCCCTCGAATCTGTGCCGAACCAATACAAAGCCAGCGGCCGGGGGCGTTCATTGATGTAGGCCGTCACATCCGCCAGGCTGTGATAGGTCAGCACCGGCAATATGGGACCGAAGATCTCTTCGGTCATCAACCGACTTTGGGCCGGCGGGTCGAAAACCAGCACAGGAGCCATCTGCCTGGCATGCCCCACTGGAGGCGCTTTGCCCGAGTCCTCAGGCAGCAACTCCATTACCCTGGCCCCGCCCGACTGGGCCTCGTCCAGCAACGACTTCAACCGGGCCAGGTGTCGATCGGTCAGGATGGACGCGTAATCAGCATTCCCCAGAAGCGTCGGGAACAAACGCCCCACTGCGCTGGCATAGGCCTTTTGAAATGCCACCTCGCGCCCGCGTGGCAGCAACACGTAGTCCGGCGCAATACAAGTCTGCCCTGCGTTGATGAGTTTGCCGTGGGCAATCTTCAGCGCCACGTCCTTCATGTCTGCACTGCTGCACGAAGCGTCAACGATGCAGGGTGATTTGCCGCCCAACTCCAGCGTCGTCGGTGTCAGGTTTTTGGCGGCGGCCTCGGCCACCTTGCGGCCCACAGCAGTGGAGCCAGTGAACATCAGGTGATCAAACGGCAGAGAGGCAAAGGCATGGGCCACGTCGGGACCACCCTGCACCACAGCAACCTCATCCTGACTGAAAGCGCCATGCAACAAATCGGCCAGCAACGCGGAACCGCGCGGCGTGAGCTCGCTGGGCTTGATCATGACCCGGTTGCCCGCAGCCAGTGCCGTGGCCAACGGCCCCAGCGTCAGCTGCAAAGGGTAGTTCCACGGCCCGATGACCCCCACCACTCCGACCGGCTGGCGTTGAATGAAGGCCGTGGCCGGCTGCAGGTAGATGGGGGTCGAAACCCGCACCGGTTTCATCCACCGCGCGCAGTTGGCCTTCAACTGGCTGATGGTGGCCTGCAGCACGAAGAAGTCTGCCACATCGGTCAACTGGCGTGACCTGACCCCAAAATCAGCCTGGACGGCGTCTGCCAATGCTGGCCCATGGGCATCGAGCAACGACTGCAGGCGATCCAGCCGCTCAAGCCGCCAGGCCAATGGCACATCCACCATGGCGCGGCTGGCGCTTTGCTGGGCAATGAAGAGCTTGGAGAGCCTGTCCGATTCCGGCGGCAGGGCAGTGCCTGCCTTGGTCGCACTTTTCTTGGATACGTTCATCGCGCTATGGTAGTGGTTACACGCTGCTTACATTAGAGGAAAAGCTCAAACCACTCCCCGCTCGGCGCAACCCGGGCATTGCTGAAACCGCAATGCGCTGGGTTGACCGGTGATGTGCGCTCAGCCCATCATGGGTGCCGCCGGTGAGAACTCAAAAACACCTGGGTTGCGCACCGGGTCGACCTTGACCTCGATGACCGACTTGGGCGGGTACATCCCTTCCAGCAGCAGCTTGGACAACGGATTTTCAATTCGCTGCTGAATGGCCCGCTTCAAGGGCCGGGCACCGAACACCGGGTCAAAACCCACCTTGGCCAACTCGTCCAGGGCTGCGGGTGACACCTCCAGCCGCAACTCCATGCCATGCAAACGCGCCTGCAAACCTTTGAGCTGGATGCCTGCAATGCTGGCGATGTGCGCAGCATCCAGCGCATGGAACACCACGGTTTCGTCGATCCGGTTCAGAAACTCTGGCCGGAAATGGTTCTTCAACTCGCCCCACACGGCATCCTTCAGGTCGTCGTACGGCATGCCGACCATGCTTTGGATGAGGTGGCTGCCGATGTTGCTGGTCATCACGATCACGGTGTTCTTGAAATCCACCGTGCGGCCCTGTCCATCGGTCAGGCGGCCATCGTCCAGCACCTGCAACAATACGTTGAAGACATCAGGGTGCGCTTTCTCCACCTCGTCCAGCAACACCACACTGTAGGGTTTGCGGCGCACTGCTTCGGTCAGGTAGCCACCTTCTTCATATCCTACATAGCCCGGAGGCGCACCAATCAAGCGTGCAACGCTATGCTTTTCCATGAATTCGCTCATGTCAATGCGGATCAGGTGCTCCTCACTGTCAAACAGAAAACCCGCCAACGCCTTGCAGAGTTCGGTTTTGCCCACGCCTGTGGGGCCCAGGAACAGGAACGAGCCGGTCGGGCGGTTCGGGTCGCTCAGACCCGAGCGCGAGCGGCGGATGGCATCGGAGACGGCCGCAATGGCCTCGTTCTGGCCCACCACACGCTCGTGCAGCTTGCCTTCCATCTGCAACAGCTTGTCTTTCTCGCCCTGCATCATCTTGGCCACGGGAATGCCGGTGGCACGGCTGACCACCTCGGCAATTTCTTCCGCACCCACCTGGGTACGCAGCAGCTGATTGCCTTTGCCACCACCGCTGCCGGCTTCTTTGGCCTGTGCCTCTTTGAGCTGTCGCTCCAGATCGGGCAACTTGCCGTATTGCAGCTCGGCCACCTTGTTGAAATCGCCTTTGCGGGTGAGCTCTTCGATCTGGAAGCGCAGTTTGTCGATCGACTCTTTGACCTGCGCTGAACCCTGGGCCTGGGCTTTCTCGCGCTTCCACACCTCGTCCAGATCAGCAATTTCGAGCTGCAGATCGGCAATCTCGGTTTCAATCAACTCCAGACGCTTCAGCGAAGCGTCGTCTTTCTCCCGTTTCACGGCCTCGCGCTCGATCTGCAACTGGATCAGCCGACGGTCCAACTTGTCCATCACCTCCGGCTTGGAATCGAGCTCGATCTTGATTTTGGAAGCGGCCTCGTCGATCAGGTCAATGGCTTTGTCCGGCAGGAAGCGGTCGGTGATGTAGCGGTGGCTCAGGTTGGCGGCCGCGACAATGGCCGGGTCGGTGATGTCCACGCCGTGGTGCACCTCGTAGCGCTCCTTCAGCCCGCGCAAAATGGCAATGGTGGCTTCCACCGTGGGCTCGCCCACCAGGATTTTCTGGAAACGGCGTTCCAGTGCGGCGTCTTTTTCGATGTATTTGCGGTATTCGTCCAGCGTGGTGGCACCCACGCAGTGCAATTCGCCCCGGGCCAGCGCGGGTTTGAGCATGTTGCCCGCGTCCATCGCACCCTCGGCCTTGCCCGCGCCCACCATGGTGTGCAGCTCGTCAATGAACACGATGACCTGGCCCTCTTCTTTGGCCAGTTCGTTCAGCACGTTTTTCAGACGCTCTTCAAACTCGCCGCGGAATTTTGCACCTGCCAGCAGCGCTGCCATGTCCAGGCTCAGCACCCGTTTGCCGCGCAGGCTGTCGGGCACTTCACCCGACACGATGCGTTGGGCCAAACCTTCCACGATGGCCGTTTTGCCCACGCCCGGTTCACCGATCAACACCGGGTTGTTTTTGCTGCGCCGTTGCAGCACCTGAATGGCGCGGCGAATTTCATCGTCCCGGCCGATCACCGGGTCCAGCTTGCCCTGGCGGGCGCGCTCGGTCAGGTCCAGGCAAAACTTTTTCAAAGCCTCGCGCTGGCCCTCGGCCTCGGGACTGTTGACAGACTGGCCGCCCCTGACCGCTTCAATGGCAGCCTCCAGGCTCTTGCGGGTCAGGCCGTTTTCTTTGGCAATCCGACCAGCCTCACCCTTCGCGTCGCACACCGCCAGCAGAAACAGCTCGCTGGCAATGAAGGCATCGCCCCGCTTGGCCGCTTCTTTTTCAGTGGCCTGCAACAGTGCCAGCAAATCACGGCTTGGCTGCACTTGCTCTCCGCCCTGCACTTGCGGCAAGCGCTTGATGCTGTCTTCAGCCGCTTTCATCAAGCCGGGCAGGTTGACCCCTGCACGCTGCAGCAATGTTTTGGGGCCGTCTTCCTGATGCAGCATGGCCAGCAACACGTGCTGCGGCTCCATGTAGGGGTTGTCAGACACGTTGGCCAACGACTGGGCATCGGACAAGGCTTCATGGAATTTGGTGGTGAGTTTGTCGGCTCGCATGGAAAAACTCCTCTGGGTATTGAACTGAAACACACTTAAGGCTGCCCACCACCGTTTCAAGCCCCTTTGGGCGCAGCATCTAAAAAGCAGATGGTTGAACTCCCGAGCGCCAACCTGATCTACCGAGCCCAATCGCTTCACGGTACCTGATCCCATGAACCATACACAACTGCCTGATACAGAATGCCAGCGCCAAGCTTTCAGGCTGGTGGGCCGTTGGCCTGTCTGCCTGCTCCTGGCGGCGGCTGTCGGGTTGACCGCCTGTGCCAATCGGCAGACACCTGCAACCGATACAGCCTCGCCCAGAGCCAACTGGACCGAGCGGCAACAGGCCGCTTTGGCAGCTGCCCAGCTTTTGCCGGAGGGCGGCACTTACCAATCGCACTATTTTGATTGGCATGACCACAGCCGACAGCGCAACGTCCAGGCCAAGCTGTACCTGCCCCAACAGGCATCCGATGCCCAACCCGTCCCACTGGTCGTTTTTTCGCATGGCATCGGTGGCTCACGCGAGGGCTACACCTACCTGGGCAAGAACTGGGCCGCTCAGGGCATTGCGAGCCTGCACGTACAACACGCGGGCAGTGACAACAAACTCTGGTCGGGCAGTCCACTCGCCCTGTTGTCGCGCATGCAGGAGGCTGCGCAGGAGCGCGAAGCCGTCAACCGTGTGCACGACCTGCGGTTCGGGCTCGACCGTTTGCTGGCCGATGCAAGCCTGGCCACCCGGTTGGACAGCCAGCACATCGTGGCAGCAGGTCATTCATACGGTGCCAACACCGTGCTGCTGGCGGCGGGAGCCCAGGTCGAACGCGAAGCGGGCGTGGTTCAACTCCGGGATGACCGGATCAAGGCGGCCATCCTCATCAGCGCCCCACCCTTTCATGGAGAAGCATCACAGGAACGTGTGGTCGCCGCCATCAGCATGCCAACGCTGCACATCACCGCCACGGGGGACAACATCGCCATTCCCGGCTACACATCCAACCATGAAGACAGGGTGCGTCTGTTTGAAAGCACAGGCAGCCTGCACAAAACCCTGGTGGTCTACCGCGAAGGCTCCCACAGCATGTTCACAGACCGGCTTCAAACCGGTGGCCCGGCCCTCAACTCCCTCGTCAAAGCCGCCACGGTGGACTTGACCGTGTCTTTTATTCAATCCGCCCGTGATGGGCGCGCGGTAGTACCCCGCGCCTGGCCCGAAAAGCACAGGGATTTGCTGGCGCAATTCGTGACGCATACAGCATCACCCTGAACAGACCAGGACACTCAACAGCCCCTTGAGGCGGGTGGTCGATGAGCGGCACGCCACACGCCGAACCGTGGCTGCACCCTGGCTGATGCGCCTTGGCTGACGAACGGCCGATATGATGGTGACTGGCGTCAATGCGCATCAGGTCACACATGTCAGGCGATTCGACTTACACCACCCCCTCTCGCTCACTGTTCCGGGCCATGCTGCTGCGCGCATTGCTCATCACGCTGCTCAGCGTGATCGGCATTTCGGTGGTGGTCTACCTCGCCATCATCAAACCACAGGCCCAACAGGAGATTCAGGGCGCTGCCAACCTGGCGTTGCAAGAGCTGAAGCTGAGGCTTGAATCCAAACAGGACTCTGCCATCAGCATGGCGGCTGCTCTGGCACGGGACGAGCGTGTGCGCCAGGCCCTGCTCACCGGTGATCGGGCCCCGGCCGTCTCTGCCGTGCGCAACATTCGGGAAGATTACGCCACCACCACGTCGTATCAAAGCATCAGTGCCCAGGTGATCGATGCCAACCGCATCATCCGCGCCCGTTCATGGGACCTGGACTTTTTTGGCGAGAAAGCCCCACACCCGCTGGGCGCTGTGGTGCTGGAGAAAAACAAGACGCTTGCCCGCTTCGGCTTTGGCAATGCCGGCACAGGCATCATCGCTTTTGCGCCGGTCGTGGCCAACCAGCAGACGATTGGCCTGGTCTCACTCACACAAGGTGTGCTGTCGGTGGTGAGTGACCTGCAAGCCAAGGGCATCGACTGGGTGTTGGTGGTGGACGAGAAAGGGCTGGCCGCCCGCAACAACGGTCAACTGCCAGGTGCCTACAAAAACGCCGCTGTCATCCAACCGGGCTTCCTGTTGTCGCATCCCACATGGTTCGATGCATCGGCCGTCACCTGGACGCGTGACCACTGGGCGCAGCTGATGGCCGCCGATGGACCGGTGCGAATTGGAGACCGCATCGCTTTGGTGGTGCAAGTCAAAGACGACGCACAGGCCTTGGTGGGGCGCCACATCCTCATGATCGACGCTGCGCCTGTGTTGGACAGCATTCAAACCACGCAGCTGTATCTCATTTGGGTCAACCTGGCCATTGCAGCGCTGCTCATCCTGATGGCCGGTGTGCTGCTGTGGGATGTCGAGACGCGCATGATGCGACCCATCCGCGAAATGGTCAACCGCATCCGCGGGGCCATTGAGCAGGGCCGTTTTGAACCGACAGGTGCCGTACACAGACCGGACGAAATTGGCCAGGTCCAGCACAGTGTGGACGCCCTCTTCAGCAGCCTTGCCCAGGCGCTCACCGAGGCCAATCACGCTGTCAGCCAGGTTGCCAAAGGTGACTTCGACGTGGCCATGCGGGGACGGTATGTGGGCGATCTGGCCCAGCTGCAAGCCGGCATCAATGCGGCCATCAGTGACCTGAAAACCACCCACGACAACCTGGTGGAAGCCAACAAGGCCAAGAGCATGTTCCTGGCCAACATGAGCCATGAAATCCGCACACCCATGAACGCGGTCATCGGCATGGCTTACCTTGCCCTGAAAACCAACCTGTCCGATGAGCAGCGTGAATATGTGACGCGGATACATACAGCGGCCAATTCACTGCTCGGCATCATCAATGACATCCTGGATTTCTCCAAAATCGAGGCGGGCAAACTCACCCTCGAGAGCGTGCCCTTCCGTCTGGAAGACGTGATGTCCAATTCTCTGGTCATGGTGCGGCAGGTTGCGCTGGACCGAGGCCTGGAATTGCTGCTGGACGTGCGGTCACGCGAGTTGTTGCACAGCAACGGCTCCTTCAAGGGCGACCCGTTGCGCCTGGGCCAGATACTGACGAACCTGCTCTCCAACGCCGTCAAATTCACAGAAGCGGGCACCGTCACCCTGACCGCAGAATTGAGCTCACCACCGGGGGTTGAGCCGGCAGAGTTGACCCTGTCCGTCCGGGACACCGGCATTGGCATGACAGAGGATCAGGTCAACCGACTGTTTCAGGAATTCACGCAGGCTGATGGCTCGACCACACGCAAATATGGTGGCACCGGTTTGGGCCTGACCATCACCAAACGCCTGGTCGACCTGATGAACGGCCGGGTCACAGTGGAGAGTCACCCTGGCCAGGGCACACAATTCACCGTGCAAGTTCCCCTGGCGTCGGTCGGGCCACATGCACTCTCACCTGTGACCCAGCCCCCTGCCCACACCCGGGTGCTGGTGATTGACAACAACGAGATCGCCCGTCAGGTGCTGAGTGACCTGCTGGTCAACCTCGGGTTCGAAGTGGAAACCACGGCAAGTGCCGAGGAAGGTCTGCAGCAGTTGGAATCCAGCGAACCCTTCGCCCACTGTTTCGTGGACTGGGTCATGCCTGGTATGGACGGTGAGGGTTTCCTGCGCACACTGCAGCAACGCGCGGCTAACGGGCGCATCAGGCATCTGCCCAATCTGGTGGTGGTATCGGCGCACGACACCGATGTGCTGGTGCAAGTCGCTGCGCCCCTCGGAGCATCACGTGTGCTGACCAAACCCGTGCTGCCGGAGCACCTTCGCAACGTGATGCGTCCGACAGCGGCCCAAGCTGCCGCCAGCACCGCTGGCCAAACGGCGGCCAGCACTGCGGAACGCCCTTCGCCGCAAGAGGGGCGCCTGCAGGGCATGAAGGTACTCATGGCGGAAGACAACCGGGTCAACCAGATTCTGGCGCGCAAACTCATGGAGGCACAGGGTGCGGAGGTGACCGTCATGAATGACGGTCAACAGGCGCTCAATCATTTGCAGGAAGTGGGTGCCCTGCGCTACCACCTGGTGTTGATGGACCTGCAGATGCCCGTGATGGACGGCTACACCGCCACCCAACGTCTGCGGGCCGACCGGCGTTTCGATGCGCTGCCCATCATCGCCCTGACCGCGCACGCCATGATCGAAGAAGTGGAACGATGTGCAGCCTTGGGCATGAATGACCACGTGACGAAACCGATCAACCCAGAAAAACTGTACAGCGCGCTGGCCCGGTACAGCCCCAACAAGCCGTAAGCTGGCTCGACAACCCGGACGCAGGATGCGCGGTCCCGATCAAACCCGCATGCTTTTCAATTTCGCACTGGTTTTGTCGAGGTTCGATAGCCCAACAATTTGATAGCATTCATATCAATTTATCCTATTTCCGGCAGTTAGCTCCCACAAAACCGCCGCAATGCTAGACTGGGAGCCAGTTTCAACGGTTTTGGAGTGTTCCTCAAATGGGTGAAGC
>ERZ761609.2513-NODE-2513-length-13398-cov-819.142397_pt1 | contig 13398 bp, 10 predicted proteins | sample MGYA00511163_ERZ761609 | MGnify/ENA primary metagenome ERZ761609 (study PRJEB28899, sample SAMN02445070) | bioreactor sludge metagenome | biome: EBPR sludge | place: Australia: Brisbane, Thorneside Wastewater Treatment Plant | collected 2011-12-16 ... | reverse complement strand
CGCCTGCAGGCGAATGAAGTTCACTTTCGCGTTGCGTTCGAAGGCAGCGGTGTCGAAGTCGGACGGGATGCTCCCGGACTGCGCCGCAGCAGCGACCGGGGAAAAGGCCGACGCAGCAGGCCCGCTGGCCGACGGCGGCATTGCCACCGCATCGAAGCCCGAACGGCTGCCGGGGTTGTCGACCCCGGCTGCAGCATACTGCAGGTTGCCCGACCCGGCCTGTGCCGCGGCGCGGCGGCGCATGATCAGGCCGACGACCACCATCACCGCCATCACCAGCAAGCCGATGAGCAGCATCGAAGCGAGTTCCTCGCCGAAACCGAAGTGCGAAGCGAGGGCAGCCAGACCAAGGCCGGCGGCAAGGCCGGCGAGCGGCCCCATCCACGAACGCTTCGGCGCCGCCTGCGGCGCTGCCGCCGCTGGCGCTTTCGCCGCCGCGGGCGCCATCGCCGGTGACCCCGGACGGTCGGCGGTCACCGATTCGCGCTGCATGCCGGAAGACTTGCCGCTGCCCAGGCGCTTGGCGGCTTCGGCATCACCAACCGCCAGGGTCAGGCCGAGCGCCAATACGGCGGTCAGCAGGGAAAGGGTTTTCATCGATGTCTCCTGTTGTCTATGAGGAACGAGCGACAAAGATAGGGGCTCGGCTGTCAATAAAAAAGCAGAATTATTGGTATCAATACATCCAGAAATACGAAGCATTGCCAGATCAGGTGGCAACTTTCGGCAAGCGCGACCGCCGCCGCTGCCGGATCGCGGCGGCGGTCGCTTCGCCGCCTGCCGCCGCGCCAGCATCCCTCGTCGTGCCGAAGACCTCGTCGCGCGCGGTCTGGCTGATGGCAACGATGGCCGGATGGCTGAGGCGACGCTCGCTGGTGATCGCGAACAGCTGTTCGCTGACCGCCTCGAGACGGCCGACGCGGACAACCCGATACTGGTCGACGACGTCGTCGGCGATCGCCGTCGGCGCCACGAACAAGCCGGCCCCGGCACGTCCGAACGCCTGCAGCAGGGCATTGTCGTCGAACTCGCCGACGATCCGCGGCTGCAGTCGCTTGGCCTGCAGCCATTGCTCGAGCCGCGGCCGGATGGCGACATCGTCGCCCGGCATCAGGAAGGGCGCGTCCGCGAGCAACGCCGGAAACTCGCCGGACAGTGTCCGCACCAGACCGGCTGCGCCAAAGACCGTCAGGTCGCTTTCGCCGAGCAGATGGCTGTAGCCGCGCACGTTGAGATTGCTCGGCAGCGGTCGGTCGGCGATCACCATGTCGAGGCGATGCACGGCAAGATCGCCGAGCAACGTCGTCAGGCGACCTTCACGACAGACCAGCCGGACAGCTTCCGGCAACTGCAGCGCGGGTGCCACGACTCGATGGGCAACCGATTTGGGAACCGAATCGGCGATGCCGACGACGAAAGGCAGGCTCTTGCGGCTGGTCTGGTCGCGCGCCACGTCGAGCAGTTCGTCGCCAAGGGCGAAAATCTCCTCGGCGTAACTCAGGATGCGGCGGCCGACATCGGTCAGCTCGAGACCTCGTCCGGCGCGACGAAACAGCTCGACACCAAGTGCTTCCTCGAGTTCGCGCAACTGACCGCTGATCGCCTGCGGCGTCAGATGCAGTTGCTCGCACGCGCGCGTGATCGTTCCCGACTTGGCAACCATCCAAAAGTAACGCAGGTGTTTGAAATTGAGTGCTGCCATCAGCGCCATCCAGCCAGAAAAACGGAAGTATCGGACAAGTATATTCGATTTTTCAGATGGCCTTCGGCTATCCTACACTGCGGCCTCGAGACAACCCCACAGGAGCCCGGCCATGCAGATCACCATTCACGCCAGGGACATCAATGTCGACGCCGGTCTGCGCGAGCACGTGCAGCGGCGCCTGCACTTCGCCCTCGGCTGGGCGGAGCAGCACGTCGGCCGGGTGTCCGTCGTCCTCTCCGACCTCAATGGCCCACGTGGCGGCGCGGACAAGTGCTGTCGCCTGCGATGCGCGCTGCCGGGCACGCCGGAGATGGTCATCGAGGACACGCAGGCCGACCTCGCGACGGCGATCGACCGGGTGGCCGACCGCGCCGGGCGAACGCTCGCGCGGCGACTCGCGCGCCAGAGGGAAAACCGCCACGCGCATGCTCGCCAGCAAGGGCCGGACGACGAGTTGCGGCCGCCGGGCAGCGGTGCGATCACGACGGCCGCCTGAGGAAGATGGCCACACGACCAAAGAAGATGCGGGACACTTCCGCCAGAGGCATTCACCGCATCGCGCGGCGATCGTCGCTCCCTCTTGAAGAAGGCCTCATCGTCACCACTTCGGTTCCATCTTGTCGGGGCTGCCGTCGGCGCCAGGCGTAATCCACGCCGCCACCGCAGCAGCCTTGTCATTGGAGGATTGAATCATGAAACGAATCGTTCTGCTCGTCGCCACCAACCTCGCCATCATGTTGGTCCTCGGAATCGTCAGCACGCTGACGGGTGCCAACAGGTTCTTCGCCGGCAGCGGCCTCGACTTGGGCAAGCTGCTGATCTTCGCACTCATCATGGGCTTCGGTGGCGCCTTCATCTCGCTGCTGATGTCGAAGACCATTGCCAAGTGGAGCACCGGCGCCCAGGTCATCAACACACCCGGCAACTCGACCGAGTTCTGGCTGGTCGAGACGGTTCGCCGTTTTGCCGACAGGGCCGGTCTGCCGATGCCGGAAGTGGCCATCTACGAGGGTGAACCGAATGCGTTCGCCACCGGCGCCAGTCGCAGCAGTTCGCTGGTCGCCGTGTCGACCGGCCTGCTGCAGAGCATGACGCGCGAGGAGGCGGAGGCGGTGATTGCACACGAAGTGGCGCACATCGCCAATGGTGACATGGTGACGCTGACCTTGATCCAGGGGGTGGTCAACACTTTCGTCATCTTCATTGCGCGCGTCGTCGGCTGGCTTGTCGATTCGTTTCTGCGCCGGGGAAGCAGCGAGGACAGCGGACCGGGGATCGGCTACACGATCACCGTCGTCGTCTGCGACATCGCCTTCGGCATCCTGGCGAGCATGATCGTCATGTACTTCTCGCGCCAGCGCGAGTTCCGTGCCGATGCCGGTGCCGCCCAGCTGATGGGCACGCCGCAACCGATGATGGCCGCCCTGCGCCGCCTCGGCGGCGTCACCTCCGGCGACCTGCCGCAGAACATCGCCACCGCCGGCATCACCGATCGCCCTGGCTGGATGGCGCTCTTCTCCAGCCATCCGCCGATCGAGGAACGGATCGCGGCGCTGGCAAACCCGCGCTGAAATTCTGCACACGCTCTCAGCCGGCGCCCTCTCCCCAGGGAGCCGGCTTGCCGAAGAAATAGCCCTGCGCATAGTCGACGCCGAGTTCGCACAGGCGGTCAACGATCTCGCGGTTCTCGACGTACTCGGCGATCGTCCGTAACCCGAGCGTGTGGCTCATCTGGTTGATGGCTGCAACCAGAGCTTCGTCGTGCTCGCTCGAGCACATGTCCTTGACAAAGCTGCCGTCGATCTTGAGAAAGTCTACCGGCAGCGTCTTCAGGTAGTGGAAAGAGGACAGTCCGCTGCCGAAGTCGTCGAGCGCCAGCTGACAACCATGACGCTTGAGCTCGGCCATCACGCCAAGGGCCGGCCGCAGGTTCTGAATGGCTGCCGTCTCGGTGATCTCGAAACAGGCGCGCTCCGCCGGGAACGAATACTCGGCGAGTTGGGACTCGATGAACTGCAGCAGGCTCTCGTCGCTCAGCGAATTGCCCGACAGATTGATCGCCAGAGTCGCTCCCGTCCTGCCAATACCCTGTGCATACTCCTGAAAAGCCCGCCGGATGACCCAGCGATCGATCGCTCCCATCAGGCCGAAGCGCTCGGCCGCCGGAATGAATGCCGCCGGCAACACCAGCTCGCCCTTTCTTCCCGGATCGACTTCATGCACGACGCGCAGAAGCGCCTCGTAGCGCACGACGCGAAACTCCGCCCCGGCGAGCGCGACGATCGGCTGGTAATGGAGCCGGAAGAGGCCACGCTCGAGAGCGTCCCGCAGACCGGCCGCACCGAGCAACTCACTGTGGCGCTGGACGGTTTCGCTATCGGTTGACTGATAGACATGAACCCGGTTGCGGCCAAGCTCCTTGGCAGTGTAGCAGGCGACGTCGGCGCGCGTCAGCAGTTCGGCGGTATCGTGCGTCTCGGCAGTGATCGGCACCAGGCCGATGCTGGCGCCGACCTGGTAAGTCCGCCCCTCCCAGCTGAAGCTGTGGTCGCGAATCGCTCGCAGCGCCGCCTGGGCGACGATGTGGCCGCGCTCCAGAGGACAGTTCTCCTGCAGCAGGGCAAATTCATCGCCACCGATGCGTGCCAGCGTATCGCTCTCGCGGAAGGTACCGGCGAGCAGCGCATTGATCTGTTTCAGCAACTCGTCGCCTGCGGCATGCCCGGCGGTGTCGTTGACTACCTTGAACTGGTCGAGATCGATGTAGCACAGCACGTGCCTGGCGCCCTCGTCCTGCGCTGAAGACACTGCCCGCTCGAGTCGCCGCTCGAACTCTGCCCGGTTGATCAGTCCGGTGAGCGCGTCATGGGTGGCATCATGGGCCAGTTGGCGAGCCAGTTGGCGGTTTTCGGTGACATTGTGAAAGACCAGGACGACGCCCTGCAGCCCACCGTCGCCAAGATGTATCGGCGCCGCCGAGTCGTTGATGTCGTACTCCCGCCCATCCCTCGCCAGCAACACGCGATGGCCGGACAGTGAGACGATTCTTTGCTCGACGAGGCAAAGCTTGATCGGATCCTTGGCGGGCACCCGTGTTTCCTCGTGCACGACGCGGAAGACCTCTCCCGCCGGCCAACCTCTGGCCTCGGCACTGGGCCAGCCGGTCAGACTCTCGGCCACCGGGTTCATGTAGTCGATGCAGCCCTGCGCGTCCGTCGTGATCACTGCGTCACCGATCGAATCCAGGGTCACCTGCACCCTCTCCTTGGCTTCGAGGAGCCGCCGTTCGGCACGCTTGCGATCAGTCACGTCGATACTGACGCCGACAATCTGGTCGACCGCACCGCTGGCGTCCTTCAGCGGCACCTTGACGGTATGGAACCAGCGTTCCTCGCCACTGCGGCCGACGAAACTGATTTCCCGCTCGATACGTTGCTGCCGGCAAGCGGCAATGGCTTCATCATCGCTGCGCAGAGCCTGCAGCAACTGCGGATCGCTGACGAAATCCGCCTGCGCACGTCCGACCATCTGCTCGGGCGACTGCCCGAAGCGCTCCGCCAGGCTCTGGTTGGCGAGGCGAATCCTGCCCTCGCGGTCGATGACGAAGATGAAGTGCGGACTGGCGTCGATGACGGTTCGGAGAAAGGCGCGCTGCGCCTCGATCTCCTGTTGCGCCCGCAGCAGCCGTTCGACCAGCTTGACGTTGCGGAAGCAGGCGGCAATGTTGGCGACGAAGACGTCGAGCAATGCACGGTCGATCGTCTCCAGAACCTGCCCGCCCTCGAGGAAGATGGCCGCTTCCTGACTCGGCGCCGCCTGCAGGTAAAGGACGGCATAATCAGTGCCGAACAGGTGCTTGCGACGCGCCACACTGCTCATGATCGCGGCGACGATTCGCTGGTCGGCTAGCGTCTCCAGCGGCTGCGCGATGCAGCCCGCATGGCGGCCGGTGGCGCCGACGACATAGCAGTGCTCGCGATCGTCGCCATAGGGCGATCCCTTCTGGCTGCAGACGATCCCATCCACCGGCAACCTGAGCAAAGCCGCGAGCTGCGTCAGAACGCCTTCGGCGAGATTGGCAATGGCGTGCTCCTGCATCAGGTCGGACGCCGCACGAACGATCAGCTCCAGGCCACGCCGGTGCTCGGCGAGTGCGTGCAGTTGCTGGTAGGAACGCAGCGCCGAGCTGACCGTCGTGATCAACCGGGTGTGCGTCAGTTCCCCCTTGGTGCGATAGTCATTGATGTCATACTCCTGGATCACCGTCAGTTCCGGGGCGTAGCCCGGTTCACCGGTACGCAGGATCAGTCGACACTCGGCCAGGCCGAGTTGATCGCGGATGAAACCGACGAGCTCGAGACCTGCCTGGGCAGTCTCCATCACCACGTCGAGGAGCACCACGGCAACATCGCGATGGCCGCGCAGCAGTGTCCGCGCCTCCGCTGCGCTGAAGGCGTGCAGCAGTTGCAGCGGTCGCCCGAAGACCCGCAGATCCTGCAGCGAGAAGCGGGTGACCGTATGGACCTCGGGGTCGTCGTCGATGACCAGCACCTTCCAGGGTGAAAGCCCGGCAGCCGGCTCGGGGTCGGCCTGTGCAGCGTCGTCGGCCCAGTGGAGCAAATCATCCGACATCGCGAAAACTCCTACTGAGGCAGCCGATAGCTGTAATGGCAGCCGACGCAGGCCGATGTCAGCGTCGGCAACGCGGCGATCGTCTTCTCGCGGTCGCCGCTGGCAGCAATGCGGGCGAACTCGCTGGCTGCCTTGTGGCCGTCGATGCCGATGGCGTGCATCGCCGGCGGCATGTGCGGTCCCGGCCGGGCGTCGAACGGCTGGCTGCGATGCTTGCCCATCGCCGAGACGCCGAGCTCCCGCTCGGCGATTTCAGCCGCCTGGCGCAGTGCTCCGGCAGCCACCAGGCCGAGAATCTCGTTCAGAGCCAGCAGGCTGGCCCGCATCTCGGTACGCAGATTGGCTGCAGCCGCCGCCGGCATCGGTGCCAGCGTGCGGGCATCTTCGGCCGCCTGCAGGCTGCCGGCGAGCACCGTCAGCAAGCAGAAAAGAACTGTCTTCATCCGTTGATCACCCCGCCGAGCAGAAAATCGAGAGCAATTCCCGCGAAGACACTGGCGCCAAACCAGTTGTTGTGCCGAAAAGCCTTGAAGCAGCTCTGCGGGTCGCGCTCGCGGATCAGTGTGAAATGATAGCCGGCAATTCCCGCGGCGACCGCCAGTCCAGCGTAAAAAACACCCCCAAGCCCGAGGGTATGACCGATACCGCCGATCAGCACAAGCGCCATGGCGTAGCAGAGCATGACCGCCGCCACATCGCAACGGCCGAAAGTGATCGCCGAAGTCCGGATACCGATCTTCAGATCATCGACCCGATCGACCATCGCGTACTCGGTATCGTAGGCGATCGCCCAGAAAACGTTGGCCAGCAAAAGGCACCAGGCTTCCCCGGGTACGCTGCCGAGCTGGGCGGCATAGGCCATCGGGATGCCAAAACCGAAAGCGACACCCAGATAAGCCTGCGGGATCGCCAGAAAACGTTTGGTAAACGGGTAACTCGCAGCGAGAAAGAGCGCCACCAGGCAAAGCCCGGCCAGCAGCCAGCTGCGCAGCGGCAACACGAGGGCGGCCGCGCAGCCCACCAGTGCGAGAAAAAGCCACAGTGCCTCGCGCCCCGAGATACGACCGGCCGCCAGCGGGCGATCCCGGGTGCGCGCGACATGCGGGTCGAAGTCGCGGTCGGCCAGGTCGTTGATCACGCAGCCCGCCGAACGCATCAGAACCGTGCCGAGGATGAAGATCCACACCACCAGCCAGTCGGGCCGTCCCAGCGCCGACAACCACAGGCCCCACAGCGTCGGCCAGAGCAGCAGCAATATGCCGATCGGCTTGTCGAGCCGCATCAGCCGTTCGTAAACGTCGGCCCGTTCGCGTAGCCTGAACCCGGAGAGTTGCATGGACCACATTTTAACGCCAGTCGCCACGCAGCCCGGCGACGATCTGCTGCAGATGTTCGGGCGTCGCCGCTTCCGGCGTCACCGGCGTGCCCACGGTCAGGGCGATCCTCGAGAACATGCCGCGGCGCAGCGGCCTGCTCATCGCCGGCCCGTCCTTGCGGCTGAAGAAGCTTCCCCACAGGCCTTGCAGAGCCATCGGGATCACCGGCACCGGCGTCCGCCCGACGATGCGCTGCACCCCCGGCCGAAAGGTATAGAGTTCGCCGCTATCGGTGATTCGCCCCTCGGGGAAGATGGCAACCAGTTCGCCGGCGGCGAGCGCTTGCGCCACCTCCTCGAAAGCCGCCTCCATCATCGCTGCATCCTCGCGCGCCGGAGCGATCGGGATGGCGTGCATGTGACGGAAAACGAAGCCGATCAGCGGCAGACGATAGATCCGGTGATCCATGACGAAGCGGATCGGTCGCCGGCTGGCGGCGGCGATCACCAGCGGATCGACGAAACTGACGTGGTTGCTGATCAGCACCGCCGGCCCGTCGTCGGGAATGTTCTCGATGCCGCTCTGCCGCAGGCGGTAGAACGAGTGGATCAGCAACCAGGCGACGAAGCGCAGCATGAACTCCGGAACCAGGCTGTAGATATACACCGCCACCGCCGCGTTGCACAGCGCGGCGACCGCGAACAGTGCCGGAATCGTCAGGCCATCGCCAAGCAGCCCGGCGGCCGCCAGCGAACCAACGACCATGAACAACGCATTGAGGATGTTGTTGGCGGCGATGACGCGCGCCCGCGACTCGACCGCACTGCGCAACTGGATCAGGGCATATAGCGGGACGATGAAGAAGCCACCGAAGAGACCGAGCGCAAAGAGGTCGACCAACACCCGCCAGGTCCCCGGCACGGCAAGCAGCGCGGACAGCGACAAGGGCGCTCCGGCCGGGAGCAGCGAGGGTGACGCGAAAGCGATATCGACGCCGAAGATGGTGAGGCCGATCGAGCCGAAGGGCACCAGACCGATCTCCACCTGACCGGCCGAGAGCCGTTCGCAAAGCAGAGAGCCAACGCCGATGCCGACGGTGAAAACGGCCAGCAGCAGGGTCACCGAAGTCTCGCCGCCACCGAGGACGAACCTGGCGTACGCCGGAAACTGCGCCAGGAACATGGCGCCATAAAGCCAGAACCAGGAAATTCCGAGGATCGACAGGAACACCGTCCGGTTCTCGCGCGCGAAGCCGATGTTGCGCCAGGTTTCGGAGAATGGGTTGAGGCTGATCACCAGTTGCGGCGCCGGCGCCGCGGCGACGGGGATGCCGCGACTGCAGACGTAGCCGACGATGGCGATCAGCAGGCCGGCCCAGGCGACCCAGGTCGGGTGGTTGGCGGCACCGGCGAGCAGTCCGCCGGCCAGAGTGCCGATCAGAATGGCGACGAAGGTGCCGGCCTCGACCAGTGCATTGCCGCCGACGAGTTCGCTCTCGCGCAGATGCTGCGGCAGGATGGCGTACTTCACCGGGCCGAAGAGGGTCGAGTGCAGCCCGAGCAGAAACAGCGCCGCAAGCAGGATCGGCAGGTTGTGCAGCGCGAAACCAAGCAGCGCGACGCCCATGATCAGCACCTCGAGGAGCTTCACCAGCCGCGCCAGCCTGGCCTTGTCGTACTTGTCGGCCAGCTGGCCGGCGGTTGCCGAAAAGAGAAAGAAGGGCAGAATGAAGATGCCGGCAGCGAGGTTGGTCAGCACCTCCGGCCGGCTCGTCGTCCAGCTCGCCGCCTGAAAGGTGAGCAGGACGACCAGCGCGTTCTTGAACAGATTGTCGTTGAAGGCACCGAGGAACTGAGTGGCGAAGAACGGCCCGAAGCGGCGTTCCTTCAGCAGGCCAAACTGGGAACTCATGCAGTCTTCCTTTCTCGGGGAGCAAAGAACCCGCGCGTCTCGCCCAACGTGCGGGGAAACAGGTCGAAGCAGGGAACGATCGGACCCTCCGGCCCGCGGTCGAGATCCACTGTGTCGCCGAGCGAAGAGCAATGCGCCACCACCACGCGCACGCCGTGGTCGAGCGTACGTCGCAACCGCAGCGGGTTACCGGATGCCTGCTGAGCAGCACCATGTACCGCTTTCTCTTCGCCGGCATGGCTGATCAGCAGCAGCCCTTGGGCCGCCGGGGCGGCGCAGAAGCGGTCGCACAGCGGCGACGACGGATCGATTCCCATCGCCGACGGCAGCCATTTCACGGCCCGAGCGCCGCCCGAAGAGCCACTGCCAGAGCCGAAGAATCAGCCATCGACGCAGATCCTGATAGGGGTAAAGTGCCTCGTAGGCTATATTCATGAACCGGCCAGCGCAAGCCCCGGCTGCTGCCCGGCTCCCGTAGAATGAGCGCCGACGGCCGCCTGCAGCGGCCCGGCCAGCCGCTTTTCCCTGCCGCCCCGGCCATCCGGACGCCTGCCATGCAACTGATGAACCCGCGCGGAACGCAAATTGCCGAACAGGAGTTCGGGCTGTTCCAGACCCTGATCCGGCGCCTCGCCGGCATCGCTCTCGCCGACAGCAAGCGCACCCTGCTCGTCGGCCACCTCGGCCGCCGCCTGCGGCACTACGGCTTCGCCACCTATACTCGGTACTACCATCTCCTGGTCTCCGGCGAACATCCGCAGGAGGTGCAGCAGATGATCGACCTGCTGGCGACCAACGAAACGTACTTCTTCCGCGAGCCACAGCACTTCGATTTCCTTCGCGACGTGCTGCGCAAACAGCCGCAACGGGCGGGCATCTTCCGCATCTGGAGCGACGCCAGCTCGACCGGTGAGGAGCCCTACTCGATCGCCATGGTCCTCGCCGAACATCACCACCACGGCCCCCGGGAAATCTTCGCGTCCGATCTCAGCTGCACCGCCCTGGCGAAGGCGAGAAGCGGCGGCTACTTCATCCTCGGCCACGCCGAGTCACTGGGCGGCCTCGGCAGCCGCTTGCAGATGCTGCAGCCGACCGTCTACCGCCACCCCGGATGAGCAGCCGCACCGGCACCCCGGCAAGCGGCACTGCCGTCGCAGCCGCATGCGTCTAGACGGTTGATCAGCTACGCTGCCCAGTTCAAGCCCTGGGGCTGGGTGTACGGTACCGGCATCTATGTCGATGATATCGCTGCCGCCTTCCGCAGCAAGGCCATCGAGTCGATGATCATCGTTGCCCTGGTCGTCGGCATCCTGGTTGCCGTGTCGGTAGCCATCGGCCGCAGCGTGCTGCGCCAGCTTGGTGGTGAGCCTGCCGCAGCCTCAGCCATCGCACAACGCGTCGCTGTCGGTGATCTGGCGGCAGACGTCGATGCCGGAAGTCTCGCCGCCGGCCGCTTGATGCGTTCGATTGCCGAAATGCAGAACCGCCTGCGCACGATGATCGCCGAAATCGATCGCCTGGCCGGCGATCTCGCCGGCCGTGCCGGCGAGATCGCGGTCGCCACCGGCGAAACAAGCCGGGCAGCCGAGAAACAGGCTGATTCGACTTCCGCAACCGCCGCCTCGATCGAAGAACTGACGGTCAGCATCAACGAGGTCGCGCAGAGCGCCCATGCCAGCGGCGAAAGCTCGGACGCGGTTGCCGGCTGCGCCGAACAGGGTCGGCAACTGGTGACCGGTTCGGCGGCAGAAATCGAGGCAATCTCGGCCATCGTCAGCCGCTCGGCAGCACAGATCGGTCAACTGGCAACGCGTTCACGAGAGATCGGAGGAATCGCCGCCGCGATCAAGAAAATTGCCGAACAGACCAACCTGCTGGCGCTCAACGCCGCCATCGAGGCAGCACGCGCGGGTGAGCAGGGCCGCGGTTTTGCCGTCGTTGCCGATGAAGTGCGCAAGCTTGCCGAGAGGACGACGAAGGCAACGACCGAGATCGGCGCCATGGTCGTCAGCGTCCAGGCCGACACCGACTCGGCCGTGGCAGCGATGAGCGAGGCGGGACCACAGGTGGCGCGTGGCCTTGACAAGGCGCGCGAGGCGAGCAGCGTCCTCGAGGCGATCCTGCGCCAGGCACGGACGTCGAGCGAACGCGTGCATGAAGTCGCGGTGGCGACACATGAACAGGCGACGGTCGCCGAAGACGTTGCCCGCCACCTGCAGCACATCGCGTCGATGACCGAGGAGACACGGGCGACGATGCATGCCAACGCCGCAGCCGTCGCCGAACTGGAGCAGCTCGCCGGCAGTCTGCGCAAGGTCGTCGCCCATTTTCGCGTCGCCTAAGGTGGCGCCGCAACCGGCACCAAGCGAAGCGCTGCCAGTGGATCGCTGAACCGGTGCTCGCCGACGACCCGAGTCTTCTGGACCAATCGAGCCGGGCGGCATTTGGTGCCACACTTGAGCCAGCAGGCAGGGCTCATCAGGCGCGCAGCAGATCCTCACGCTCGCCCAGCCAGCGCTGCAGATGGCGCCCGGCGTCTTGCGGACGGTCGCGCAGCAGCTGCACCGCCATCGCCTGCGCCAGTTCGACGAGATCGACATCGCTCTCGAGGTCGGCATGGCGCAGCAGCGGTTCGCCCGACTGCCGGCTGCCGACGAACTCGCCCGGGCCGCGCAGGCGCAGGTCCTGCCGGGCAATCTCGAAGCCGTCATCATGTTCGAAGATGATCTTCAGGCGCGCCCGCGCACTGGCAGACAGGGGCGGCTGGTAGAGCAGAACGCAGACCGATTCGTGCGCGCCGCGGCCGACGCGGCCACGCAACTGGTGCAGTTGCGCGAGGCCGAAGCGCTCCGCATGTTCGATGACCATCAGGCTGGCATTCGCCACGTCGACGCCGACCTCGATGACCGTCGTCGCCACCAGCAGGTCGATCTCGCCGGCGACGAAGGCTGCCATCACCGCCGCCTTTTCCTCACTGCGCAGTCGGCCATGAACGAGTCCGATCCGCAGGTCGACGAGTTCGGCGCTCAGGGCCGCATACGTGTCGAGGGCCGGCTGCAGATCCACCTTCTCCGAGCCTTCGATCAGCGGGCAGACCCAGTACGCCTGACGACCGCCGGCAACCGCCGCGCGCACCGCGGCGACGACCTGCGCGCGTCGCGCCGTCGAGAACAGGCGCGTCCTGACCGGCGTGCGACCTGGCGGCATCTGATCGATCAGCGAAACGTCGAGATCCGCGTAGTAGCTCATGGCCAGCGTGCGCGGAATCGGCGTTGCCGACATCATCAACTGATGCGGATTCCCGCCCTTGCGCCGCAACGCCAGGCGCTGCCGGACGCCGAAGCGGTGCTGCTCGTCGACGATGATCAGCCCGAGACGGGAGAAGTCGATGCGCTCCTGAATCAGGGCATGCGTACCGACGATCAGCTGCGCGCTCGTGGCGGCCTGCTGCTGCCGCTGCCGCTTGAGCTTGCCGGCCAGACTGCCGGTCAGCCACAGCACCTCGACGGCCAGAGGTTCCAGCCAGCCGCGCAGCTTCAGGAAGTGCTGCTCGGCAAGGATCTCGGTGGGCGCCATCAGCGCCACCTGGTAGCCCGCTTCGATCGCCTGGCACGCTGCCAGCGCGGCGACGACCGTCTTGCCGCAGCCGACGTCGCCCTGCAGCAAGCGTTGCATCGGGCTCGACTGCGCGAGATCGCCGGCGATCTCGGCTGCCACCCGGCGCTGCGCCGCGGTCAGAGCGAAGGGCAACGAGCGCTCAAGCTGCCCTGCCAGCAGCCCGGGCGCCGGCAGGGCAGCTTGAGCGCTCGTAGATCGGAAGAGCACACGTCTGAA
>ERZ761609.2512-NODE-2512-length-13400-cov-67.052529_pt1 | contig 13400 bp, 12 predicted proteins | sample MGYA00511163_ERZ761609 | MGnify/ENA primary metagenome ERZ761609 (study PRJEB28899, sample SAMN02445070) | bioreactor sludge metagenome | biome: EBPR sludge | place: Australia: Brisbane, Thorneside Wastewater Treatment Plant | collected 2011-12-16 ... | reverse complement strand
GCCATAACCGCATGTTTTCGCGACATTTTTTCCAGGATGCTTTGGCTCCTCACCGGGCCGCGGGCCCGTTTTCGCGCCAAAACCGGCCCCGATTCCTCTCTTTTCTCCATTTATGCTTCGGGTAGCCCAAGGATGGTGTCGTTGTTTTTATTGGGTTTTTTGACCACCAGTTGCGAAATTGCATCGCCACCCAAGCGAAAAAGCGAAACCGGTCTGCGGTTTGGAGGGAAGTCGGTATTCGGGAGGGTTTGGGCGGGCTCAGGAGAATGCCAGCGGGTGGCGCGCGGACAGCGGGGTCGGGTCGCGAGTAGCCGGAGCCCTCGTGTCGAGAGCATCATTGACGGCGGCTGGTCGCGGCTTACAATCTCAATGGTTGCCGTTTGGCCGTCGTGGCGGTTCGCTGCAGTGAAGTGTGCCAGCCGTGTGCACGCCAGCGCTTGGGCCGCGGGATCTCGACGGGGCTGATAGGCCCTATTCGTTAGCCCTTTCACGGAGGCACTATGCCATTTGACACTTCTGTTTTGCCCGTCTTCCTCGCAGCCTCCTTCGTGCTGCTTATCACTCCCGGGCCTGATGTCGCATTTATTGTTGCTACCGGTGCGACCGAAGGTCGCCGTTCGGCCCTCTGGGCTTCTGCCGGCATTGCATTGGCCATGTTTGCTCATGCAGTCTTTGCCGCTGTGGGTGTTGCGGCAATCGTCGCTACGTCGCCGTTCGCGTTTGATGCGATCCGCTTGGGTGGTGCCGCCTACTTGGTCTTTCTCGCCTACAAGTCGTTTCGCGCGAGACCCTTCGAAGCCGGAACTCAGACTACGGTCCGTTCCCCATTCGAGAATTTCCGCCGTGGGTTCCTTACGAATCTTCTAAACCCGAAGGCCATCTTGTTCTCTGGTGTGTTTCTCCCACAGTTTACGTCTCCGGCCTTCGGTCCGATATTTCAGCAAATTGTTGCCCTCGGTGCGGTCTTGGCCCTTCTTGGCTTGCTATTCCAAGCGGCCGTGTCCGTCGCCAGTGGCAGCCTTGGGCATTGGTTGCTGTCGAGTCCTCGTCGCCAGTTGGTGCTTGAGCGCGTGATGGGTGTTGTCTTTCTCGGGCTTGCCGCGCGTCTAATCGTCATGGAGCGGAAGGCCTAGCGAATAAGGTCAGATCTGCGAAGTCACGATCTGAACCGTCTGCTGGACGAGCCCGGTCGAGCTGGCGCGATCTCGGCGTGTAAAGCTCTGATCGCGCGGGAAGTCGTCGAAGAGTTCAGCAGACAGCGGTCCGGCAGGGGTCTCATCTTGTCGAACGCGAAGACCAGCGTCCGGTTGATCCAGTAGGGAGACTCGGGGTCGACGAGGGCATCCTTGGCGATCTAGTCGCGAGATCCTGGATGTTGCCAAAAAAACCGCCTCGGCGCCGAGGTCCTGCCCCGCACCGAGCGTTGATGGACCGCCCTACCTGTCCAGCCCCCCGAACACCTCCCGCTGCTCCGCCCAGTCCGCCGGCAACTCGTGGTTCTTCAGCCACCGCAGCGTCAGCGTCTTTGGCTGCCGGCCGGCGAGGAGGGCCCGGACGATCTGCGGCGAGAGCAGCGTCAGGCGAAGCAGTTCGTTGACGTAACTCTGGTTCAGACCCTCTTGGCGCGCGATCTCCACTCCGCTGCTCATCCGGCCCTCGTCGAGCAATCGCTGCCAGTGGTAGGCCCGGGCCAGCGCATTGAGGATCGGTTCGTGGTGCTCCGGCGCTTGCGCTTCCGGTGCCTCCGGCGCCGGGATCACCACCTTCCGGCCTCCGTGTTGCTTGATGCGCACCGGGATGACCGTGGTGAGCTTCGGTTCCCGCCGCTGAATGGCGTCGCCAGTCTGGATGATCCGCGTCATGCCAGAGCCTCCTCCGATTCCGCGAGCTCACGCAGTTCCGCGCCGATCGTGTCGGGCAGAAGTTCCCCGACGAGTTGCGACCAGCCTGACTCGCGCCAGCCGATCTCGATACCGTTGTCGAGCAGCGTGACGCGCTCGATCAGCAACTGGACGATGCGCTGGCGCTCGGCCGCGAAGAGTTGCTCCCAGACGGCGCCGAGCTGGCGAAGCGCGAGCACCACCTCCGGCTCGGTCACTTTGAGCTTTTCCGCGGCGACTCGGTTGCACACCGCTTGGACCACCTCCGGTGCCTTCAGCGCCGCATGGACCTGCGCGAGTACCAGTTGCTCGATGGGCTCCGCCGGCAGTCGCCCAGCGCGCGTGGCCCTGGCGCCGAAGCGCACCTTTCGGATCGGCACGTAGTAGCGATACATCGTGCCATTGGCCTTGCGGGTGAAGGCGGGCTGGAAGCGTTCGCCGTCCTGGGTGAAGAAGATGCCCAGGAGCAACGACGGTGGCTGTCGGCGCTGGCGCGTTGCCAAGGCGCGCTGGCGGTTGTTCTCCGCCAGGATCGCGTGAACGGCATCCCAGAGATCCTGGTCGATGATCGCCGGATGCTGGCCCGGATAGTATGTTCCCTTGTGCAGGATCTCGCCCCGATAGATGCGGTTGTGCATCATCTTGTAGAGCGTCTGCTTGGTCAGAGGCCGCCCCGACTTGGTGGTCTGGCCCTCAGCGCTGAGTTCCCGAACCATCTCGGTGGTCGATCGACAACGCGTGAAATCCTTGAAGATGCGCCTGACCAGGCTGGCCTCGACTTCATTGACGACGAGCACTCGGTTCTCCACGTCGTACCCCAAGGGCAGCGGCCCACCCATCCACATTCCCTTGGCCTTGCTGGCGGCGATCTTGTCACGAATGCGCTCGCTCGTGACTTCGCGCTCGAATTGCGCGAAGGACAGCAGGACGTTGAGCATCAGCCGGCCCATTGAGGTTGTGGTGTTCAACTGCTGGGTGACGGCGACGAAAGACACCTTGTTGCGCTCGAAGACTTCGATCAGCCGGGAGAAGTCGGTCAGGCTCCGAGTCAGGCGGTCAATCTTGTAGACCACGGCGATGTCGACCTTGCCGGCCTCGATGTCCGCCAGCAGGCGCTTCAATCCGGGTCGATCCAGGTTGCCGCCGGAGAAGCCAGGATCGATGTAATCGTCGGGGACGGCAATCCACCCCTCTGCGCGCTGGCTGACCACGTAGGCGAGGCCAGACTCCCTTTGGGCGTCGATGGAGTTGAACGATTGGTCGAGCCGTTCGTCGGTCGACACGCGACAATAGACCGCGCAGCGTTTCGGGGTGGGGAGGTTCATCGCCGTCCTTTCTTCAACCCGAAGAATGCCGGCCCCGACCAGTGGGTGCCGGTGATCGCCTTGGCGGCGCCAGACAGGCTCTTGTAGTGTTGGCCATCCAGTTCGTACAGGCCATCGGCGGTGACAGTGACGCGGTACTCACGGTCGTCCCATTCGCGGATCAGGACGGCGCCGGGCATCAGGCGCACTTCGGCGCCGCGCCCGACCTTGATCTTCGACAGGCGCTCGCCGCAGTCGGCCAGTTGCTCCTTGATCGCTTTCGGCAGGCCGCCGTAGGCGACTTCCTGGAGGCGATAGGCGAGGCGGCTTTCGAGGTAGCGCCGATTGACGCGCTGCGGTCGGCGCGCGAAATGTTGATCCCACAGCGACCACAGCCGGTCGAGCGGCATCTCGGGTAGTGCCGCGAGCTGGGCGGCAACGGAAGGCGATGTCATCGTGGTACTCCCGGTGTTGAGGGAGTTGTATGAACGCGCTTGGGCGCCGAAAAGCCAAGCGAAACTTCGCTCGGCACGGACCGCCTGGCGTGTAGCCGCGCGACGGCGGTGGCAAGAAGGTGAGCGATCTCGGCGGCGCGCTCGCGTGGCGACATCGATTCGGGTAGAGTGAGTTGGGCGGTCATCTTCGTCCTCCATTCGGGTGGTCCAGACCGTCCAGAATGATATGACCACAGATTCTTCGGCGCTGGGTGTTTTAGATGAGGTGTGAGCAAGAGAGCGGGGATCGCGGTCAGAATCCGGCTGGTGTGCGCGATGCGGATGGCTGGAGTTGGGGCATTGGCGGCCCACCCCCCCGCCAGATCATGGTCTTGACGAGGGCGGTCACCCCCGATGATTCGCCCGCTCTCGTGGAACGTGCTCCTGGGAACGCCAAAAATCCTTGTGGTTGCTGACTTGGCGGGTTCCCCGGCATGAATGCTTCCCGGCGGCAAGGCAGGAGGGCGCGAACGCCTGCCAATTGACCAACCCGTTGGTCGCCACCTACACTGGCCGCTCCTTACAGCGCTCGAGGAAAGGTCTGGTGATGTCCGTTGCCCCCCAGCAAGGCCCGCTCGTCAAGAAACTCCTACGCCTTCTGGCACAATATCGCAGCCGCAAGATCATCGACTTGCAGGCCTTTGCCGCTGGCCGCCAGCATGCGATCGAGCAGCAGGGTTCCGTCCTTTCGCCGCAACGGCTGGCTGACCTGCATCCGGCGCACGCGATCTACGTCTATGCGCAAAATCAGGCCTCCGTGCTCATGGAAACGATCACAGCGCTACCCGTACTCGACAAGCTGACCAACCTCATCGTTGATGCGTCGGAGGAGTACATGCCCTCGGGACCACCGATGAGTCCGCTGAGCTCATCGTACTTCTTCTACTGGTCCTGTTTCGATGCGGCGATCGGCACGGCGCGCGAGACGATTGGCGACTGTATCGCCGCGCTCGCCCGTTGCGCCGACGCTCATCCCGATTTCCTCACGATGATCGACATCATGCGCCAGTCGCACATGGGCCTTTACGTATGCGAGAGTCGCGACCAAGGGGGCGTGAGGCTTCGCGAATTCGTCACCGGCGAGATCGCGTCGTGCATCGTTCCCGCTGGCCACCGTGGGGAGCGCGGCGAGATCTGGCTGGCGCGCGTGCTGCCACCGCCGGGGCCGGCGTTCGCTGAGAGTGTGGTGATCACGACCCCTTATGTCATCATCGATCCGGGTGAGCGCGACTGGCAACGGTTTCTCGAGCGCACGCTCCCGAAAACCGGCATCGACGATCCCCGACGAGCTTACTGCCATTTGATGAAGTACGGGCTCGATTTGCGTTACTGGAGCGAGTACATCCTCGAGGCCTACGTCAATTACGAAACGTCGCTGGTCTACCTCCGGGGTCTGCCGGACGTGGCCGGAAGTCGTCCGCACGGCGCCTAGAACGTGTTTGTCGGCCAACGGAGACCGCGACCTGATTGGTACGACGCTGCGCTGGTACGGTTCGATGCAGCGTGCAGCCCCCAAGAAGGATGCAAGTTGATCGCTCGCCTCGAACTTCGGTTGCCTGGCCCCTCAACGCGTCGAGTCGCCGCATTCGGCACCGCACCGTGATCGATCAGCGCCGAAGTAGGCGCCCCCTGTGCCCCTACCACATCCCACCACCTGCATCACCGGCATCCGACCGAGAGCCAACGAGCGACGGCCGCCACCAGTCCGGCCGCCGACGCACGCCAGCAACTTGCATGCGCAAACTTGCGCACCCTCGCAGGAAGGCGCTGGCGAGTCTCCTGTGGAATCGCTGTCCAGTTTGGCGTGGAATACGCAGGTGAGCGGATCAAGGGAGATGAGTACCGATAGCAAGAGGAGGCGTGCGGCATCCTGACCGCGGTCCTCAATGTCTGACGCCCCCGCTGCTGAACTCGAGCGCCTTGCCGGCCTCGTTGAGCGTGTCACCTTCCACAACGAGCAGAACGGCTTTTGCGTCCTCCGCCTGAAGGTCAAGGGTGAGCGCGAACTGATCACCCTGGTCGGCCACACCCCGATCGTTTCCCCCGGCGAATACGCCTCTGCCTCGGGGCACTGGGTCACCGATCGCGAACATGGCCGGCAGTTTCGCGCCGTGTTCGTCCGGATCTCCCCGCCGACCACCCTGACCGGGATCGAACGGTACCTTGGGTCGGGCATGGTCAAGGGCATCGGCCCGGTCTACGCGGGCAAACTCGTCAAGTCGTTCGGCGCGGCGGTGTTTGACGTCATCGAGCAATCGCCCGAACGCCTCCGTGAGATTCCGGGGATTGGAGAAATCCGCGCCAGAAGGATCACCTCCGGCTGGGCCGACCAGAAGGTCATTCGCAGCATCATGGTCTTCCTGCACGCACATGGCGTTTCGACGTCCCGCGCCGTGCGCATCTTCAAGACCTACGGCCAGGACGCCATCGACATCGTGCGCGAGAATCCCTACCGGCTGGCGCAGGACATTCGCGGCATCGGCTTCCTCTCCGCCGACACGATCGCGCAGAAGATCGGCATTGCCAAGGATTCTCCCCTGCGCGCCCAGGCCGGCATCTCGTATGCCCTCACCGAAGCATCGGCACAGGGTCACTGCGGTCTACCGTATGCCGAACTGGTGCCCCTGGCGGTGAAGCTGCTCGACATACCGGAGGCCATCATCGAAACCGCCATCGCCCAGGAAATCGCTGGCGAGGTGTTGTTCCCCGACACCGTCGACGGTCAGCCTTGCGTGTTCTTGGCACCCCTTTATTACGCCGAGCAGTCGATAGCCTGCCAAATCCGGCGCCTCAAGACCGGGCCAGGGACCCTGCCGGCCTTCGATGCCGACAAGGCGATTCCTTGGGTCGAGCAGAAGCTCTCGATTCAGTTGGCCAACAGCCAGAAGGAAGCCATCGGTCTCGCGCTGTCTTCAAAGATCCTGGTGATTACTGGTGGCCCTGGGGTGGGCAAGACGACTCTGGTCAATTCCATTCTCACCATCATGACGGCCAAGGGCGTCAAACCGCTGCTGTGTGCGCCCACTGGACGGGCGGCCAAACGTCTCTCCGAATCGACTGGTCTCGAAGCCAAAACCATCCATCGCTTGCTGGAAGTCAATCCGCTCAATGGCCAGTTCAAACGCGACGCGGACAATCCCCTCGAATGCGATCTGCTAGTTGCCGACGAATGCTCCATGATCGACGTGCCGCTGGCGAACCAGCTTCTCAAGGCGGTCGCCACCGCTACGGCGATGATCCTCGTCGGCGACGTCGACCAACTGCCCTCGGTCGGTCCCGGTCAATTTCTCGCCGATCTCATCGACTCGGGTGCGGTGCCCGTCATTCGGCTGACCGAAGTGTTTCGGCAGGCGGCCACCTCGCGCATTGTGCGCAGTGCCCACCAGATCAACCGGGGAATCTTTCCCAGCTTGCCGGAGAAGGGGGAAGACTCGGACTTCTACCTCGTCGCCGCCGAGGAACCGGACGTGATCGCGCAGACCGTGGTCGATCTGGTACAGACGCGTCTGCCGCGCAAGTTCCACGTCGATCCGGTACGTGACATCCAGGTGCTTTGCCCGATGAACCGGGGAATCACCGGCGCCCGCGGCATCAATTACGCACTGCAGGAAGCGCTCAATCCGCCCGGCGAACACAGCGTCGACAAGTTCGGCAACCGCTTCAGCGTCGGCGACAAGGTGATGCAGATCGAGAACAACTATGACCGGGATGTCTTCAATGGCGACATCGGCTTCGTCACCGGCATCGATCGGGACGAGGAGGAACTGGTCGTGACCTTCGACGGCCGGGCGGTCACCTATCCGTTCGGCGAGATGGACGAACTGGTGCTCTGCTACGCGACGACGATCCACAAGTCACAGGGCTCGGAGTACCCGGTGGTGGTCATTCCGATCTCGACCCAGCACTACATGATGCTCAAGCGCAACCTGATCTATACGGGCATCACGCGCGGCAAGAGGCTGGTCGTGCTCGTCGGCCAGAAGAAGGCGTTGGCTATGGCCGTCAAGGGCAAGTAGGTCGACAGGCGCTGGTCAAAGCTGAAGGAACGTCTCTTCCCCGCAGGCAGGCCGTGACGCTGTCCGGGATTTCGCGGGTATCCTGCAGTCCGCCACCGGAAGCCGCCACGCCAAGTCGCTTGCCGTCGGCTGGTCAGAACCGTTTCTCCTGAAGAATCGCCACCATTTCCTTCGCATGCGGGCTGCGGGTCTTCGCGTCGAGGCCCAGATCAAACGCGTCAATGAGAATCCTGGCGACGAACTCGTCCGCTCGCACGGATCGGCCTCGCAGCTTGAACCCGAAGAGGATGTCGGCTGCCTCGACGCGGTGTCCGTCAGGATCGGGCACGTCTTGCGCCGCAGCACCGAGCGGATTGCATTTCGCCGGAACATCGGCAACGGCGGTGATGTGCTCTTCGTTCATTCTCTTCACGGGCTTCCAGCGTGGCGCGAGATTCCCAGCGCCTGCCAGAGAAAGTCGAACGGAATCGTACGTCGGCCCTGCTGTGCGGCTTGCCGCTTCTCGCTGGCTTCATACATGCGGATCAGGCCCCCTACGCGCTCCAGGCCCGCGGGCGTGTTGATGGCCTGCCTGGGGGTCTTGCCAGCGAGTGCCGGGAGGGGCTCGTCCGGCCACTTGGCGTACATCCGCCGAAGCGTCTCTTCCATGATTTCGGCGAGCACCTCCGGTGACAGGTCGAGGTCGGCATCGGGTCGCTTCGCCCGTTGATCGGCCGGCATGTTGCGCAGCAGTCCCGCGGGATCGGACAACTCCCGAGATACGAAGCGAACCGCATGGCCCGCAATAGACTCGAACCAAAGACGACCTTCGTCGGCATGGCGCTGCGTCTTGTAGAAGACCGTGATCCTGTCGGGACTCTTGTCGATATTGATCGTCGCCACCGAGCGTGTCTCACCATCCGTGCAGTCGATGAGGCGATTCCAGGCGGTCTCGCGGTCCCCTTCGATGTCGCTCTGCGCCGACAAGGACTGCGTCAATTCCTGCCAGTCCGTCACGCGATAATGATCCGTGATCAGCAGCATGGGTTCGCCGGAATAGGCGTCCCGGAAAGCCGGCATGGGCATCGGAGCGTAGAACTGTGCGAGCCACTGGCGTTGCAGAATGGTGCTCAGCAGGTGCGGCAGGTCGCTCGCCTGGCCGTCGAAGTGATCCATGGCCTGTCGCATCCTCGCCCGAACGACCGGTCCGGTGAAATGCGAAAACGCGTAGATGGCGCCAGACAACTCGCAGTGGCCGTCGACCTCCATGATCCGTACGCCAATCTGTAGGCCCAGCAGGGAAGCCTGAGCCCCCGATCGCTCGCGGACGATGATCGGCGGCGCTTCTGCGTCGAGCGAATCGCACAGCGTCAGTTGCTGGCCCGGAACCAGGTCCGTCACGTCGTAGAGGCGCAACGGGCGCGCACCCAACTGCGTGATCCAGCGGCGCTGATCGGCCGTGAAGAGCGGCCCGCCTGGACTGAGCAGGTATTCGGATACTCGCCTGTGCTCGCCATGCACCAGAATTTCGCCTTCGGCCAGGAGCAATTCCATGACGTTCATGTGGATGATGCTCCAGGTCTCCTGGTCTTGAGCCTTCAGAGCATCCTCTTCCTCGGGGCTCAAGTCATCGAAGAGCAGTTCGGCAAGGGCGATGCTCACTGCCTTGCGATGTTTGTTCATCAGCCAGTCGATGGCACGCTCCGCGGCCCCTGCGTGGCTTTTCCTTTCTGCTTCAACGACGTCTTGGGCGCTGTTTGCACAGCACTGCTTGTATTTCTTGCCACTGCCGCAGGGACAGGGATCATTTCGGCCGATCTTGTAGGTCATTTGCTCGCCTGTACCCTTTCTCGTAGCTCCTTTCCCGGCGTGAAGTGCGGCAGCCTTTTCGCCGGTACCAACACGGTCTCGCCGGTGCTCGGATTGCGTCCGCTTCGCGCCGGCCTGTGGTTCAGGGCGAAGGTGCCGAACCCGCGAATTTCGATCCGACCTCCCCGCGCCAGCGACTCGCTCATCCCCTCCAGGATGGCTTTGGCCGAGAGTTCAGCATCCTTGGCGGTGAGTTGCGGAAACTGTGCAGCCAGCCGGGTGATGAGTTCGGAACGAGTCATCCGAGCATGCTACGCGTCGTCTTCGAGGGCAGCCAAGCGTGCACCTTCACTCAGCAGATGAGTAGGCGCCACTACCGAGACGACTTCGTTCGCGTTTAACTGAAGTGGTTCGCCATCGGCGTCGTCGAAGCTGGGATAAGGTACGATTTCCGGGCCATAGTCCAAATTCGCAAACAGATCGAATAGCTGTTCAGGCGAATCCGGATACTCCTCCAACGGCGCTTCGCGTCCGCGCAAGAGAATCTGAATCGCTCCCTCAGCGCGCTTCGTATCGGGTGGAAGGTCCACCGGATCCCAGAGAAAACGAACGGCCTGAACATCGGAGAGATTGATAGCGATTGACCGCCCGTCAACGGCGTCAAACACGAAGAAGCGCGTCGTGCTCGAAGGGGCGCTACAGTCGTCAAGCATCAATCGCAAACGCTTCGCTTCCTCTTTGCGAACCTCAACGATGAGATCGTCCGCGTGATCTCGGATGAGGAAACGCAGGAAGTATGTCTTGGCCATCGTGCACAGCAACAGGGTAAATGAGATCCAGCGCTAAACGCTTAGCGCCTTTTCTGTCGCACCGAAAGCGTCCGGTCTAACCGCTGATCTATCTGCGGCAGACAAAGCTCGCTAGACTGAAGCTCTGAAGGGCAGCACCGCTACATGGATTGTAAGCGACAACGATCAGCGGCAGACTATCAAGAGTTGCTTTGACGGCAAGCTCGGCATCTTTGGTGGTCAGTTGCGGGAAGCGAGCAGCGAGCCGGGCGATGAGTTCGGAACGGGTCATGCAGGTAGTCTACCCGATCCGGCGGTTCGATCGATCCATACTTGCTCGCTGGCAGCACGGGTTCCGAAGCGCATGTCAGGCGTGCGCGATGTCCCGTCATGAACGGGAGCAGTCTGCCAATCGGTCCGGCCTCAGTCGGAGTGCGGGGCGCGAAGGTGGGTCGCGGCGAGGACACCGCGAAGAGTCACGTCGACTTCACTACGAATCCTTGGCGAGCGACACTTCATTCGCGCCCGCCCTTCGATCTGCCTGGCGCGCTCCCTCGTCACGCCGAGTTCCATCCCGATCTCCTGCAGGGTTCGCACCTCGCCATCGAGACCGAGGCGACGGGACAGGACCATGAAGTCGCGGCTACCGTCTCGAAAGCCCTGAAAGCAAGTGCCGACAGCGCTGATGACCCGGTTGCACGTCTCGGTGAGAAAGCGCTCGCGCACACATGCAATCTCCGTGGCGCTCGCCCCGAGCCGTTCGAGCAGGACGCTCAGGCGAGTGTCCTCTCCATACACGGCGGCCAACAAGCCATTCACCGCGACCACTCGCTGGCGGAGGTCAGCCACCATGGGCCCGGAGACCTTGTCGCTCCACCCGCTCAAGCACGTGCGTCCATCCTCCGCGCCAAGAGTGCCGCGTCTTCTGCAGGTAGTCCCAGGCATCGAGCGCCTTCATGATGCTGCGGTAGATGGTGGCCGGCATCGCCGAGACGACCAGCACCGGCGTCCCGCGCGCACCCTTGTTGATCGCGTTGATGATCGCGACGCCAGCGTGCCGCTCGCGACCCAACTCGATGTCGAGCACCACCAGATCGTAGTCCTCGCGAGCGATGGCGGCTTCGGCGTCGTCGCGGGTGAACCACTGCTCGACCCGGATCCCGGGCCTGGCCGAGAGAATCCACTCAGCAAGCTGGTTGCTGGTGGGCCGGTCGTCTTCGATGACAGCGACTTTGAGCATTGGGCGCGCTCCCTGACGGTTTGCTCAAGTATCCCCGATTTCTCCCGGAACAAACATTCCCGCCGCGTGAGTGTTTGTTCACACGACGGAAGAAACGTTCACGCGGCGGAAGAAACACCGCCGGGGTGTGAACAAAGACACCCCACGGCGGCATTGAATCTTCCGCGGCGTCTCCGGCACGATGGTCTCAGTGGGAAAGGGGTGCACCGGTCGGCTCTCCGGCTCTCGGCGACGGGAGCGGAGATCCGGAACCGGAAGGTCGTCAGCGGAAAGGGGCCGAGGATGTTGGATCGGCTGGTGGACTTGTGACCGCGGTCAAAAGCGAGGTCAATCGGTATCGTCACCAGGCGCACTACATCGCGGAGATGCTGGCGACGCTGGGGCGTCTGCAACGCCTTGTACACTCCCAGCGCCCAAAGGGGGTGAAGCGCAGAGTTCTTCCCGTCTTTCCGATTGCTAGGCAGTCCGGGTCCCATCGGCTGCCCCGATCACTGCATCGGAAACGGCACCAGCAAGTTCTTCAGCCTGAGGCCGCTTCCGACCCAGAGCGGTCATTGAACTTCACCAACTTCCGACGGCCGGTACTGCCCCTGCTCCGGACATTCCCTTTGCACGAAGGCTGCGATTGCTTCGTGGGCGAGCCGACCTCGCCACCACGCCCGATGACCGCCCGTGCACCGCTGCTCTGGGAGATGCCGGGTGCCACGATGGGCGCGGACCCACAGGCTCAACCAGCACCGGAACACGAACTTGACCAGCGCATTGCCTGGTAGGTACCAATGAGCAAGGGCCCAGACTGAAGCAAGACGCGTTGCCATCGCCCGTCGTCGGAGGAATCGTGCCTGTTGTCAGCCGCCTCGCCGGTCTGTCTAGGCGGATGAGCACGGGCACTGAGTGGGGCGGGGTTCGTATGGCTCTTCGCGGGCTCCCGGGCCCAAATACGAGCTTGACACCGTTTGATGAAGGCTCGAATATTGTCGTTGGCGCCGTTGGATTTCTTATCCTACCCTGTCCGCACGTGCTGCCGGTCATCGAATCGAACTACCCGAAACAGCAGTCCGCTCGGCCGGCCATCGGGATGGCGCGCCTGCTGGGGTGTACCGGGTCCCGCAATGGTACGGCAGGTCGGATGAAGGGTAGAGGATGCGATCCCCGATAGCGAGGCCACTGCCAGTCGTGTCGGCACCGAAATGGAAGCACTGTTGCAGAAACGTCTTTCCTAATCCACTCTGGACAGGGGCAAGAAATGAGATCGACCATTCCAAGAGTCCTTGCCATCGGAACTACTTGTATAGCCACCATGGCAAATGCTGCCCTTTTTGATAGAGGTCATGGAATATATTACGACGACGTGCTGAATGTCAGTTGGCTGCAGGACGCAAACTATGCGAGAAGTCAATATGTTAGTAGTGCGGGGGCTCTTGGCGACGCTGACGGAAAAATGAACTGGAATGAGGCAATTACTTGGGTCGACAGTCTTACCTTTGCGGGATACGATGATTGGAGGCTTCCCTCAGTTAGCCCTGTCAATGGTGTTGACTTCAACCTCACATATTCAGACACGGGAAGCGCGGACTTCGGATACAATCTCGGAACGCCTAGTGTAACCGGTAACCCTGCGGCGTTGGCCCCGCCTATGGAGCCTGCCGGTGCAAGGGCGAGCGCAGCGGGTTGGCGGCGAAGAGATCTTTCCAGCAGCGGGGCGTGAGCTCGTGGACCCGGTCTGCCGGGTGCTGTCCGACGCGCTGCAGGACATCGACCAGGTAGTCATACGGGTTGATGTCGTGCAGCCGGCAGGTGACGATCAGGCTCTGCAGGATGCCGACGTGGCGGGCACCGAGTTCGGTCCAGCAGAACATCCAGTTGCGGCGACCCATCGGAATCACGCGC
>ERZ761609.2510-NODE-2510-length-13407-cov-4.214500_pt1 | contig 13407 bp, 14 predicted proteins | sample MGYA00511163_ERZ761609 | MGnify/ENA primary metagenome ERZ761609 (study PRJEB28899, sample SAMN02445070) | bioreactor sludge metagenome | biome: EBPR sludge | place: Australia: Brisbane, Thorneside Wastewater Treatment Plant | collected 2011-12-16 ... | reverse complement strand
TGGGCGATCGCCGGGGTCAACATCCCCTTGAGGTAATCGCTCAGAACGATCACGTCGGAAACTGTTGCGAACTGTTCAATCGCCGCCTGAACCTCGCTTTCCTTTTCCGGAGAGAGCATTCCATCGCTTTCCGAGTCCATCCGAAGGACCTGGTGGGAGTGGTCGGCGACGATGCGGGTCTTGCGGGTGGTTGGCCGAGAGGGATCGCGGATGATCGCGCCAATCTCGAGGCCGCTGCGAGAGAGACTTGCCGCCAGTTCGTCCCCCGCCTGATCGCACCCCGAAACGCCGATCAAGGTCGGGACCGCGCCCAGCGCTCGAAGGTTGAGGGCAACGTTGGCGGCCCCGCCGGGAACGTGCTCGGTTCGCTCGTGCCGGATGACCATGACCGGCGCTTCGGGACTGATCCGGGTCGCCCGGCCGAAGTGGTATTCGTCCAGCATCAGGTCACCAATCACCAGCGCCCGTTTGCCACGGAATCGGTCGAGAAGCTCGGCGAAGGTCATGGGACCTCCGGAGCCGCCGGCAATGGAGGTTCCTCGCGACGAGACATCCGAAACCAAAGGAAGACCGCCAACAGAATGGTCAGAGCGGAGAAGATCTGCGCCTCGGTTAAGGGAAGTCCGGGCACATAGGTCGAGGTCGCGTAGCCTGCCTTGACTTCGGGCCGGGTCCCTGCCCGCCAGAACTCATAGATGAACCGGCTGACCGAGTAGAAAACGACCGCCAGCAGCGCGCTTTGCCCCGGACGGAGCCCCCGTTTTTCGAGCATCAAAAGAATCCCGAGACCTGCCAGGACCATGAGGGAATCGTAAGCCTGGGCCGGGTGAAAGAGTCCGGTCTGTCTTTCAACGGGGATCCCCCAGGGCAGGTCGCAGCGACCGCCGTAACAGCAGCCATTGAGCAGACATCCGATTCTGCCAACGATATGCCCCAATAGCATGGGGGCGGCCGCCACGTCGAGCATGTTGCGAAGTGGGACCTTGGCTCTCTTCGCCATCCAAACAAGGGCAAAAAAGCCTGCGATGAGGCCGCCAAAGCTGGTCAAGCCCTGGAATTTCCAGGACAGCAATTCATCGGGATGGGATAAGTAGTGGGGGAGTTCCTGAAGGATGAATCCGACCCTTGCGCCTAGAACGCCAAGAATCAACGTCCAGAAGAACGCGTCGCCGACCTGGTCCTTCGTCAGTCCATATCGTTGGGCGCGTGCCCGTCCCAGCAGAAACGCCAAACCGAAGGCGACGATCAGCGCCACTCCGAACGAATGCACTTCGAAGGTGCCGACTTTGAAGAGAACGGGAAGCATAGATCGGTTCGCCGGGCATGGCGATTCTACCTATGGAACGCCGATTGATCTGGGACCGGTTCCGAAGCCCTAGAACTGATCCGTCATAAAGAATTGCGGCATAACGGGCGACTTCCAACCCAATAGAAACTGTTCGACGTTGACCGGCCCAATCGGCGCGCCGGTTTGCTGGGCCATCGTCCGAAGGCCAAACCATTGCGTCCGGTCCGGAACCGGCCAGGGGGCCTCGCCGCCTCCCGGCACGCACTCCCGAACCCGATCTCCCTCCAAGCATAGGTATCCCGCCTCGTGAGCGGTGCAAATCCGCAAGTTCCACTTCCAGTAGTTCCAGCGGCGCTCGTCGCGGCATAGCCGGGAAGGATCTCCGTTCGACCAGGCTTCGTAGACGGATCGCGTCTCGTCAAACGAAAGGGTTCGAGGCATGACGAACGAGCTGACGCCTTCAATGGGGGCAAGAATCGCTTCATCCAAAATCTCGAAGCCAACTTTGAGATAAACGCGAGGGTCCCGTGCGAAGAGATAGGCGGCCTCCTCACCGTTCTTCTTTCCCTGTTCCAAAACGTGCTCGATCAATCGAATCGCATAACCGCGCCCTTGACGGTCTTCACACGTCGCCACGCCGGCGATGCCCACCGCGTTCCCCCATCCGAACTCCAGCGGAACCGTGGTCAAGATTGAAACCAGCCGGCTGCCTTCAAACAGGGCCCACTTTCGGCCAGGATCATAAAACGGCTCGCTGTAGAAGACACTCCGAGCACGAGCGATATCGAGGTGGAACACGTCACAGAGTAACTCCAGGAAAGCTTCGGTTTCCCCTTCACGAACGGTCCGAATCTCCATGGTTTAGGGCGGCGGGACCGAGCCCGAAGCGGTCGGCGGAGCAGCGGCGGGAATCGGCTCGATCGTCACGGTGACTTCAACGGCTCGCGCGCCCTGAATCGATATGCCGGGGGGAAGCACAACGTTCATGCGACGACGCGTCGTGAGTTTGAGTCCCTCGATGTTGAAGGGCTCGGTTTCGAGAACGGAAACGGTCGCAAGCCGCTCGCGGTCCCCCTGCACCCGCACTTGAGACGGTGAGACGGTAACCCGCGCGACTCGAAATCCGATGAGCGGTTGGCCGACAAAGCGGGGAGAGACCAAAAGGCTTCGGCGCGGCTTGGCGGGAGATAGGGCCGGGGTGATTTCGACCTCCGTTGGAAGACGCGAGACTTGGCCCTCGGTCAGAAGATTGCCCTCTTTATCGATCAGTTCGACCTTGGCGCGGTAAGTCGCTCCGGAAGGAAGGCCTGTTAAGTTGAGCTTGGCCTGGACGGAACCGATGTTGAGCACCAAACTCTTGGGACCAGAAATCTGGACTTCGGTCGGATTGACGTCGGCGGTGCCAAACTCAAATCCGGCCGGAGGCTCGCCTCCCGGGATGACCTCGACTTTTCGAGTGACAGTGACCTTTTCCTCAAACTCGAGCTGAATGCTCGGCAGCTCTCGGATCTCAACGTTGGCCAACTCGGATCGAGGTCCGACGGACACTCCGTAGCTGGCAATGCCGTCCGTTGCTTCGCCGGCATCGACGGTCGCCCGCACCAATTCCTCCCGCCGCCGCTTCTGAAAGTCTTCGATGAGTTCCGGACTTCCCCAAACCGTGACAGAAGTCTTTGGGTCGCGGGTCTTGAGCTGAAGGTTCTCGGGCAAATTGTCAATTCGCACGGCCGCTTGGAAGGTGTAAGGCTGCTTTTGCCCTTCGAGGGATTGGACGTGCATCCAGAGAAGCACGCTGAGGAGGAGCGAAGCGATCTTGAGCCCAAGATCCTGCTTAAACGACAGGCTCTTCAACTTCTTCCTCCTTTCGCTGACGGATCCGGAACGCACGGGCGCGGATGCTCGCCTTGCTAGCGTGGTTTCCTCGGAGCTCTGCATTAAGGGTTGATCGGAGCTCGACCGGCGTGACGGCGGTTAGGATGCCGTCGGTCGCGACGCTGATTCTGCCTCGCTCTTCGCTGACGACGACGGAGATGCAGTCGCGCCCTTCGGTAACGCCGACCGCCGCGCGGTGACGCATGTGCAGCGTGCGATCGAGGCCGGCGCTCTCGCTGAGCGGAAGCCGACAGGCGGCGGCGACCAGTTCGTTCCCCCGAATAATGGCGGCGCCGTCGTGAAGGGGATTCTGGTCGTAAAAGATCGAACCGAGGAGAGGGGCGCTGACTTTGGCATCCAATCGGACCCCGTTCGCGACGATCTCATCGAGGCTTGCTTCGCGCTCGATTACGATCAATGCGCCGACACTTGCCGAGGCCAGTTCCGCCGCCGCCTGAACGATGGCGTCCACCGTTTTGAGGTCCGTATTCGACTCCATCGTGCTCAGGCGCTTCGGCCAGAACCCGAGCTTGCCCACCCCTTCGAGCGCCTGCCGAAGCTCAGGAAGAAGGAGAATGACCAGCGCAACCGGCGCGAGGAGCGTGGCTTTGTCGAGGATCCAGTTGAGGGTTTGAAGCTTCAGGTAGCTCGAAATGACCAGCAGGAGAACAAAGGCGACGATACCGCCAAGAATCCGCCAGGCGCGCGATCCGCGAGTGAGAGACAGAAGGCGGTAATTGAGATAGGCCACCAACAGGATATCGAACACGTGAACGAGGGATTCCCTCGAAAACTCGCGTAATCCGGTTAGGGGTTTGAGGATTTCTTCCAACGAGCCGCTCTCCCTACTATTGTAACCCTCGGTCGCTTTATCCAAAGGCCCAAGGGCCCTCGTCAGGGCGTACAATGTTCGAAACGCGCGGATCGGTCCATCAGAGCCCTGATTTGACGCTTTTCCACGAGATTTCCTTAACCCAATGGCCGACGAACCGAAGCGCAGCATGGAACAGGTCCGAGAGGACATCGACGCCATCGACCATCAACTGGTCGATTTGCTCAGCCGTCGCGCCTCGCTTGCGCAGGAAATTGGCCTGATCAAAGGTCGTGACCAACGGCCATTCTTTACGCCGGAACGCGAACGTGAAATCTATGAGCGGCTTGGCAGGCTCAACCCCGGCCCCTTACAAAACCGCCAAATCGTCAGCATCTTCCGCGAGATCATCAGTGCGGCAAGGGCGGCTGAAAAGCCGCTGATCGCTGCCTATTGGGGACCGCCGGGAACGTTCACCCACATCGCCACTTTGCAGACTTTCGGGTCGAGCAGCACTCTCGTTCCCGCCGAATCCATCTCGGACGTCTTCCTGACGATCGAGCACGGGGGCGCGGACTACGGCGTTGTGCCGGTCGAGAACTCCGTCGCCGGAGTGGTTCCCGAAACCCTCGACATGTTTCCGCAGACCAACGTCAAGATTTGTGCGGAAGCCTATGTTCCGATCCATCACCACTTGGTGACGACCGCTTCGTCGCTGGCCGACATCGAGCGGGTCTACGCCGGCCCGCAGCCCTACGGACAATGCCGAAGGTGGCTCAAAGAAAACTTGCCCAATGCCGAGATCATCGAAACGGTACCGACCGCCAAAGCTGCCGAACGGGCGCTTGGCGACCCCAAAGGGGCGGCGATCGCCAACAAACTTGGCGCCCAGACGGTGGGGATTGGCATCCTCGCCGAACACATCGAGGACAATCCGCACAATCGAACGCGATTCCTGATCATCGGCTACAACGAGCCCAAAAAGACCGGCCGCGATAAGACCAGTTTGATGTTCAACCTTCGCAACCGTCCGGGCGAACTCTATCGTGCCCTCGGAGCGCTGGACAAAGAAGGCGTCAACCTCATGATGATCGAGTCCCGTCCCGCCCAACGAGCGACGTTCGAATACATTTTCTACTGCGATTGTGTGGGACATCGAGAGGACGAAAGCCTCATGAGAGCGATCGAAAACCTCAAGGCCTTTGCGCTCGAAACCACCGTCCTCGGCAGTTATCCGGCGGCAGAGTAGGGGCCGAACGAAGCCTCAAAGCGGTCGACGGCGGCGATCCAATGCTTCCATCGGCGCGTCTTCTTCACGCGCGCCGAGAGGTTGGCCGGCAGGTTTGGCGTCCGAAAATCCGCATGCGTTTGAACGCGTAGGCTCTCAAACTCTCCCATTCGTTCCTTGGAACCGGTCAGGCTTTCCCACAGCCGGTACCAGACGAGATTGCCGAAAATCGCTTGGCTCGGATAGCACTTGGCCAGTTCGACCTTGAAGGCCCGTTCCGTCGGACTCAAAGCACATAACGCTTGTCCTTCTGGCTGGGCAAAGCGGTTCATCACCGGGATCGGATTGCAGTAGGCATGATAAAGCGGGGTCTCCAGAATCGTGCCTTGAAAGGTGCGGTGGACCAACATGTTGGTCGCATCGTGGTCGAGATGTCCTTGCTCAAATGCGCCCGCAACGACCCGGTCCGCTTGGACTTGATTCATCATCGCCTGAAAACTGGGTAGGACGTCCAATAGGTAGTCGCAGAGCACGCGGTCCGGACCATGGTGGAAGTGGAGATTTTCGGACGGAACGCCCAAAAGTCGCGCCGCCTGACGAGCTTCAAATTCTCGCTCCGGATTATCGTGCGTCCAACTCAAATGAACCTGAGCTCCACTTTGAATCAGGCGCCGAATCCAGGCCCCGATCGAGATCTCGTCGTCGGGGTGGGTCAAGCAAAAGAGCCACCGCAGACTCGGGTTGGGGTCAAACAAGATCATGAGTCGGCCAGCTTCCGCAGGATTCCCGTCGTCGATCGGCCCGGACGAAGCGGAAGAATGACGACTTCGCCTCCATAACTTCGCACCAACGGAGTTTCCGGCATCGATTCGGGGTCGTAGTCGCCGCCTTTGACGTGCACTTCCGGCCGAAGCGCTTCGATCAGGGCGTTCGGCGTCGTTTGCTCGAATCCAATTACGCCGTCCACGCATCGAAGAGCGCCGACGACCAGCGCCCGGTCTTCCAGCGGGTTAATGGGGCGGCCCGCTCCCTTCCCAAGGGCTCGCACGGATGCGTCGGAGTTCAATCCAACAATCAAGAAGTCTCCAAGCTTCCGGGCCGCTTGGAGGTACTCGACGTGTCCAGCGTGGAGGATGTCAAAGACCCCGTTCGTGAACACAAGCTTTCGTCCTTGTCGGAGAGAAAGGGCTTCTTCGAGGGTTATTAGACTCATTGCAGGGCCTCTTTCAGGCTCTCCACGACAGGGGCAACCGCAATGTTGGCCAAGGAATGCGGGTTATAGTGGCAGCGATCAATCTGGCCATAGGGACATGAACGCTTCGGCCGCGTAATCGAATAAAGCCCAACCGCGGGTTTGCCTAGCGCCGCCATCAAGTGAGTGCTCCCGGTGTCGCCTCCCAAGTGGGCATCGGCGAGGCTCAAGAGGGCGATGAGCTCTCGAACGCTCGTCTTCCCGAGAAGGTCGGCCGGCTTGTTCTTTGACGCCATAGCAACGGCATCCGCCGCTTCTCGATCCGCCGGCGCTTTGCCCCCAAGCAGCACGGTCTGAACGCCGATTTGGGCCAGTGCATCGACCGCTTCGGCAAAGAAGGTGGCCGGCCATCGCTTGGTCGCCCACCCCGCCCCGGCATTCATCGCGACGAAACGTCCGCTAATGCCAACCTCTGCGAGTTTGGCCCGGACCGAAGCCAAATCTTCATCCTTGGGGCGCAGCGCAAAGGGGTTCGGCGCCGAAGCGGGGGACATTGGCAGATTCGCACCAAGCTCTGATATCGCCGCCCTTGCCACATCCACATACTGGTCCACGATGTGATAGGACGTTGGGTCCGGAACAACCGGATTCGAAAAAAGCCACGCGCCTTCCCTTTGCCAGTGGTATCCGAGCTTCAGTTTTGATTTGGCGCGGCCGATCGGAATGGCGCTCTTGAGAAGCCCCTGCAAGTCCAGTGCCGCATCAAAATCACCTTCAACCGGGGGCCAAGTGTTTGGATGCAGTCCCGGCTTAGCAAGGAACACTCGGTCCACCGACGTACAGCATTCCACCACTCCGGAAAATCGAGGGTCGGCCACCCATACGATCTCGGACTCGGGAAAAGCAGCCTTCAGCGTGCCCGCCACGGGCAGCGTGCAGGCGACGTCGCCGAGCGAAGAGAGGCGGCTAATGAGAAATCGTGGCCCCATCGGAATTCAGCAGAGTATGCGCCGCGCGGAGAACTAGATCGGGGGAAACCAATCGAGTTTCTTCGCCTTCCTTCAGGACGATCCCACGCTCGGTGTAGGGCCGAAAGACCGCCGGATCGGTCGGTCCGAAGATCGAAACCACCCGATTTCCATAGGCTGCGGCCAAGTGCCCGGCGCCAGTGTCGGCGGCCAGCACCAGGTCGCTTTCGGCCAGCACCGCCATCGTAAGGGCAAGGTCCAGCCGGTCGACCAAGTCGATCGAACTATCGACTTCGGGCGCGGACTCACCGGGTCCCCCAATGAATACGACACGTTGCCCGGACTGTCGAAGCCCTTCCGCAACGTCGCCCCACTGGTCTCGGGGATAGGCCTTCCATGGCTGGCCGGCGCCGACGGCGATGACGACATAGGGCTCGCTTCCGATTTGCTTTCGAACTTCGATCCTCTCGGCCGTCAGCGCCGGCATGATTGGGCTCGATCCGCCTTGGAAGCGGCCCATCGTGCGAAGGGCGAAGAGTTGCCGCTCGACCGTGTGCGTGCTCCCTTCGAAATTGGACAGAACCGGATTCAACCGGCGTGCAAACCCATCGGTAGCCCGTACTGCGAGTCGCCGCTTCGCTCCCGATAACCGTAGGCAAATCGCAGTTTTGGAGTGCCCTTGGAGGTCGAGGCCGATATCAAATCTGAACCGTCTCAACCCAGAGTAGAAGCGAAGCTGTTCACCCCAAACTTTGGGCGTCCAAGCTCCGCGCTTCCACCTTTCTCTCGGATAGACGGCTCGCTGGGTGACGAGCCGCTCCGCGTCGACCACCGCCGAGCACCGTTCTTCCACCGCCCAGACCAACGTGCCTTCGGGATGCGAACGGCGGATGCAGGAGGCGGCGTGTGCGGCCATCGCGCAATCTCCAATCGCCGAAAATCGAACGAGCAGGACGTTCACACGAGGCCTCGGCGGCGGGCGCTCTTCCAGCGGTCATGAAACCAGAGCCACTGGTCGGGGTACATCCGAATCACTCGTTCGATCGCGTCGTTCATCGCCCGGCTGAGGGCCTCGATGCGGTTTTCAATGTCCGGTACCGGCTCCAAAGGCGGCCACACGATGGTCTTGTAGCGCCCAGGGCCAAGCCGGGCACAAAAGGCGGGAACGAGCGGAGCGCCGGTCCGTACGCTGATGGTCGCCGGCCCCAGGACGGTACCGGTTGGGAGGCCAAAGAAAGGCAGGAAACTCTCGGAGCAATTCTGGTCGGGGAGAAGCGCCACGATCTTGTTCTCGCGAAGCAGCGAGATCATTGTCCTGGCCGCATTTCCCCGGGAGATGACGGTGAGTCCGGTGAGCTCACGCAACCGATTCACGTCCGCATGGGCCTGCGCGTCGTCGAGATCACGGGCAACCGCGAAAATCTCCTTACCCTGAGTTCGGGCAAATTGGGCGAATCGCTCCCAATTGCCGAAGTGAGCGGTCACCACGAGCATTCCTTTGCCCTCGGCGAGTACGCGGTCGACGATCTCCCGGCCTTCGACCTCCATATGCGCGACGACTTCTTCATCGGTCCGCGTCGAGGCGCGCATGAAGTCCGTTGCAACCATGCCGAAGTGCTCGAAAACCCTGATGGCAAGCTCCTTCCGCTCGGACTCGGGCATGTTGGGATAGGCTAGCTTCAGGTTGTCGAGAGCTCGGTTCCGGTGCTTCTTGGAGACTCGAAAGAGGGTTCGGCCAAGTTTTTTGCCCGCCCTTTCAGCTTGCTCGGCGGTCTTGCCGTGCATCCAACGTTCAAAGCCGCCGATGAGCAAGTTAGAAAACTTGCCTACGAGCCTTCTACGGAGTTTTCGCGAGCGCGGCATGGAGAATTTGGTCAAATTCGTGGGCGGGCTGAATGGAAGCTTCGTTCCAGGCGACCCAAATGCGAAACGAGCCGATATCGGCGCGATCCTTCAGTTTGATCCAGTCTTTCGCGGTGACGACGAGCGGCACGTTGGGGTCGACAGACTCGAGAAGGTTACCCGCGTCGAGGGGGTCGTGATCGGGCAAGAAGGACTTCTGGGCGACTTCAAATCCCAATGCATTGAGGCTTTCTACGAAGCGTTCCGGGCGAGCGATCGCGGTCAAGAGTTGGATCGCCGCGGCCTCTTTCGGAACCGGTTCGAGGGTCACCGCTTCGAACGGTCCCATGAACTCCCATACGATCTGGAATTCGCTAGGTAGGACGAGGTCGGCCCGCCGCCGATTTCCCCGCGGCTCCCGATATGGACCGGCGGGCAGACAATGCGAATTTGGAGGGGTCGGTTCATCGATCAAGATCGAGAGGTGTTTCTTCAGCGGCAAATGCTGGAAGCCGTCGTCGAGGAGCAGGACTGAATCGGGAAACTCCCGGTGCACCAGATCGGCGGCCAAGACCCGGTTCCGACCGATCACCAATCTCATCTCCGGGCGAAACCACCGAAGCATCGCCGCTTCGTCGCCCCATTCGGACGCCTTGAGCGGTCCATTTGGCGCCATTTGTGCACCCTGGGCCGCCGGGGAGCCGTAGCCGCTGCCGCTCACCACCACCTCTCTCCCCATCGAGCGCATCAAGTCGTACACATGAAGGGTTAAGGGAGATTTTCCGCTGCCGCCGACGGTGAGATTTCCAATGCACAAAACGGGGTGGTGCGGTTCCTTGGATCGCCGGACCCCGGTTCGATACAGGCCAAGATAAGCCTGCCATCCGGCGGCATAAAGCCACGATGCCGGAGTCAAAAGTCTACGCAAGAGCCGGTTTCCGAGCGAGTCGGAAAACCAAAGATCGTGAGCGGACATGTGCGAGAGTTTATCTGCGACGCGCGATGAGGCTCATAATCCAGCTATGCCCGTTCTGCTTTCCACCGCATTGCCGGGGCTGCCGGCGCCTCGCTCGGGAAAAGTACGCGATGTTTATGACCTTGGCGACGCCCTGCTGATTGTGGCGACCGACCGAATCTCCGCGTTCGACGTCGTGATGCCTAACGGCATACCGGACAAGGGCCGAATCCTCAACCAGATGAGCGCCTTCTGGTTCGAGAAGCTTTCGGACGTCTGCCCCAACCATATCTTGGCGACCTCCGACGAGGAACTCTCGTCGCGGGTCCCCGGGTTCACGGAGGACCTCAAGGGCCGGTCCACGCTTGGGCGAAAGGCCAGGCCGCTTCCGATCGAATGTGTCGCACGAGCCTACATCTCGGGGTCCCTGTACAAGGAGTACATCAAACTGGGCGGCAGCGTCCACGAACTTGGCCTCCCCGATGGGCTGATTGAAAGCCAAGCATTGCCGGAGCCGATCTTCACTCCGGCGACCAAAGCGGAAGAAGGGCATGACGAGAACCTGAGCTGGAAGCAAGCGGTTAATCTCGTTGGGAAGGAGACGGCGGAAACCGTTCGCGACTGGACTCTGACTTTGTTTTCGAAAGCCCAAGCCCATGCCGCCGAGAAGGGCCTTATCCTGGCCGACACCAAATTTGAATTCGGCGAGACGGAGGATGGGCTGATCTGGATCGACGAGGCGCTCACTCCCGACAGCTCTCGGTATTGGGAAGCGACCCATTACCGTCCGGGAGGACCCCAACCGAGTTACGATAAGCAGTTTCTTCGCGATTACCTCGAAAGCGTGCAATGGAACAAGCGCCCGCCCGCCCCGGAATTGCCTGACGAAGTGGTTCGCAAAACTCGGGAGAAATACGTCGAGGCTTACGAGCGCATCACGGGAAAAAGGTTCGACTAGTTGTTCCTTCTTTACAACCTTCTCCTCACCCTTTTCAGCCCAATCTGGGTGCCGTGGATGCTATGGAGAACCTCAAAGCGCAAGGAAAAACCGAACTGGAGGGAGAGGTCGGGCGACTTTGAGATCAAGCCCGACAAGACGAAGCGACGGATTTGGGTCCATGCGGTTTCCGTTGGCGAAGTCGTCGCCGCGGTGCCGATTCTCAAGGCCATTCGTGAGAAGCTCCCCGAGCATGAAACCGTCCTCAGCGTCACGACCAGCAGCGGACACCAGACCGCTCGCGAGAAACTGGATGGCCTCTTTGACCACCTCGTCTATTTTCCGATCGACGTCCCCAGATTCCAGCTAGCCGCGATGTCCCGTGTCCGGCCGGAAGTCGTTGCGATCATGGAGACCGAACTCTGGTTCAATTTCCTATGGGCGGCCAAGAGCTTCCGAGCGAAGACGTTGCTCATCAACGGACGAATCAGCGACCGGTCGTTCTCTCGCTCGAAGACGTTCCGATTTTTCTATCGGGCCTTGCTCAAGAACGTTGATCGATGCCTCATGCAGTCGGAAGCGGATCGAGATAGAGTCCTCGCGCTCGGCGCCCAGTCGGCGGAAGTGCTCGGCAACTGCAAGTTCGATCAGGCGATGGAGGGTCTTGATGCCGATCCGGCCGAGTGGCGAGCGAAGCTGGGGTTGGAAGAGGGAAAGCCAGTTTTGGTGATTGGCTCGACAAGAAGCGAACGTGAGGAAGCGATCATGCTCGACGCTGTGGCGGAGATCGGTTTGAGCAGAATCCAAGTCATTCATGCCCCTCGCCATTTGGAACGGGCCGAGCCCCTCGCGGCAGTGGTTGCCGAGCGGTTTGGAACTGCCGCGAGGCGAAGCCAAGACGAATCGGGGCCCTATCTCATTCTTGACACTTACGGCGAACTGAACCATGTCTATTCCGTTGCCGATATCGTCGTGATCGGAGGCGGATTCGACGATTTGGGGGGCCAGAACCTCATCCAGCCGCTGGCGCACGGAAAGCCCGTTCTTCACGGGCCATACATGCAGAATTTCCGAGATTCATCGGAGATGGCGAGAGCGGCGGGGGCTACCCTCGTTTGCCGGGACGCCAAAGAACTCTCGGAGGGGATTCGAGATTTACTCGACCACCCGTCCAAACGCCAATCGATGGGCGTGGCGGCATCCGAACTAGTCCAGAAGAACCTCGGCGCGAGCGATCGTTATGCCGAGGCGATTGCCGCCGCAACCGCAAGCTAAACGTTTGGACCAAGGGGGATGAACGAAGTATCCTTTGCGGCGTGAGTATTCGCGTTGGAGTGATCATGGGCAGTAAAAGCGACCTCGAGACGATGCGTCCATGCGCCGACGTTTTGGAGGAGTTCGGGGTTCCGCACGAAGTCCGCGTCGTCAGCGCCCACCGCACTCCGGACGCGATGGCCGAATACGCCAAGTCCGCCAAGGGTCGGGGGCTTCAAGTGATCGTCGCCGGAGCGGGAGGCGCCGCCCATCTTCCCGGAATGGTCGCCTCGCACACCACTTTGCCGGTCATCGGCGTTCCGGTCGAGACCAAAGCGCTCGGAGGGTTGGATTCGCTGCTTTCGATCGTGCAGATGCCGGGCGGTATTCCGGTGGCCACCGTTGCGATCGGCAACGCCCGCAATGCCGGATTGCTGGCAGTGCGGATTCTTGCGGCGGCCGACCCCAAGCTCGCCGAAAAGCTCGAAGCGTTCCGGCTGGCGCAAGTCGACCTCGTCGCCAAAATGAACCAGGAGCTTTAACCGAAGGTTCTATCCTGCGGTCTTGGTCAGCTTGATCAGCAGGTCGTAGCAGCTCGGGTCGAGGATCACGTCCTTGATGTAGAACTTGAGCTTGTCGTCCTCGCTCAGCTTGCTTGGATCGACGTTCGGGTCGTAAACCTTGAGATCGTGAGAATTCGCTGCGGTTTTGAGCTGGCCGGCATTAAGTTCTTTCTTCATAACCGCCAAAACGTCGTCGGCGTTTTCGCCCGCGGCAACTTGCCGGCGAATCGAGAAGGCGTTGAAATTCTTCGCGAGGTCGACCATAAGGGTTTTGGACGGGACGAGATCGCGATTGACGCCCCGATTGATCGCATCGTCGATTTTCGGCTCGAACTTAAGCAGTTCGTTGGCCTCGTCGAGACGGATTCGGTCTACCTTGGATCGGCATTTCTCGACGACACCGAGAACCTTGTTGAGCTGGTCCTTGGTCATGACGAGCGGAAGCAGATGATTCAACAGGTCGAGCTGGCGAGCCTTGACCAGGATTTCGTCGCTCT
>ERZ761609.2509-NODE-2509-length-13422-cov-11.988255_pt1 | contig 13422 bp, 13 predicted proteins | sample MGYA00511163_ERZ761609 | MGnify/ENA primary metagenome ERZ761609 (study PRJEB28899, sample SAMN02445070) | bioreactor sludge metagenome | biome: EBPR sludge | place: Australia: Brisbane, Thorneside Wastewater Treatment Plant | collected 2011-12-16 ... | reverse complement strand
ATAATTTTTCCGGCCGGTCTTTCATACGAAAAAAATCCCATGAAAATATATGGTCAATGATTATCCATTTCCCGTTCGGCTTTTGTCTTAGAATAGACATATCCGGTGCATATTTTCCATCTTCATATACATTATTTCCCGATGAAAAAATTCGGTTTGATTATTTCAGAATAAAAAATGAAACTGAAAGATAAAACAAAGGAGGGATTAATACCCCAGCCAAAATGCGTGGTAGGTTTCGGTGATCGCCATCATTGCAAGCGGTTTGGCAATGACATGGGCAATTTCCGGCTCATCGCCTGTTGCGACAACGGCCAGCATCCGTCCTGCGGCTTTGGCGCAGGCCACAGCTTGATCGCGGACATCGGACATCGGGACAGCCGAGAAAAACAGTTGCGCGTATGGCTCGACTCCATCCAATAACTCGACAGGAGGATTGACCGGCGCATCATTGGCCGCCAAACCAAATTTCCAATCACTTCCGGCAGGCACACCCATGCGGGTCGCTTCGGCGGTCATGACGGTTACCAGATAATCCAGTTCGCTGGTTTCGGGGGTCGGGACAGATTCTTTTGGAAGTTTCTTTTTCAACAAGTTGAGTTTGGCTAAGCGCCATCCGGCTGCGCCAGACAATCCGCCCAGACAATCACCCAATGTCCAGCCATCCCGCCCCATTTTCTTTTCAATCAGGACATCACAGAGCTCTTGGGCGGCCACTTCAAAGCACATGCAGCGTGTCGCATATTCAATCAGCAAACGGAATGTTTCGGTGCGAGGAATACCCTCTTCTTCCCAAGACGCCATCACATGGTGACACACCATCACCAGCATTTCAACAAAGCCGAATTCACAATCTGCCCAGTCGTGAATTGCCATCCGCGCCAATTCACGGCCGCGTTCGGTATAGGTATCAATTTGCACTGGATCAAGATCAAGCCAGACCGGAAGCTCGCCTTCATAGGCATCGCATCCGAGAACAGCAGAAATTTTGGTAAAAATAGCGGCCAGCGTTTCGTCCGGTTCTTCAAAGAAGAAAGCGGTTTCGGTGAGCACGCCACCCATGACTTGTAACATCAACCGAATGTCTGTTCCCCGTTCAGGGTCATAGGCCATTTTGGACAGACTCATCTGCAAGAGGTGCGCGACCTCGGCTTTTTCTACACTCAACATTGATAGGGTTCCAGAACGGAAAAAGGTGGGCGAAATTGTGGATAAGGCTGTGGATAACTTATAAAGACAGAAATCAGGTCAGAACAACCCTCTGATTCGTAATACTAATTAAAAACTTCAGACCCGTAAACACCCCAAAGGTATTTTTTCTCGATCCATCCTTCATAAGGTGGGAATGTTGCAAAACAGGCACGCTTATCGCAGGCGTTGATATTGACAATGAAATCAGGGTCAAGTTTGGCAATGGGGCGTACCAGATCGTCACTTTCATACGCCACGATGCGCTCTTTGGCCTTAATGACGGCCATTTTACGGCCAGACAGCAATATTTTATGAACCCATCCGGTTTCGCCCTCTGGATCTTTAATCCGCCGCCATGCATCAAATTCCTGAATAATCTCGACCGGAAGTCCTTCTTTTTTGTAAATCCAGCGAATCGGATAATCCATTGACGGGCCTGTGCGCATATAGACATTACCCGATTTCAACGAAGCAAATCGGGGAAGAGGCAGACCGGAAACCAAGTTATCCCCTGCGTCTTCAGCAACAACAACGCTTGTGCTGCCGACAATAAGAATACTCAGAAGTATAAGAATTTGGAACAGGGTACGGGTCATATCTTTATAAAAATCTGGAGGTTTGGGTAGTTTTCGCGTAAAAGACGAGCCATTATGAGAAAAGTCATCCAAAATTCAAGCCTTATCTCCGTTGCACCCATGATTGACTGGACGGATCGTCATTGCCGCTATTTTCACAGGCAAATGAGCCCGCGTGCACTTCTTTATACAGAGATGATTACCACGGGGGCGATTTTACACGGAGATCTCGAAAAATTACTGGGGTTTTCAGACCAAGAACATCCTGTTGCCCTTCAGTTAGGCGGGTCAGAGCCGAACGACCTCGCTCAATCTGCCAAAATTGGCGAGGATTGGGGATATGACGAGATTAATCTGAATTGCGGATGTCCGAGCGAACGCGTGCAAAAAGGCAGTTTCGGAGCTTGCCTGATGCGTGAACCTCAACTGGTTGCCGATTGTGTCAAGGCGATGCAAGACAGCGTTAGCGTGCCGGTAACGGTCAAGTGCCGCATCGGGATTGATGAGTCTGCCGAATATGACTTTTTGAATGATTTTGTCGGGGTCGTTTCGGCGGCAGGATGCGGAAAGTTTATTATCCATGCCCGTAAAGCTTGGCTCAAAGGGCTATCCCCTAAAGAAAATCGTGAAATTCCGCCGCTCCGTTATGATATTGCCGCCCGCATCAAACAAGATTACCCCCATCTGAGCATCATCCTCAATGGCGGGATTAACAAAACCGCGCAAGTTGATGATATCCTGCCTCAATTCGATGGCGTGATGATTGGGCGTGAAGCCTATCAAAACCCTTGGTTTCTGGCAGAACTTGAGCATAAACTCTTTGACACGCCGCTGCCTGATCGAAACAAAGTTATTTCAACCATGTCTCGTTATATTGAAAACCGCCGTGCCGCAGCGTCTATGCCCATTCACAGCACAACGCGCCATATGCAGGGGTTATTTAATGGCTTGCGCGGGGCAAAAAACTGGCGGGCAACACTGGGGGGCGAAGCCCATGCGGCGACATCCGCTTCCTCGCTTTTTGAGAATGCCCTCTCACAAATTTCAATCTAACTTTTTACCACTCGTCATTGCGAGCAAGAGCGAAGCAATCCAGAATTTAAAACTGGATTCCTCTGGAGTTTGTTTCACGACTTCTAGGGAATAACAAAGGAAGAAAAACAAGATAGGATTCTATTCAGGCTTTTCCCATGAACAAAACACCCTATATCTGTTATCTGCAGGCCTCTGAAAAACGAAAACGCTACAAACGAACTATTATGAATGCTCTCTTCAAAACGTACAAAAAGCACGTACAATCCTCCTCGCAAGCTAATGCGGGTGCTGACGGGCTGCAAACTAAAATTTTCCGTTTTCCTTTTGAAAAAGCTGTTATATTCTTCGGCATGACTTGGCATCGACTCGACCGTGAGAAAACTGTGACTATGATAAACCGTGTAAAATCGGTTGGTGAATCTGTGCTTTTTTCGCCGCATACCAGTGAAGCCAAGTGTTTGCGCCTTCCATTCTATGAGTCCTTTCTTTTATACAGGCTGACGAATTATTCGTCTTTGCCGACATTTTCCATGGATTTTCTGAGTGATGGCGAATCCTTTTATTATATGGACGGTTCGGATACCCCGATTATGCGCATTAACCAGCAAGCAGGCATTAATCTGACGACCGAGAATGTTCTGGCTTATCTGAATTTCTATTACTGCTTTGTGCGCCTTCCCGAAGGTGAGATTATTATTCTGAAAAGCCCTGAAGAGGCCGCAATCATTGATCTCTATGATGATGAACGGCGCGAGGATTTTAATGCCATCCCGACTCCTTGCTCGATTGAAGAGACCAAGGAAACAAACCTGATTAACGTGACGGTTCCCGTTCTTTATGACGGAAGTCCGATGGAAGCTTTGATTTCCGTCACCAAAGAGGGAATTGTGACAACACAGCCCAAACGGATGCTCACTATGGGACGCGCCCAATAAAACAGCACAATAACGAAGGTATTTTTGGTTATGAATGACATGTTGAAAGAATTCGGAGATCTTGGGGCGCAGATGGCTGCAGGTTCTAATACCTATACTCACCCCCAAGCCCAAATTGTTCTTGAGGAATGCGAATCTCTTTTATCCCAAATTCCAGAAGGACAACGCCTTTTGGCTTTTTCAAAGAATCAGCAAATCAAAGTTCATGTCATTTCAGGAAAAATACCCGATTTTACTGTTGTCGGTGATGATACAGTCTTATTGCTTTGCCCCCTCAATACCAAGGCTGTTGACCTTGAAGAGATGGCCTGCAACCTCGGAATGGCCATCAGAAACGTTGAACAGCCCCATGTTGGCATCCCTAAACCATTGATGAATAACACTCCGGAACAAGCTCACGCCTTACGTCGGCATTTTCTTGACATAACGCTTGAAATGTGTAGAATAGTAAGTGAAATTTACGATCTCAACAACAAAACGAAAATTGTTGACTTGCTTGAAAAGTTAGGGCATCGTGAATTATACGAGGCGTATAGGTCAGGAAAATCCGAACAAGAGATGGCTGACATATACTATAAAAGTGTCAATGCGGTATAGTAAGGAGAAGAAATTATGAGAAATAGAAGCGCAAGACAAGCAGCAGCCTTTCTGTCGATGAAGCTGCCTACTCTTTCAACAGGGTTCACTCACGATCACGGCATGAAATAGTTTGATTGATTTAGATTTCTTCTTACCGAAGGCCGCGACTGCGGCCTTTTGTCTTTTTACGCGCCAAAGATTAACAACTGGTTAATATGCTCATAGATATGCACAAACCTATCCACAGGATATCCACAGCATTGTCATCCTGAATACGCAGTATTATAAGGCAATCCAGAAAAAATTCGTGCAAACCTGCTTTAAAAAGTTACGGATTTTCCACAGCCGCAGCGTCCGGTTTCATTCGGATTTGAAATCTCCAAACGACGGTTGCCGAGATCATCTTCGATGAAATCTATTTTTGTACCGAACAGGCGCAGGGCTTCAATCGCCGGAATATAAAGAAAAGTCGTGTCATTTATTTTTACAAAATCATCTGTCGGATCAATCTCGGATTCGCCTAAAGGAGTCAGGTCATATTCATTCCCGCCGCAGCCTTTCCCACCACGAATGGTCAGGCGCAGACCTCCTGCATCCTTGCCCACTTTTTGCAAATGAGTTTTGGCAGAGTCAGTCATCATGATTTCGGTTTTTAATTCCATGTTTTATGATCTCACGTAAACATATTTAATTGCAACTTTGCGGTTTCGGCCATAAAGGACGGATCCCATGTTGGTTCCCAGATAATTTCGACATCGACCTGTCCTACGCCACTTAACGGAAAAATCGCAGACTGAACCATGCCGGGCATTTCTTGCGCCACAGGACAGCCTGGCGAAGTCAATGTCATCTTAACATCAATATCACTTGTCCCGTCAGGAGCATCAACAACACGAATAGAATAGATCAATCCCAGTTCATAAATGTTGACCGGAATTTCCGGGTCATACACTTCGCGCAAGGCTTTAATCATGGCTGGCCATAAAGGATGATCCTTGTCCCCTTCGCAGTTCGGCGGTTCGGCCAGTTCGTCATAGTCATCACCAAAGGCGTTGCGAACCATTTGTTCATCTGCAGTATGTTCCATCATGCCCTGTTCCTTATGTCAGCATCATCTTGGCTTTGATAATGCCAGCTATCAGTTGATCTATATCGTCTTTATCGGTGTACAAGCCTATCGAGGCACGAATTGTTCCTTCCACACCCAAAACACCCATGAGAGGTTGGCAACAATGATGTCCGGAGCGAACAGCCACTCCCATTTGATCGAGGATCATGGCCAAATCAGAAGCGGGGCAGCCTTCAACAGTAAAACTGATAATGCCTGCTTTATTTTTTGTTGTGCCAAGAATTTTCAAGCCTTTAATTTGCAAGAGTTTTTTTGTGGCATAAACAAGAAGCTCATGCTCCCATTTTGAAATCTGGGCAAGGCCAATCTTAGAGACGTAATCAATCGCAGTGCCTAAGCCGATCACCTCGACAATGGCAGGTGTTCCGGCTTCGAATTTATTCGGTAACTCGGCATAAGTGACGCCGTCTAATGTCACTTTTTCAATCATGTCGCCGCCGCCTTGCCATGGAGGCATTTTTTCGAGCAGAGACTCTCGTCCGTATAATACGCCGACACCAGTCGGAGCATATAGTTTATGTCCTGTGAACACATAAAAATCCGCATCCAATGCTGCCACATCCACCGCGCCATGCACAACCGCTTGTGACCCATCAATCAAAACCTTGATATGATCCGCATGCGACCTCACAGTTTTTATAATATCTTCAACCGGATTGACAGTTCCCAGCACATTGGATACATGAGTCAAGGCAACCAAACGTGTTTTGTCCGTTAGTAAATTTTGCAAAGCCGTCAAATCCAATGATCCATCTTCCAAAACCGGAATGTATTTGATAACGATACCAATCTGATTTTTGAGGATATGCCACGGAACAAAATTGGCATGATGTTCCATTTCCGTCAGAATAATCTCGTCGCCTGCACTCAGGAATGTCCGCCCCCAGCTTTGAGCCACAAGATTGATGCTTTCCGTACTGTTGCGGGTAAAGATAATAGATCGGGGCGATGGTGCCTTGATAAAGTCTGCTACCTTATTCCGCGCCGCTTCAAATTCGCCAGTCAAAATTTGTGAAAATTCGTAAAGGCCGCGATGGATATTAGAATAATGGGTTTGATAAATTTGTGTCATCGTATCGATAACGCATTGCGGTTTTTGGGCGCTGGCTCCACTATCCAAAAACGCCAGACGCTTACCATTCATGGTTTGTGCCAGAATAGGAAAATCTTTGCGCCAAGGGTTGACAGTTACTTCAGCCATAGCTGTACCCTTTCATCAAATAACGCGCGAATTGTTTCATCGGTCATTTTATCCAGAACTTCACCGACGAAGGCTTCGATCAATAATTTTCTGGCGTCTTGTTCGTTCAGGCCGCGCGAGCGCAAATAAAACATTGGCGTTTCATCCAGTTCTCCGGTTGTCGTGCCGTGTGAACATTTTACATCATCGGCATAAATTTCCAATTCGGGTTTGACATCCATTTCCGCCAATGGGGACAATAAAAGGTTATTGGATAATTGATAGCCGTCCGATTTTTGAGCATCTTTATAGACGTGGATTTTTCCTTGGAATACTCCACGCGCAGACTCTTGCAAAATGGTCTTAAAAAATTGACTGGATTTACAATGTGGCGCGATATGATCCACACAAATTGTTGTATCCCCATGTTGTTTGCCGCGCAACAAAGCCAGACCCGACAAATCGGCATACGCCCCCGCTCCGTTCAAATGCACTTTGAATTCATTGCGTCCGAATCCGGAACATCCATTAACCACCACGGCATTAAAACGGGCATCACGTGCCAGATTAGCCGTAAGGAATTCTGTCACGACGCAAAACGGATCTTCTTCACACAACCGGTAATATTCAAGTTGGGCGTTAGCCGCTAGGTTGATGTCGACTTTGATATTTTTCCAATATGCGCCGCACCCCGTTTGCCGTTCAATGATTTTTAAACTTGCGCCTTCTGCAACATCAATTACGATCTTTGTATCAAGATGTTGCCCTTCTCCACCCGTTAATTTCAGTTCAATCGGTCTCATAAATTGTTTGTTTTTCGGAATTGAAAGATGTACGCCGTTTTCAATATCAGGGTGTAAAAATTCGAATGCTCCCGTCATTTCCCAAACGGGCTGACTCAACGCCACGTCCAGTTTTTTGAGCGCAGCGTTTACATTGGAATATTTCCAATGTTCTTTATCCAGATCGGGCAAAGATTTAGGCAACAAGTTCTGCATATCCCTTAGCCTCTAATTCTTTGGCAAGCTCTGCGCCGCCTGTTTTGACGATTTTTCCTTTGGCAAGGACATGAACCACGTCCGGCACGATGTAATCAAGCAAGCGTTGGTAATGGGTAATCACCAAAAACCCGCGATCCGGTGCGCGAAGTTTGTTGACACCATCAGCCACAATTTTCAAGGCATCAATATCAAGGCCGGAATCTGTTTCATCGAGAATACAAAATTTAGGCTCTAACATTGCCATTTGCAAAACTTCATTGCGCTTTTTCTCGCCCCCTGAAAACCCGACATTAACCGCACGTTTGAGCATATCATCCGCAATGCCCAATTCTTTTTGTCTGGATTTTAAAATCTTCAAAAAATCCAATGCTTCCAGTTCATTTTGCCCACGGGCTTTACGAATGGAATTAAGGGCGGTTTTCAGAAAATTGGTCATGCCAACACCCGGAATCTCGACAGGGTATTGAAATGCCAGAAACAATCCCGCCGCCGCGCGTTCATTCGGATTAAGATCAAGCAGGTTTATGCCGTCCAGTTCAGCGGTGCCGCCTGTGACATCGTATCCGTCACGACCGGAAAGGACATAGGACAAGGTTGATTTCCCCGCTCCGTTCGGCCCCATAATGGCATGGACTTCTCCGGCTTTCACTTCCAGATCAAGACCGTTGAGTATTTGCTTGCCGTCAATTTCGGCTGTCAGGTTTTTAATTTTGAGCATTTATTTTTCCTAATTTTAGGTGGATGTCATTCTCCGAATTCGTTTTTTTAAGTCCGATGTTACGCCGATATATAATGTTCCGTTTTTTTGCTTGTCAGCATATAAACAAATAAATTCTTTCCATCCATCACCCCACGCTTCCTTCCAAACTAATGGCGATAAGTTTTTGGGCTTCGACGGCGAATTCCATGGGCAGGTTTTGCATTACTTCCCGACAAAACCCGTTAACAATTAAGGCGACTGCTTCTTCTTCAGACAGGCCGCGTTGTTGGCAATAGAATAACTGGTCATCGGAAATTTTGCTGGTTGTGGCTTCGTGTTCCAATTTGGCGCGCGGGTTTTTGCTTTCGATATAGGGCACAGTATGTGCGCCGCATTCGTCCCCGACCAACAAACTGTCACATTGCGTATAGTTGCGCGCGCCGTCTGCGCCTGCCAGAATTTTAACAAGGCCGCGATAAGTCGAGTCTGATTTCCCTGCCGAGATTGTTTTGGCAATGATGCGCGATCTGGTGCGCGCACCCATGTGGATCATTTTTGTTCCGGTATCGGCTTGTTGGAAATTATTGGTGATGGCCACCGAATAGAATTCACCTTGACTATCATCGCCTTTCAAAACGCAAGACGGGTATTTCCAAGTAATAGCAGATCCTGTTTCAACTTGTGTCCATGAAATTTTTGACCTTGCCCCCGCGCAAAGTCCGCGTTTGGTTACAAAATTATAAATTCCGCCTTTACCGTTTTCATCGCCCGGATACCAGTTCTGAACAGTCGAATATTTGATAACCGCATCTTCATGGGCAATCAATTCAACCACCGCCGCATGAAGCTGGTTTTCATCGCGCATCGGGGCTGTGCAGCCTTCCAAATACGACACATACGCGCCTTTTTCGGCAATGATGAGCGTACGTTCGAATTGTCCCGTATTTATTTCGTTAATGCGAAAATACGTTGAGAGTTCCATCGGGCAACGCACACCTTCGGGAATAAAGACAAATGACCCGTCCGTGAACACTGCCGAATTCAAACAGGCATGTTTGTTATCGTGAAACGGGACGACCGAGCCCATATATTTTTTGATAAGATCAGGATGATCGCGGATGGCTTCGGAAATCGAACAGAAAATAATTCCCAGCTTATTCAAATCTTCCTTAAACGTCGTAGCAACCGATACCGAGTCAAAGACAACATCGACGGCGACCCCTGCCAGCCTTGCACGTTCACGCATCGGAACACCTAGCTTTTCAAAGGTTTCCAGCAATTTGGGGTCGGCTTCATCCAGTGAGTTCAACTTGGCTTTTGGCGCGGAATAGTAATAAGCATCCTGATAATCAATCGGCGGGTGCGAGATTTTTGCCCATTGAGGTTCTGGCATTTTCTTCCAGTGTTCAAAGGATTTTAACCGCCATTCCAAAAGCCATTCCGGTTCATTCTTTTTGGCAGAGATAAAACGGATAATATCTTCATTCAGGCCTTTGGGGGCTTTGTCCGATTCAATATCGGTCACAAAACCGGCTTCATATTTATTCAGGGCTTGGACTTGTTCGGCAACGGTTAATGGCTCGCTCATGCTTGCCCCCTTTTTTCTGGTCGATGCATAGGGATCAACAAATCGGATAGAAAAACTTCGTTCAAAGCTGATTTTACAGCGACATTGACTTTGTGCCAACTTCCGCGCATCGGACACAGACCCGCAATGTGGCAGGAGGTTTCAACTTCGATATCCGCGCAAGACGTGATTGAGATAGGCCCTTCCAAGGCTTCGATCAACTCTGTGACCGTGACTTGCGATGGAATGCGGGTCATGGCATAACCACCCTTGACTCCCCGCATTGAATTGACGATTTCGCGCCGTGAGAGCAATTTTAAAACCTTGGCAACTGTCGGTTCAGGAATTCCGGTCTGTTGCGCCAGAACAGCAGCAGTATAAAGCCGCCCTTGGTCAGCCGCCAACTGGCTGAGGACAACAATTGCATAATCCGAAAGTTTTGACAGCTTAATCATTCTAATCCGTACGCTATTAGTCCGATTTGTATCACACAAACAGGATAGAAATTCAAGCCTTACAATGTTAGCTTATCTTATTGAATCTGTTTTATTCGGGACTTGCTATGCATAAATCACAAACGTTATTTTTTACCATAACCATATTTTTAAGCGCGTATCTTCTTTTTGTGGTTCAACCCATGATCGGCAAGGCCATGCTGCCTGTTTTAGGGGGAACGCCTTCGGTCTGGAATACGACCATGTTGTTCTTTCAAATTTTGCTTTTGGGTGGGTATTTTTACGCCCATGCCATTTCAAAAATCAAATCCCTAAAAATTCAGTTTTTGTCCCATTTTGGGTTTGTTCTATTGGCGGGGCTTTCGACTCTTCCGATGATGACGACCATGCCGCCGCCCGCTGACCTTGATAATCCTATGTGGTGGCAAATTAAAAATATGATGGTGTTAATCGGCCTTCCATTTCTTTTTCTTTCAGCGACTGCGCCTTTGCTCCAAAAATGGTTTTCACACACAAGTCATCCTGATGCCCATAATCCTTATTTTCTGTATGCCTCCAGCAATCTCGGCTCTGTCCTTGCCTTACTGCTTTATCCTGTTTTAATCGAACAGTTTTTACCTCTTGCTGAACAATCTCTTTATTGGGCTATCGGGTATGCTGTCCTTACAGTTTTAATGCTGGCTTGCACATTTACAGTCTTAAAACGTATTTCCATTGAATCTTCGGATACACAGCAGACCGAAGATGCCGATTTAGCTCCAACATGGAAAACAATATGTCTGTGGATGTTTTTGGCCTTTATTCCGTCGTCGTTAATGTTGGGATATACCAGCTTTATCACGTCTGATATTGGATCTGCCCCGATGTTCTGGGTTGCTCCTTTGACTCTTTATATTTTGTCCTTTGTGATTGCCTTTGCCAAGAAACCTCTTATCCCATTGAAAGCAACACGCGTTGTTTTTGCGATCCTATTTGCTGTTATTTATTCCATGATGGGATGTTCTTTCTTTCTAAAACTCGAACTTGGCATTGCCTTGGGGATACTGTTTTTTGTAACGGCAATTATGTGCCATCAAGAGCTTGTTCGATTAAAGCCACCACCCAAGCATCTGACACTTTTCTATCTGATTATGTCGTTTGGCGGTGCTTTGGGTGGTCTATTCAACGCCCTTCTGGCTCCTGTGATTTTTTTAAAACCCTATGAATTTCTGATTACCGGAGCACTCTCCCTGTTTTGTTGGAATTTATCTTCCAGCCTGTCATTCAAATCCATTGCGTCCCATAAAAAACCGATGATGATTTTGACATTGATTTGTCTGCTCGCCTTATCCTCATTTATGGTGCTGAGACACATGGTCGGAACTCCTTATGTTTTTGCCCTACCTTTTCTTGGATTTGCGGCTATTCCTCTTGTCTTGATTTTGATGGATCGTAAACCTTATTTTATTGTGGCTTGTTTTGTTTTATCTATCGCTACGCCTTTTATTCCGTGGCAAGGCCTAGGAAAAACGGTAGATATATCAAGAAATTATTTTGGAACTTTAATTACAACCGATAATCCTTTGACTCGCAACCTTGCCCATGGAACAACATTACATGGATCTCAACCTCTGAACCCCGCAGACAAAACCATTCCACTGACCTATTATAATTCTAAAACTTCCATTGGTGAATCTTTTGAAATTGTTAAAAAATATCATCCATCCCCTCTTGAGGTGGCGGGGCTTGGTCTAGGAACTGGGAGTGTGGCCTGTCTTTTGAGGCCACAAGACCACATTCAATTCTTTGAAATTGATCCTGATATTATTCGCATTGCTTCTAATCCGAATATTTTTTCCTATCTTCATGATTGTCCGCCACAGAGTGATATTACGCAAGGCGATGCACGACTGAAAGTCAAAAATATTACAGATGCGTCTTATGACCTCCTTTTGGTGGATGTTTTCAGCTCGGATAGCATTCCTTTGCACTTGATTACCAAACAAGCAACAGAGATGTATTTAAGCAAAATCAAAAGCGATGGCATGGTGGTCTTTCACGTGACAAGCCGATACTTTGAGCTAGAGCCAGAGTTGGCGCTTATATCCCAATCATTGGAAATTCCCGCCATTACCAAAATCTCTTCTACCGGAGAAGTTGAAGGCACTGACTATCAATATTTTGATACCATTGCGGTTATCTTAACTCGGAATGAAACCTATTTAAGAGAACTAAAATCTAAAGGATGGTTGGACGTTTTGGCCAATGCGGATCAAAAGCCATGGTCTGATGATTTTGCAAATCCTTTACGCGCCATGTCCTTTAACATTCTCGAAAAAAGAAGTGCACAAAAAGAAGCTCAAGCCCGTGCGATTGAGAAAACCGGATCTACTTCGTCGCCATAAATTTTATCTCGGGATTTTTATCCTGAGCATCATTCAGATGCCATGCATTCCGAGCCATAAAGACAGGGTCGTTATCATGGTCATCGGCTATGGCGCTTCTATTGGCATCCAGAAAGGCCTTTAACTTGGCGGGCTCATCTGCAAAAATCCATCGCGCTGTATAAAGGCTGGTGGCTTCAAATTTCACCGGTAAATTATATTCAGTCCGAATGCGATCCGCCAAAACATCAAATTGAAGCATCCCGACAACGCCGACAACCCAGCTATTATCCAGACGGTTTTTAAAAACGCGGGCAACACCTTCTTCTGCCAATTGCTGAAGTGCATTGCCCAAATGTTTGGCTTTCATCGGATCTTCGGACGAAACACGTTGCAGATATTCAGGGGCAAAAGACGGAATGCCGGTAAAAGTCAGCTTTTCGCCTTCGGTTAAAACATCACCGATTCGCAAATTTCCGTGGTTTGGAATGCCTATAATATCTCCTGCGACAGCATCATCAACCATTTCACGATCTTGGGCAAAGAACATCAACGGTGAATGAATCACCATTTGTTTTTGGGTGCGGTTGTGAAGCAATTTCATACCACGTTTGAATGTTCCCGAACAAATGCGGGTAAAGGCAATGCGGTCGCGGTGTTTGGGGTCCATGTTGGCCTGAATTTTAAATACAAATCCCGTGACTTTATTTTC
>ERZ761609.2508-NODE-2508-length-13423-cov-32.022965_pt1 | contig 13423 bp, 10 predicted proteins | sample MGYA00511163_ERZ761609 | MGnify/ENA primary metagenome ERZ761609 (study PRJEB28899, sample SAMN02445070) | bioreactor sludge metagenome | biome: EBPR sludge | place: Australia: Brisbane, Thorneside Wastewater Treatment Plant | collected 2011-12-16 ... | reverse complement strand
GGCGACGCTGGATTTTCCCGAGGAAGAGATCGAGTTTCTCGAGCGTGCGCGCGCAATGCCACGGCTCGAGGGTATTCGTGGCGAGCTCGAAGCGCTGCTCGATCGTGCGGGGCAGGGCGCATTGCTGCGCAGCGGGCTGAATGTCGTGCTCGTCGGTGCACCGAACGTCGGCAAGTCGAGCCTGCTCAACCAGCTCGCGGGTGAGGAGCGTGCGATTGTCACCGACATCGCCGGTACGACCCGTGATGCGCTGCGCGAGACCATTCAGATCGAGGGTATCCCGCTCCACGTCATCGACACTGCAGGCTTGCGTGACACGGCCGATACGGTCGAGCGTCTGGGCATCGAGCGTACCTGGCGGGAGATCGAGCGTGCGGACGTGATCGTGCGTCTTGTCGATGCCAGCGTGTCGGCGACTGGAGACGATGAGCTCGCTGGCCGCTTGCCTGGCGGGGTTGAGCGCATCACGGTGGTTAACAAGATCGACCTGGTGTCGGCGGCTGCTGGCCGTGAGGAGCAGGCGGGGCAGGTCACGGTCCGCGTTTCGGCGCGAACGGGCGAGGGCGTCGATCTGCTGCGCGCCGAGTTGCTGCGGGTCGCGGGCTGGCACGCGCATGGAGAGGATGTCGTGCTCGCGCGCGAGCGCCACCTCCAGGCCTTGCGCATGGCGCTCGGGCACGTGTGCGCGGCGGGTGAGCAGCTTGCAGCGCTCGAGTTGTTTGCGGAAGAGCTGCGCCTTGCGCAGGAGCGCCTGGGTGAGATCACGGGCGAGTTCGGCGCAGATGATCTGCTGGGCGAGATCTTCTCGCGCTTCTGTATCGGCAAGTAGGGTTCCCCGGATTGCCCGTCCGCATCGGTACGAGCCGCTGCGGATGTTTCACGTGAAACGTCCCGATGGAAATCGAATTCCTCTTCCTGGTCCTGGGGCTTGCCGCATTGTTCGCCGGATTCGTGGATTCCGTCGTGGGTGGCGGCGGGCTGATTCAGCTGCCTGCGCTGTTCACGGCGCTGCCCAACGCGGCGCCGGCAACCCTGTTCGGTACCAACAAACTTGCCAGCATCGTCGGTACGACAAGCGCTGCGATCCAGTACGGGCGCCGCGTGAGCATACCCTGGCGGGTCGCGCTGCCTGGCGCTGCCGCCGCGTTGGTCGGGTCGTGGTACGGCGCCAAGGCGGTTGCCTACCTGGATCCGGCGATCCTGCGCCCGCTCATCCTCGTGCTGCTCGTCGCCGTAGCCGCCTACACCTTCATCCGCAAGGATCTTGGTGCGGTCTCGGCGGAGCCCGCTCATGGTGCCCGTTCGGCGCTGCTTGCAGCGACGATTGGCGCTGTGATCGGCTTCTACGACGGCTTCTTTGGTCCTGGAACGGGGAGCTTTCTGATCTTCCTGTTCATTCGCTTCCTGGGCATGGATTTTCTGCGGGCATCCGTTACCGCCAAGATTCTCAATGTCGCCACCAATGCAGCGGCGATCTCCTTCTTCGTGGGTAATGTCGAGCTGCTGTGGAAACTGGCCGCGGTTATGGCGGTGTGCAACCTTGCGGGGGCTTTGCTTGGGTCGCGTATGGCCCTGAAGCACGGCGTCGTGTTCGTGAGGAAGATGTTCCTGGCCGTGGTTACGGTGCTGATCGCACGCCTGGCCTACGACACCTTCCTGCGCTGAGCCTCGCTGTGTTTCACGTGGAACATGCGGGCACCCTGAGGCAGCCAGGGGCGGGGTGGGCGAGGGCACGCCAGAGCGCTGGGAATATTTGCAAAAATATTACCTTAGCCCCGCATGATAAAATCCTCAGCTTCAGTCACCTGTACAACAAGACCGAGGACATGAACGGACTGCATCTCATCGCTGACATCTACCGCTGCAGATCTTCTGCTGGATTGCTGACCGAACGCGCCGAGCTTGAGGCCTTGTGCGTGGAAGGCTGCCGTAATGCGGGCCTGACACCGCTGGGCGCCTACTTCTATCAGTTTCTGGACGAGCAGGGCGACGCTGCCGGGGTGACCGGTACCGTCGTGCTCGCGGAGTCGCACCTTGCCATCCATACCTGGCCGGAAACTGGCGATGTGACACTCGATGTTTACGTGTGCAATTTTTCGCGTGACAACAGCGGTCGCGCTCGCCAGGTGTTCGCTGCCGTGATCGATGCGCTCGCGCCTGAGGAAATCGTCAGCCACGAGGTTGTCCGCGGTCGTCTCGAGCAGGGTGTCACCTCGTGAGCGTGCATGTGGAAGGGTGGCCGCCGGAGCTCATTCCTGAGTTTCTGTGCGACGACGCCGGCTATTTTCTGAAGGCAGGCCGGCTGATCGAGCGAGGCCATTCGGAATGGCAGTCCTACGAAGTCTGGGACACGCCCCGGTTTGGGCGCCTGTTCCGCCTCGATGGCTGCTTCATGACTTCGGAGCGCGATGAGTTCTACTACCACGAGAACCTGATCCATGTGCCGGGGCTCGCTCACGCGGGCTTGCGTCGAGCCCTCGTCATCGGTGGCGGGGACGGCGGCTCGGCAGAGGAATTGCTCAAGTACCCGTCGATCGACAAGGTTGTGATTGCCGAACTCGACGCCAAGGTGATCGACATCTCCCGCCGCCATCTCCAGGCCGTTCATCACGGCGCCCTGGACGATCCGCGTGTCGATATCCGTATTGGCGACGGCATGAAGTACGTGCTCGAGGACGCGCCTGCAGCCGGCGATCGCTACGACATCGTGGTGCTCGATCTGACGGATCCGGTCGGTCCTGCCGAGGCGCTCTATTCCGAGGCCTTCTTCCGCGCCTGTCGTGAGCTGCTCACGCCCGGGGGTGCCCTGAGCTTGCATATCGGCACGCCGGTCTTCCAGCCGGAGCGGGTGCGCCTGTTGATCGAGCGTCTGCGTGCCGTGTTTGCCTGCGTGCGCCCCTATTTCCTGTACATTCCGCTTTACGGCAGCCTGTGGGGCCTGGCCTGTGCCTCCGATACCCTCGATCCGCTGAGCTTGAGCGAGGAAGAGGTCGAGCGCGTGATTGCCTCGCGCGGCATCAGCCGGCTCCAGCATCTGAACGGGGCTGTCTATCGGGCCCAGTTTGCCCTGCCCAATCACCTGCGCGCCTTGCTGGCCTGAGCCATGGGGCGCGTGTCCCGCGTCCACTCCCGTATTCCAGATCGTGACCTCTCCGTCCAGAAATCAGCGCCCTTCGCGCTCCTCCGCGCCGGGCGCGCGCAATCGCAGACCGCCTCAAGACGCTTCCGCCACCGTTCGGACCACCCTTGCCGATGACAGCCTTGCCATGGCCTTGGCGCGTGCAGCCGAGCTTGTTGGCGCAGTGCTTGGTGGCGGCAACCTTACCGAAGCGTTCGAGCACATGCTTGCCACCCATCCGGGGTGGCCGGATGCAACCCGGGGCGCGGTACGCGACTTGGCCTGGTCCACGCTGCGTGATTTTCGCCGTAGCGGCGTCGTGCTCGATCGTCTCCTGCACACGCCACCTGCGCCGGCCATCCATGGCCTGCTGCTGGTTGCGCTCACACGTCTGCGCCAGCGGCCCGAGCAGGCGCACACCGTCGTCGATCAGGCGGTCCAGGCCGCACTCGAGTTGATGCCCGGGCTCAAGAACATGGTCAACGGCGTGTTGCGCAACGCCCTCCGTCAGCGTGATCAGTGGGAGTCCTGGGCCGAGGCCGATGAGGAGGCCCGGCTCGGTTTTCCGCGCTGGTGGATCGCCCGCCTGCGTGCCTCGGCCGGTGAGAGTTGGGAGGCGGCGCTTGCAGCCGGCAACCAGCGTCCGCCCATGGCCATCCGTGTGAATACGCGCAGGACGACGATCGACGCTGTGCTGGCAGGGCTCGAGGGCGCCGGGCTGGTCGTACGCCGGCTCGATAACGATGCGCTCCTGCTCGATCGCCCCGTGCCCGTAGGCCGCCTGCCCGGGTTCTCCGACGGCCTGCTTTCGGTGCAGGATGCGGGCGCACAGTGGGCGGCACGGCTGCTTGCGCCGCTTGCGGGCGAGCGTGTGCTGGATGCCTGCGCGGCCCCCGGCGGGAAGACGGCGCATCTGCTGGAGTGCGCTGACGTCGAGCTGCTCGCGCTCGAGCTCGACTCGCTGCGTGCCCAGCGTGTCGACAGCAATCTGGCGCGGCTGGGCCTGACTGCCCGCGTACAGGTTGCCGATTGCCGGCGTGTCGAGCGCTGGTGGGATGGACGCCCCTTCGATCGTATCCTGGCCGATGTGCCGTGTTCCGCGTCTGGCGTTGCGCGCAGGCATCCCGACATCAAGTGGCTGCGCCGGGAGACCGACATCGCGCAGTTCGCCGCACAGCAAGCGGAGATCCTCGATGCGCTTTGGCAGACGCTGGCCCCGGGTGGCACAATGCTCTACGTCACCTGCTCGGTTTTCGATGAAGAGAACGCCGGGCAGATCGCCCGTTTCTGCGCCCTGCATGCCGATGCCGAACGTGTCCCGGTTTGCGGGGAGCCCGACCTGAAGCTGTTGCCCAATGCCGAACATGACGGCTTCTACTACGCGCTCCTTCGCAAGCAGGCCTGAACGCCTGCTGCGTACGATCGTATTTGCCCTGCTTAGCGTCATCGTCGTGTTCGCGCATGCGGACTCGAGCGAGATCCGCAACGCAGAGATCGTGCGTGGCGATTCGGGCTATGTCCTCAACGCCGATATCGACATCGAGCTCAACCCTCGACTCGTCGATGCCGTTTCGCGTGGCGTGTCGCTGTACTTCACCACTCAGCTGCTCATCGAGCGCCCGCGCTGGTACTGGCTCAATCAGGTCGTGGTCGATCGCAGTCTGGATTACCGGCTGCACTACCACGCCATTACGCGCAGCTACCGGTTGTCGATCGGCAGCTTCCACCAGAGCTTCGACAGCCTCGAGGCGGCGGTGATGACCATGCAGCGTGTGCGCAACTGGCAGGTCGCCGACTTCGACACCCTCGAAGCGGGGCAGTCTCACCAAGCCTCACTGCGTTTTCGACTCGACACCAGCCAGCTGCCCAAGCCCTTCCAGGTGACCGCGATCGGCAGCCGTGACTGGAGCCTGGGCACCGACTGGTTGCGCTGGACCTTCCTGCCCGGAGCGCCGGGGTTCCAATGAAACGCGCCTATCTCGTCATCGTTGCTGCCCTTGCCGGAATCTCCTTGTTCCTGCTGGCCTCGGCGAGCGCGAATACCGAGCTTTTTGCAGGCAGCTATCCGTTCCTGCTTGCGCTCAACGGCGCGGTGGTCGTTGCGATGGCTGCCCTCGTCGGCATTCAGCTGCGCCAGCTGTGGCGCGAGTACCGCCGCCGGGAGTTCGGCTCGCGGCTCAAGATGCGCCTGGTGCTGATGTTTGCGCTCATGGGCGTGGTGCCCGGCGTGCTCGTGTATGGCGTGTCCTTGCAGTTCGTCGTACGCAGCATCGAGTCGTGGTTCGACGTACGCGTCGATTCGGCGCTGGAGGGTGGCATTGCGTTGGGCCAGAGCGCCTTCGACTACCTCGTCAGCCAGGTGCGCGACAAGGCTGACGACATGGTGCTCGAACTCGAGCTTGCCAGCGCAGGAGCAGGGTCGGCCGCCTTGCTCAACCGCCTGCGCGAGCAGAGCGGCATCAGCAGCGCAACCATCATCAGCGCCAATGGCCAGGTGGTGGCGACGGCGGCCGACCAGAGTCATGGCCTCATCCCAGACCTGCCGTCGGTCGCCGAACTGCGCCAGGCCCGCCAGTCGCGCCATTTCCAGAGTGTCGACAGCCGCCCCGACGGACGTCTGGTGATTCGCGTCGTCACCCCCATCCCGCTGCGCACGCTGGCGGGTGAGCCCAATCTGCTGATGCTCCTTCAACCGGTACCGGAGTCATTCGGGCGCAGCGCCGAGGCTGTCCAGGAGGCCTATCGTGACTATCAGCAGCTCACCCTCGGGCGCAGCGGGCTCAAGCGCATCTACACCATCACGCTCAGCCTCACGCTGCTGCTCGCGCTGCTGACCGCACTCGCCGTCGCCTTCTTCATCGCCCGCCGGCTGGCGGCGCCTCTGCTCATCCTGGCCGAGGGCACACAGGCGGTGGCACAAGGCGACTTCAGCCCGCGCCAGGCCCTGCCGGCCAACGACGAACTGGGCGTGCTGACGCAGTCCTTCAACCGCATGACGCGGCAACTGCAGGACGCACGCGGCGCGGCCGAGCGTAGCCGTGCCGAGGTCGAAGCCGCCCGCGCTTACCTCGAGAGCGTGCTGGCCCACCTGTCCACCGGTGTGCTTGCCTTCTCGGTGGACGGCCAGCTGCGTGCGGCCAACCATGGTGCGCTGCAGATCCTGGCCGACGACCTTGCGGGGTTCGAGGATCTCGCGCTGGAGGACTGGCCTCGCCTCGACCTCTTCCGTGACACCTTGGTCGAGGGCTTCGCCAACAACGAGGGTGACTGGCAGACCCAGATCGACCTGCCGGTGAAGGACAGCTCGCCGCTCAGCCTGCTGATCCACGGCTCGCGTCTGCCTGCGGTCGGCGGCGGCGGGTTGGTCGTCGTCTTCGACGACATCTCCAGCCTGGTTGCGGCGCAACGCACCGCCGCCTGGGCCGAGGTGGCGCGCCGACTCGCGCACGAGATCAAGAACCCGCTGACGCCGATCCAGCTCTCCGCCGAGCGCCTTGCCTTCAAGCTGGCGGACCGCCTGGACGACAGCGGGCGAGAGATGCTCGAGCGCGCAACGACGACCATCGTCAACCAGGTCGAGGCGATGAAGAACCTGGTCAATGCCTTCCGCGACTATGCGCGCCTGCCTGCGCCGAAGCTGGCGGCGGTCGATCTGAATGCGCTGATCCGGGAGGTGCTGCACCTGTACGAAAGCTCCGCCGTGCGTGTGCGCACCGAACTCGCCACCGGTCTGCCGCCGGTCATGGGTGACAGCACCCAGCTAAGGCAGGTGATCCACAATATGCTGCAGAATGCGCAGGACGCGGTGACGGGCGTTGATGATGGCGAGGTGCGTGTGCTGACGCGCCGTGACGGCGAACGGGTTGTGCTGCTGTTCCGTGACAGCGGGCCCGGCTTTCCGGCTGAAGTGCTCGCCCGCGCCTTCGAGCCCTACTTCACGACCAAGTCGCGTGGCACCGGACTGGGTCTGGCGATCGTGAAGAAGATCGTCGATGAGCATGGCGGCGACGTGCGCCTGAGCAACCTCGAGGGCGGCGGTGCAGAGGTCCGCATCCGCTTGCGCCTGGCTGAAAACAAACAAGCTTGACGAAGACAATGGCAAAGATACTCATCGTTGACGACGAAATCGGAATCCGCGAACTGCTCTCCGAAATCCTGCGCGACGAAGGCCACGACATCCTGCTCGCCGAGAATGCCGCCGCTGCGCGTGCGGCGCGCAATGCGTTGCGGCCCGACATGGTGCTGCTGGACATCTGGATGCCGGACACCGATGGCATCACCCTGCTCAAGGAGTGGGCGGCCAACGGCCAGCTCAACATGCCGGTGGTGATGATGTCCGGCCATGGCACGATCGATACGGCAGTCGAGGCGACACGTATCGGTGCGATCGACTATCTCGAAAAGCCGATCGCACTGCAGAAGCTGCTTGCTGCGGTCAAGCGTGGGCTGCAACGGCCGCAAGCCCCGGGGGCGCCCGCTCCCTTGACCCTGTCGGCGTTCACGCGCTCGGTGCCGCTGCGCGAGCTCAAGCGCCGGGTCGAGCAGATATCCGGTAGTTCGCGCGTGCTGTTGCTGCGCGTCGGCAGCGGCAGCCTTGCCGAACTCGTTGCCCGCAGCGTGCAGCCGGGCAATGCCCCCTGGCTGGACCTGGGCGCTGTCAGCGCGCCGCTCGACCTGAGCCAGCTGCAGGCTACCCAGGGCGGCGTCCTGTTCGTGTCCGAGCTTGCCCGTCTGTCGCGTGCGCAGCAGAAGAACCTCGCCTTTGCCCTCGACCGCCTCGAGCGCTATGACTTGCGCCTCGTGGTCGCCACCGAGCGCAATCTGGAAGGGCTGGTCGCCGAAGGTTGGGAGGAGGGCTTGCTGAGCCGCTTGTTCGAGGTCAGCCTGGCCCCGCCCTCGCTGGCCGAGGTGCGCGACGACCTGCCGGAGCTGGCCAGCCAGCTTCTGCTGCACCTGATCGAGGGCGGCGATGTGCCCTTGCGGCGCTTGTCCACGGCAGCCCTGAACCAGCTGCGCAATCTGCCCTGGCCAGGGGGATATGCCGAGTTGCGCGCCGCAGTGAAGTCGCTCGCGCTCGGTACGCTGGAGGAGGAGATCGGCGCGGGCGAGGTCCGCCGCCTGCTTCCGCCCGATCTCTCCACCGGTGGCTGCGGGGTACCGCTCGACCAGCCCTTGCGCGAGGCGCGCGAAGCATTCGAGCGTCTCTACTTCGAGCACCACCTGCGCCTCGAGGGGGGCAACATGACGCGGCTTGCCGAAAAGACCGGGCTCGAGCGCACGCACCTCTACCGCAAGTTGAAGCAGCTCGGGTTGCAGGCTGGGCGGCGCCACGAAGAGGGCTGAGTAGCCGTTATCGCTATGATTGCTGCGGTGCAACAAAATCTTGGACCCTGCGCCGCGGGCGGCGTAGAATCCACAGCCTACATTCGTGTGCGGAAGTCAGCGTGAAGATCATCATTCTCGGCGCCGGCCAGGTCGGTGCGTCGGTCGCCGAAAACCTGGTGTCGGAAGCGAACGACATCACGCTCGTCGACACCAGCGAGGAGTACCTGGCTGCGCTGCGCGAACGGCTCGAAGTCCGTACCGTGTGCGGCAACGCGGCATCGCCGCGCGTGCTGCGCGAGGCCGGGGCGGACGACGCCGACCTGTTGATCGCGGTGACCCAGTCCGACCAGACCAACCTGTGCGCCTGCCGTATCGCCAAGACGCTGTACAACCTGCCCACCCGCATCGCACGCCTGCGCTCGACCGACTACGTCGACCATCCCGAACTGCTCGAGGACCACAATTTCGCGGTCGACTTCTCGATCTGCCCCGAGCAGGTGGTCACTGACTACATCAAGCGCCTCATCGCTTTTCCGGAAGCGCTGCAGGTGCTCGAGTTCGCCAACGGGGTGGTGAGCCTGATCTGCGTGCGCGCCTTCGAGGGCGGACCGCTGGTGGGGCATCCGCTCAAGGCGCTGCGTTTTCACCTGCCCAACGTCGAGGTGCGCATCGCCGCCATCTACCGTAATGGCGAGCCCATCATCCCCAAGGGCGATACCGTGATCCTGCCCGGTGACGAGGTCTTCTGCCTGGCAGCGACCGTGCACATCCGCAAGGTCATGGGCGAACTGCGGCGTTCGGACCGGCCGATGCGGCGCATCATGATCGCTGGCGGCGGCAACATCGGTTTCCGTCTGGCGCAGTCCATCGAGGAGAACTACCACGTCAAGATCCTCGAGCTGAACCGGGTACGTGCAGAGATGCTGGCCTCGCACCTGTCCCACGCCCTGGTGCTGCGCGGCGATTCGACTGACGAGAAGCTGCTCGAGAACGAGGGCATCGACGAGACCGACCTGTTCGTCGCGCTGACCAACGACGAGGAAGACAACATCATGTCGGCCTCGCTCGCCAAGCGCATGGGCGCGCGCCGCACACTGGCGCTGATCAACCGCAAGAGCTATGTCGACCTCGTGCAGGGCGGGCCGATCGACATCGCCATCTCGCCGGCTCACACCTCGATCGGTACCTTGCTGGCGCATGTGCGCCGGGGCGATGTCGTGGCCGTGCATAGCCTGCGCCGCGGTGCTGCCGAGGCGCTCGAGATCATCGCCCACGGCAACCGCAAGGATTCCAAGGTCGTCGGCCGCATGATCGAGGAGGTCCCCCTTCCAAAGGGGGCGACCATCGGCGCGCTCGTGCGTGACGTAAAGAACGACGAAGGGCGCATCCTGCGCAGCGAGGTCATCATGCCCCACCACGACACGGTGATCGAAGAGGATGACCACGTCATTGTCTTCTGTACCAGCAAGAACCTCGTGCGCAAGGTCGAGAAGCTGTTCCAGGTCAGCTTCACCTTCCTGTGACCCAGGGAATCGCCTGAATGCGCGCTTACCACCCCGCGCTCAATGCGCTCGGCCTGATCATCATGATCTTCGGCCTGCTCATGGGCTTTCCGCTCACCGTGTCCGCGGTGCTGGAGGATGGCGCCACCCTGGCCTACGACCAGGGCATCTTCGTCACCTTCGTCTCGGGCCTGCTGCTGTGGGCTGCCACGCGCTCGCGGCGCCGCGACCTGCGCGTGCATGACGGCTTCCTGCTCGTAGCCGCGAGCTGGGTGGTGCTGCCGGTGTTCGGTGCCCTGCCGCTGGTTGCCTACATCCCCGAACTGCGCTTCACCGACGGTTACTTCGAGGCGGTGTCCGGGCTCACCGCAACCGGCGCGACCGTGCTCACCGGTCTCGACGATCTACCCATCTCGATCAACCTGTGGCGTACCTTCATGCACTGGATCGGCGGCATGGGCGTCATCGTGCTGGTGGTGGCCATCCTGCCGCTGCTCGGCATCGGTGGCCGCCAGCTCTACAAGGCCGAAGTGCCTACACCGATGAAGGACGCTAGCCTGACGCCGCGCATCGCCGAGACCGCGAAGGGCCTGTGGATCACCTACGTGCTGCTCACCGTCGCCTGCGGCTTCGCGCTGTGGTGGGCGGGGCTGGAGGGCTGGGACGCGGTGATCCATGCTTTTTCGATTGCGGGCCTGGGCGGTTTCTCGAGCAAGGACGCCTCGATCGGCCACTTCGCCAACCTCAACGTCGAACTCGTCACCATCGTCTTCGCTCTCCTTGCCGGTCTCAACTACGCCACCCACTACCTGGCCCTGGTGCGGCGGACCTACAAGCCCTATCTGCGCGACCCCGAGATTCCCTTCTACTTCGCCGTGCTCGCCGGCAGCATCGTGCTCCTCACCGTGTACCTGATGCAGCATGGCGCGCACGACGATGCAGCCACCGCGCTACGCTATGTCGCCTTCCACGTCGTGTCGATTTCCACCTCGCTCGGCCTGGCGACCTACGACTACACGCTGTGGCCGATGTTCGCCCAGATCTGGATCCTGTTCCTGGGCAGCTTCATCGCCTGCTCGGGCTCGACCGGCGGCGGCATCAAGATGATGCGCGCGATGATCCTCTACAAGCAGGTGTTCCGTGAGATCGTGCGCTCGCTGCATCCGCAGGCGGTGCGTCCGGTCCGCCTCGGTACCAAGCCCGTACCCGAGACCATCCTGCACGCGGTGCTTGGTTTCAGTTTCATGTACATGGTGTCGATCGTCAGCCTGACGCTGATCCTGTCGGCGACCGGTCTCGAACTCATCACCGCCTTCTCCGCGGTGGTGGCCTGCCTCAACAACACCGGCCCCGGCCTCGGCCTGGTGGGCCCGGCGTCCAATTACCAGGGGCTCGAGGACATCCACAAGTGGGTGCTGTCGTTCACCATGATCCTCGGCCGCCTGGAGATCTTCACCTTCCTCGTCGTGCTCACGCCCACCTTCTGGCGGCGCTGAGCCTGCGCCAGGAGCGCCCCGGCTGCACCTGGATTGACGCTCGACAAGCCCCGAGCGACGCGGGAAAGGCGATAATCACGCCTTCAGCCCCCTTCAGCCAGATTGCCAGCCTCAAAGGACTCGCCGTGAGCCACCTGAAGAACGACACCTTCCTGCGCGCCCTGCTGCGCCAACCCACCGAATACACGCCCGTCTGGCTCATGCGCCAGGCTGGCCGCTATCTGCCCGAGTACTGCGAAACCCGCCGCCGCGCAGGCAACTTCCTGAACCTGTGCAAGAGTCCGGCGATGGCGTGCGAGGTCACCCTGCAGCCGCTGGCGCGCTACGACCTCGACGCCGCCATCCTGTTCTCCGACATCCTCACCGTACCCGATGCGATGGGTCTGGGCCTGTACTTCGCCGAAGGCGAGGGTCCGCGCTTCGAGCGTCCGCTCAAGGACGAGTGGGAGATCCGCAACCTGACCGCGCCCGATCCCCACGCCGAGCTGCAGTACGTGATGGATGCGGTGAGCGAGATCCGCCGCGCACTCGACGGTAGCGTGCCGCTGATCGGCTTTTCCGGCAGTCCGTGGACGCTGGCCTGCTACATGGTCGAAGGCGGCTCGTCCGACGACTACCGCAAGGTCAAGAGCATGGCCTACAGCCGCCCCGACCTGATGCACCACATCCTGGAGGTGACCGCGCAGGCGGTGGTCAAGTATCTCAACGCCCAGATCGAGGCGGGCGCACAGGCGGTGATGGTGTTCGATTCCTGGGGCGGGGTGCTGTCCGAAGCCGCGTACAAGGAGTTCTCGCTGCGTTACCTGGAGCAGGTCGTCTCCGGACTCATCCGCGAGCGTGACGGCCAGCGTGTGCCCAGCATCGTGTTCACCAAGGGCGGCGGCCTGTGGCTGGAATCGATCGCTGCCATCGGCAGCGACGCGGTGGGTCTCGACTGGACCATGGACATCGGCCGTGCCCGCCGCCTGGTCGGCGACAAGGTCGCGCTCCAGGGCAACCTCGACCCGAACGTGCTGTTCGCGCCCGCCGACGCCGTAGCTGCGGAAACCCGACGCATCCTCGATGCCTACGGCAACCACCCTGGCCATGTCTTCAACCTCGGGCATGGCATTTCGCAATACACCCCGCCCGAGAGCGTCAGCGTGCTGGTCGACACCGTGCATGCCTACAGCCGCGAACTGCGCGCACGCGGCTGAAAGCCGTCATGGGCGGCGACTTGGGTCGTCCAGGTCGCCGCCTGTCAAGCACAATATTGCGCGCAAAGTGCTTGACTTATGCACATCCAGCGGTTCCGGCCTCATTGGCGGGTGCTTAACCAGCTGCTTGTGGGTGCATTCAATAAGTTATTGAAAATTAACGAGTAAATAATCGCGCAATGTTAAGGCATTGTGACGAAAAGCCTTATGTGGCGCAGGTTTGGGGCTGATTCACCCAGGTTCCCCACAAACTTATCCACAGCTTTTGTGGACAAGCCAAAAGGGCCATTCTGGCCCAGAGACTTGACCTTCGTTTTCTCCATCCGGTCTCATCAAGGTGCTGCAAGCGCCTGACACAAAAGCCTTTTTACAAGGTCATCCATCATCCCATGACCATTGTCCGCGTTGCCTTGCCCGTTCCGCTGCCGCAAGTCTTTGATTACGCTGCGGCAGATGCCACTGAAGCGGACGTCGGGCGGTGTGTGAAGGTGCCCTTCGGGCGCGGCGATCGCAACGGTTTGATCGTCGCCCTCGGCAACACGGCCGATGTCGAACCAGCACGCATCAAGACCGTACACCACATCCAGCGCGAGGTACCGGCACTGCCGGCAGACTGGTTGGCGTTGGTCGATTTCGTTGCACGCTACTATCACGCGCCCCTGGGCGAGGTGGTTGCACTGGCCTTGCCGCCTGGCCTGCGTCGCGCCGACGGTGTGAGCGACGCCGACGAGGACCCCCTGCTCGAGATCGGCGAGGCCGGCCGGCGTGCGCTTGCCGACGCCCGCC
>ERZ761609.2507-NODE-2507-length-13426-cov-37.457183_pt1 | contig 13426 bp, 10 predicted proteins | sample MGYA00511163_ERZ761609 | MGnify/ENA primary metagenome ERZ761609 (study PRJEB28899, sample SAMN02445070) | bioreactor sludge metagenome | biome: EBPR sludge | place: Australia: Brisbane, Thorneside Wastewater Treatment Plant | collected 2011-12-16 ... | reverse complement strand
CATCTGCTGACCTTACGAGGTTTGCAGGTGTTGCACTTCACTTTTGAATCCGCCCACCCGCGCTGAAGTGGGTGAATATGACAGCAACTTCGGTGATCCCACACTGGCAGACAAATACAACTCGCAGTATTCACGATTTGTGGTAGGAATTAAGTTGGAACGTACTTTGGCAGATGCGGGGTATGCTTTTAAATTAATATTTCCTGTTTTTGTGGCCATGCTGATTGCGATTCTCCACTTCTTTATCCCGATTGAGTCAGTCTCTAGATTCAATTTGGCGGTGGGCTCTATATTTGCTTCTGTTGGTGCGAGCTACACCATAACCAATAGTTTGCCACAATCCAGTTACATGAGTTTGGCAGAGCTAATCAATCTAACAACAATTGTGTTTATTCTGATCTGCCTATGTGGATCAGTTTATTCTTTTTATCTGTTCAAGCAAGAAGGTGGTGCGTTCAAATACAAGGTATTCGACAAGTGGTTTGCCTCGTCCATTTTTGGGCTGTATTCAATTTTGATGATTGCGATTATTGGACTCCGATCTTGAGTCCTGGCAACACTTCAAGATGCTTGCCACCCCCAGTCGGCGCTGCAAACACCGGACGGCGCTGCCCGGCGTGGTGAGCACAGGCAGGCCCGTCGCCTCCACGACCACACCAGCAGCACGGGCCATGCTGAACTGCGCCAGGGCAATCACAGCACAGCCTTCATCCTGGAGGCGTCGGGCTGCCTGCACCACGCAGGTATCGTGCGCGGCAAAGTCCCCCCTGTTCAGGGCCTGCATGGCTTCCTCGGTGAGTTCACAACGCAGATCCACAGATGACGGAAACTCTCCCGGCATCGTTGCCAAGGTAGGGCCGAAAGAGGCCACCAGGCCCACGCGGCCACCCATGGCGGCTGCTTCATCAATCATGGCCTCGTTCGGCTTGAGCACGGGCATGTGAGGGCGGCGCGCTGCGACCGCCTCGATGCACGGGCCAAATGCCGAGCAAGTGAACAGGATGCCGTGCGCGCCCTGAGCTTCGGCATAGGCCGCCAGAGTTTCAAAGCGTGCGTGCATGTCGGCGTCCAATCCGGTGCCGCGACGCGCCAGGTCGGCAGACAGGCTGTCGTCCAGCAGGTTCATGCAAATGGCCTCGGGCCAAGCCGATGCCATTTCCACGTTGATCGGCCCGACCGAGTGCGCCAGTGCATGAATGAGTGCAATGCGCACCGGCCGCGCCACGCTCACGCCCCTGCCAGCGACGGCTTGACAGCGCGGCGGCGCTGCAACCCAACCACCACCGCCAGCAGCAACAGCGCTGGCACAAACCACCACTCTTTGGCAGGCCGATCAGCAGGCACCTCAACCGATGTGATGCGGAAGCTCTGCTCAATGCCCAATTTCTCGGCCACGGTACCAAACTTGACCCCCACCACCATCAGCGCGTCACCATCTGGCATGACCGTCAGGCCAGCACTGGCCAAGCGGGTTTTGGCGTCACCTGCCTCACCCAGCGGAATCAACACACCTTTGCGGACTTCTTTGCCATCCATGTTCAAACCTTCGATCCAGACCCGCTTACCCGTCTGGGGCGGGGCCGCCTCGATCGCCTGCACCATGGCCGCCCCCTTCAGGTCGTCAAAGGGTGGGTGCACCATGTCCATCCAGAAACCGGGGCGGAACAAGGTGAAGCACACCAGCAGCAGGGCCGCGGTTTCATACCAACGGTTGCGTGCAAAGAAGTAGCCGGACGTGGCTGCGGCAAACACCAGCATGGCCACCAGTGCCGATGCCATGGTCAGCGCCACATGCAACGGCCCGTCCAGCCCAATCAGCAGCAACTGGGTGTTGAAGATGAACAGGAACGGCAAAATGGCCGTGCGCATGCTGTAGTAGAACGCCGTGATGCCGGTCTGGATGGGGTCGTGCTTGGCAATGGCTGCCGCCGCAAACGAAGCCAGGCCCACGGGCGGTGTCACGTCGGCCATCAGACCAAAGTAAAACACGAACAGGTGCACGGCAATCAGCGGCACGATCAGTCCGCTTTGCGCCCCCAACTCCACAATGACAGGTGCCATCAGCGTGGAAACCACGATGTAGTTGGCGGTAGTGGGCAAGCCCATGCCCAGGATCAGGCTGATGACCGCCACCAACACCAGCATGAGCATGAGGTTGCCACCAGACAGCAACTCCACCACCTCGGTCATGACCAGACCCACGCCGGTGAGCGACACGGTACCGACGATGATGCCCGCAGCGGCAGTGGCCACGCCAATACCGATCATGTTGCGCGCACCGATGACCAGACCATCGATCAGGTCCTGCCAACCTGCCTTCAGGTGCTCGATCGGACGGTGGTCATTGCGGAACAGGCCAATGATGGGCTTTTGCGTCAGCATGACAAACACCATGAACATGGTGGCCCAGAAGGCAGACAGCGCAGGTGAGAGCCGCTCCACCATGAGGCACCACACCAGCACCACCACCGAAAGCAGGTAGTGCAGGCCAGACTTGACCGTGGGCCCCGTCTCGGGCAGCTCGAACACCGGCGCGTTGGGGTCGTCCAGTTCCAGCACCGGCTGGCGTGAACCGACCCAGAGCAAGCCCACATACGCGGCCACCACACCGATACCGATGACCGGCAGTGCCGCATCGCCCAGCAGGGTTTTGAGGAAATCGATGACATAGTAGGTCACACCGGCCAGGACGATGAAGCCGCTCAGCGTCATCAGGAATGACACCAGTCGTTGCGTACCCGTGCTGTTGCCACGGCGGGGCAGACCTTGCATGTTGGCCTTCAGCGCCTCCAGGTGCACGATGTAGAACAACGCGATGTAGGAAATGATGGCTGGCAGGAAGGCATGCTTCATCACATCCACATACGGGATGCCCACGTACTCGACCATCAGGAACGCGGCAGCGCCCATCACCGGCGGCATGATCTGTCCGTTGACCGAAGACGACACTTCCACCGCACCGGCCTGGTCACCCCGGTAACCCACGCGCTTCATCAGTGGGATGGTGAAGGTGCCGGTGGTGACCACGTTGGCAATCGACGAACCTGAAATGATGCCGGTGGCCGCAGATGACACCACGGCGGCCTTGGCCGGGCCACCGCGCATGTGACCCAGCAGGGCAAATGCAGATTTGATGAAGTAGTTGCCCGCACCCGCCTTGTCCAGCAACGAGCCGAACAGCACAAACAGGAAGATGAAACCGCTGGAGACACCCAGCGCCACACCGTACACACCCTCGGTGGTGAGCCACTGGTGCGTCATTGCACGGTCAAGTGACGCGCCCTTGTGCGCCATCATGTCCGGCATGTAAGGGCCGGCAAACGTGTAAACCAGGAACACCACGGCCACCACCACCATGGCCAGGCCCAGCACGCGGCGGGTGGCTTCGAGCAACAGCACGATGCCAAGTACCGCCGTCCACACATCCATTGGTGTGGGCTGACCCGGCCGCGCTGCCAGTTCACGGTAGAAAATGAAAATGTAGGCAGCAGAGAACGCCCCCAGCAAGGCAAACACCCAATCCAACGCAGGCACATGCTTGCGCGGTGAGCGCTTGGTGGCGGGGTAGGCCAAGAACGCCAGAAACACGGCAAACGCCAGATGAATGGCACGGGTCTGCGTGTCATTCAGCACGGGTATCAGATTGGACACCATGTACGGCAGCGGCGAGGCGATCCACAACTGGAACAGTGACCACGCCAGGGCTACCCCTGTGATCAATTTGGCAACCGTCGGGCCGGGCTGACGGCCGCCGGTGTCGTTGTCTTCAACCAGCTGGTTGACATCAATATCGGCGACATTGGTTTTGGCGTTCATGCTGAACTCCCGGGAAAAACGTGAAGCTGCAATGGGGCGGTCATGCCAACAGCCCAAGCAAACACAAGCATCAAAAAAGCCCCATGCTGGCAACGCAACATGGGGCGGCTGATCAGGCAGGCAGGATTACTTCATCCAGCCTTTTTCCTTGTAGTACTTCACGGCACCGGGGTGCAACGGGGCCGACAGGCCGGCCTTGATCATTTTTTCAGGCTGCAGACCTGCAAAGGCTGGGTGCAGTTTCTTGAAGTCTTCGATGTTGTCGAACACCGCCTTGGTGAACAGGTAGACCTCGTCGTCAGACTTCTTGGCCGACGTCACGATCGTGGCCAATACACCGTAAGTGTCCAGCTCTGCAGCCTGCGACGGGTAGGTTTTGGCAGGGATGCGAGCATCGGAGTAGTAGCTGTTGGCTGCCACCAGTTTGTCCACGGCAGCGCCGGTGATGTTCACCAACTGCGCACCGCAAGTGGTCAATGGGTCCTGGATGTTGGCGCTGGGGTGCCCCACCACATAGAAGAATGCGTCAATCTTGTTGTCGCACAGGGCGGCACCGTGCTCGTCGGGCTTCAGCTCGGACACGGCTGCAAAGTCGCTGGCCTTCATGCCGGTGGCGCCCATCAGTTCATCGACCGACGAACGGGTGCCCGAACCGGGGTTGCCAATGGCCACACGCTTGCCCTTGAGGTCAGCCAGACCTTTGATGTTGGCTTCTTTGCGGGCCACCAGCGTGAGGGGCTCCGGGTGCAGCGACAGCACGGAGCGCAGGTCAGGCACTGCCTTGCCGTCAAACGCTTTCAGGCCCTTGGTGGCGTTGAACTGCGCGTCGGACTGGGCCACGCCAAAGTCGAGGTCGCCACCGTTGATGGTGTTGATGTTGGCCACAGAGCCGCCGGTGGATTCCACCGTGCAGCGGTAACCATGCTTGGAGCGGTCTTTGTTGACCAGGCGACACACAGCACCACCTGCCGCGTAATAAACGCCTGTGACACCGCCTGTGCCAATCGTCATGAACTTCTGCTGGGCCATCACCGGGGTAGCGGGTGCCATCAGGGTCACGGCAGCCGCCACGGCGCCGAGGTAAGCAGTCAACTTCTTCATGGGTACATCTCCTATGGGTTTTACAGAGTTGGTTAACGGGGCTCAGCCTCGTGGGCTGTGTTCATCGCTGGCAAACCGGCATCTTAATGAAAGCTTTGTGAAAGACTGCATGCAACGGGGCGGGATAAACCCTAGAAGCCATGCAAAATTTTCATGTCGTCAGGCATTTGTCAAGTAATGCCCCGTCCAGCGCACGAGCCAGGCGTGCCACAACGGTGTCCAGTTCGTCTTCGCTGACAATGAACGGCGGTGCCAGCAGCACGTGGTCGCCACAGCGGCCGTCTACCGTGCCGCCCATCGGGTACACCAGCAAGCCCTCTGCCATGGCAGCGGCTTTCAGCCTGGCGTGGAGTTTGAAAGACGGGTCAAACCACTGACGGCTCTCCCGGTCTTGCACCAACTCGAGCCCCCAGAAGAGACCCCTGCCCCTGATGTCGCCCACGTTGGGGTGGGCACCCAACACGTCCGACAAGCGCTGCTGAAAAAAGCGGCCCCGTTCTCGGACCTGGGCCAGCAAACCGTCACGCTCGATCACCTGCTGCACCGCCAGCGCGGCTGCACATGCCACCGCATGCCCGAGGTAGGTGTGCCCGTGCTGAAACAGCCCGCTGCCGCAGCGTAGCGCGTCAACCAGGCGCTGTTGCACCAGCACCGCCCCGATAGGCTGGTAGCCTCCGCCCAAGCCTTTGGCAACGGTCAGCAGGTCGGGTACCACACCCTCCTGCTCGCAGGCGTGCAAGGTGCCGGTGCGGCCCATGCCACACATCACCTCGTCGAGGATCAGCAAAATGCCGTGGCGGTCGCACAGGTCGCGGATGCCCTTCAGGTAGCCTGGCACCGGTGTGAGCACGCCTGCGGTGGCGCCACCGACCGTCTCGGCCACGAACGCAATGATGGTGTCCCCACCCAGCCGGTCGACTTCTTCACTCAGCTCGGAAACCAAGCGCTGGCCATACTGCTCTGGCGTCTCACCTGCCAACTGGTCGCGATACGGGTAGCACGGCGACACGTGCGTGACGTCAATGAGCAGCGGCTTGAACTGCTCCCGCCGCCAGGCGTTGCCGCCGACCGCCAACGCCCCCAAAGTGTTGCCGTGGTAGCTCTGACGGCGGGCCAGAAAATGTCGACGCTGGGGTTGGCCCACCTCGACGAAGTATTGCCGCGCCAACTTGAGGGCGGCCTCCACCGCTTCTGAACCACCACTCACAAAGTAAGCATGGCTCATCCCAGCCGGGGCACGACTGATGAGTTTTTCAGCCAGTTCCTCTGCCACCTCGGTGGTGAAGAAACTGGTGTGCGCATAGGCCAGCCGGTCAATCTGTGCGTGCATGGCTGCCAGCACAGCTGGGTGGGCATGCCCCAAGCAAGAGACCGCCGCACCACCCGACGCGTCGATGTAAGACCGCCCGTCGGCATCGAACAGGTACACGCCTTGGCCGCCCGAGGCGACCGGCGGGCAGGATTGGAGTTGGCGGTGGAGGACGTGAGTATGCAGAGACATGGTGTCAGCAAGGCGTAGCAAGATGTGGCGGAAAAAGGTGCTGCAAAGTCTAGGCGGCATCCACGCAGGAGCGGAAATGCTTTTTGGCGCCGACCCATGACTTTTGGTTATGGGTGACAGCCCGATCGGCATTTCCGCAGCGGCCGTCCACTGGTTAGAGTGCGGGCCATGCACACCACCCACACGTCCCCTCGGCACGCCGTCGTCATCGGTGCGGGCATCATCGGTTTGAGCACGGCCTGGTGCCTCCAGCGCGACGGCTGGCGGGTGACCGTCATCGACCGCGACGCGCCCGGCCAAGGAGCCAGTGGTGGCAACGGTGCGCAGCTGAGCTATTCCTACGTGGCACCGCTGGCCGAGCCTTCCATCTGGCGGCAACTGCCCAAACTGCTGCTGAAAGCCGATTCACCGCTGAAATTTCGTCTGCAGGCCGATGCCCGGCAATGGGCGTGGGGCCTTCGCTTTCTGGCGGCCTGCCGGGCAGACGTGGCCGAAGCCACCACCGCGCAACTGCTGGCGCTGGCCGCTGAGAGCCGTGCGGCGTTCGAACAACTGCTGCGCACCGAGTCGCTCGACTGCGATCACTCGACCACCGGCAAACTGGTGCTGTACCCCGATAGCGACTCGTTTGCGGCAGCCCAGCGCCAGCTGGACCTGCAACGCCGCCTGGGTTGCCAGCCACAGTTTGCGCTGACACCCCAGCAATGCACCGACATCGAACCCACACTGGCAGACTTTGCACACCGCGTTGCCGGTGGCATCCACACACCCAGCGAAGGCGCGGCTGACTGCCTGAAAGTGTGCGAGGGCTTGCACTCCCGTCTGGCTGAACGCGGTGTGCGGTTTGTGCTGGGTAGCCGGGTGAAAGGCTGGGCCAGGGAAGGTAACCGCATCGCTGCCATCGACACCGATGTGGGCCAACTGGTGGCTGATGCCTTTGTGCTGGCAGCCGGCACGGACTCTGCCCGCCTGGGCAGCTTGCTTGGCCTGGATGTGCCGGTGTACCCACTCAAGGGCTACAGCATCACCCTGCCACTGGAATCACCTGCTGCTGCGTCGGCAGCGCCCAAGCTGAGCGTGACCGACCTGGGCCGCAAAGTGGTGTTTGCCCGCCTGGGCGACCGCCTGCGCGTCGCGGGGATGGCCGAGTTGGTGGGCGAGAACCTGAGCATTCCACCCTCGCGGATCGACTCCCTGCGCGCCACCACCGCCGATGTGTTCCCCCATCTTCCGATCATGGGCGATACGGCGGGTTGGGCGGGGCTGCGTCCGGCCACACCCACGGGCCGGCCGCTGGTGGGCTCGGTGCCCGGCGCACCGGCCAATCTCATGCTGAACACCGGGCACGGTGCACTGGGCTTCACGCTGGCCATGGGCAGTGCCGAGCGTGTGACCAACGCACTGCGGGAAAGCATCAGCCTGGCGTGACACCCACGTCTTGCAGCGCCTGTTGCATGCACCGCGTGAACTGGCGCACAACTTGTGAATTCGGCCGCGCCTTGGGCCGCAAGGCCTGAAGCGGCACGTCAATGGCGGGCTGCAGGGGCACCACGTCCACCCGCGTCCTGTCGGCCGATGCGGCCGTGCAACTGTCCACCAGCGTCAACCCGACCCCATGCTGCGCCAGGGCCAAGGCCACGTGGTAGGTCTGCACGGTCATCACAACGTCCAGGCCGTGCGCCGCGTCCTGCATCACATGGGTCAGCAGGCGGCCCAAAGGGTCCTGTGCATCCAGCGCCACAGTGGGCAAACCCGCCAGTTGACCCAGTGTCACGCCACGCCCGGCCACTGCAGCGGCAGGCAGCATGTTTTTCGGTGCCACGCAGACCACCTGGCGGTGGCCGAGCGGCTCCGCCACCAGCGCCGGGTGCGGCGGGGCACTGAAAACGAAGCCCACATCGGCCTCCTGCAGCACCAGAGACGACACGATCTGGGGGGAATGCAGCGCCTGGTGGTGCACCACCAGGGCGGCATGCTTCTGCCGGAACAGATGCATGGCGCGGGGCAGCACCTCGTGGCTCATGGCCAGCACAGTCAGTACACGCAACTCGCCATGGCTACGCCCCTGTCGCAGATTGGCCGACAGACGCCTGACTTCATCCAACTGCGCAAACAGGCGCTCGACATGCGGGTACAGCGTCTGCGCCTCCTGCGTGGGCACCAGGCGCCCACCGGCACGCTGAAACAGCGGAAACCCGAGTTGCAACTCCGCATGCTGCAACGTCCGGCTGACCGCCGGTTGGGTGACGTTGATGGTGCGTGCCGCCGCGCTCACACTGCCGGTGAGCATGACGGCATTGAACACTTCGATGTGACGCAGGCGCATGTTGCCTGGTGCCGCCAGCGGCGGCACTCAACGCTGGCGTTGCGGTGCCTTGGGACGCAGGTTGCCGCAATCGGACGACACCCACCGGCCGGATTGGGTCATGTCCATGGACGCAGGCTTGCCCTCAGCCAGCATGCGAACCTTGAAGTCACCGCTGTAAAAAGTATTCCCGTTGAAAGTGAAGCTGCCTTCACCTTCTGCTTTGCTCTCGTCCTTGCAGACAAACCGCACCTTCATGCTGTTGGCCGTCCGCTGGGTAATGGTGTGCGTGCAATCGTCGTCATGGCTGGGAATGTCGGCCTTGGCAGCCTCTTCGGGCGTCAGGCAGTAGCGCATCCGGGTGGTGTGACCGTCGGCAGACATGCTGGCCCCCTGCTGGGCCATCATCTGTTCCATCATTTTTCGCTCGGCAGGCGGCATGGCTGCCAACTGCTTGCGCATTTCGTCCATGGCCTTGGCCATCTCACCACTGGCGCTTTTCAGCACCGTGGTGTGTTCCCACAAGCCGGGTTTTTGCGATTGGGCGTGGGCCGACGTAGCAGCCAGAAAGCCTGCTGCCAACAGGGCGCAAGCGGGATGGAAACGGATGGACATGTGAAGCTCCCCATCAATGAAACACGTCAACGACCTGACAGACAACCCGTGCACTGTACACCGTGGTTTTTGCAGGCGGCAATCCAGTCACTGCACCATACTTTCACACACCGCACCCCCAGTGCCCCGCACCTTCAGCGTCACAGGCTTGCCTTCTGCCAGGGCAGCCCAGCGGGTGGCATCGACCGCGCACACCCATTGTTTGCCTTTGGCTGACTGCAAGGTGACCTGATAGGCCTCGCGGCGGCTGCCCAGTCGCTCGGCCCCCAACACAGCCACACCGCCACTCCACCCCAGACCACCGCCAGGCGCTGCCGCCAGCAGCGGTTGCGGCCAGGCTGGTGCCAGGCTGGCATGACCGGCCAGTTTATCGGTGCGCAGCACCTGCCAGCGGTTGACGCGGTAGTGGCAGCGGGTGTCGTAAACCGGTTCATCCCGGTAGCGCGGGGTGCATTCCTGGCGTCGGCTGAAACTGCCATCCCCCATGTCCACCCTGACCGTTTGGCAGTCCTGTCCGTCCGGCACCTGACGCGTGCCCCGTTGCTCGCGCGAGCGGGTGACCTGGTAGGCATCGGAAGGCAGGGCATCGCACCAGGCAGACGTGGTCAATGCGGTGAAACGCTCCACGTCGACCTCGCGCGTCCAGGCTTTGTCAACCAGTTGCGCCGTTTCGTCATGCTTGCTGACAAACAGGTAACCAACGATGGTCAACACTGCCACGATCACTGCGGCCACCACAGCCAGCCACCGCAAGCTGCTTGATGGTTGTTTGGGCCCGCGTGTTGACGGGGCAGCCAGAGGCGGACGTGGCACCTCGGTGGGCGCGGGCTGCGCCGGCACTTCCGTCACGCGCTTGACTTCTGCCGCGCCCTCTTTGGGGCCACCGCAGTTCACGCAGAATTTTGCTGCCGCCGAATTGGGTGATTCGCACCAGGTGCACGCCCAGTCCACGCCCACATAGCGGTGGTGCCGGGCCTCGACCTCCTGACCAGGTGGCGGGAAATAGCGTTTGTCCGGATCCTGTGCGGCACCACACTGCGGGCAATGCCGGTGGGCCACACCCAGCAGACCCTTCGCCCCGCACTGGGCGCAGTCCCACAGCATTTCATACAAAGGATCTGTCATCCGAGTATCCGGGCGGGCAGTGCCCGCCGTTCAGGCCAGACCAGCCAACTTGCCTGGCAGCCAAGCGGCTGGCTCAATCCTCTGCCGCACGACCCATGCGCGCAGCCGCTTCCCTGCGCAGGGACACCGCGTCTTCCTCGCAAAGTGTCTTGTCTTTGCTGGTGAGTTTGAACACGCGGATGGTGTTGTGCACCGTGGACACCAGTCCGTCCTGCACGTCGGACACCGAGGCCAACTCTTCCGCCATCGCCGCGTTCTGTTGCGTGATGGTGTCCAGTTGGGCCACCGCCTGGTTGATCTGGCTCACCCCCAGATCCTGTTCCTTGCTGGCATGCTCTATCTGGCTGAGGATGTCCGCCGTCTTGGCCACAGCTTCCATGGAGCCGCGCATGCGCTCCAGCGCACGCTCGGTGCGTTCGTTGCCTTTGGCCACACGCTCGCTGGACTCGTCAATGAGGCTGCGCACATCTTTGGCGGCTGACGTGGTGCGCTGCGCCAGCGCACGCACCTCGGATGCCACCACGGCAAAACCACGGCCCTGCTCACCGGCACGGGCGGCCTCGACAGCGGCATTCAGCGCCAGGATGTTGGTCTGGAAGGCCACGCCCTCGATGAGTTTCAGGATCTCGCCAATTTTTTTGGACGATGCCTCGATCTCGCCCATGGTCTCGCTGGCCGACTGCACCGCACCCAGGCTGCGGTTGGAGAGTTCGGTTGCCTCGCTGGCCAGTGTGGCCCCCTCCTGCGCCAACTGTGCCGTGTTGCGCAATTGTCCTGTGATCTGCTCCAGCGCAGCAGCGGTTTGCTCCAGGCTGCTGGCCTGGGCTTCGGCCCGGGCTGACATCTCGCGGCTGCCCGACGACAGTTCGCGCGAACCGGTGCGCAGGTCGGCCACTTCATGCCGGGCATCGCGCACCACGGTGCGAACACCCAGTACCAGCTGCTGGATGGCAGCCAGCATGCGACGAGTCTCGCCCACGCCGAGCACCGGCGGCAATGTGTTCATATCTCCAGCTGCTGCCTGCTCGATGGCTGCCCTGACATCCTTGACTGGCTTCACGAACTTCTGCCAGATGACCCACAAGGCCAAACCGGCGGCAACCCAACCAACAGGCTCACTCACCAAATCTGGCGCATCGAAAACATTCTCCAACACATGCGCAATCTGCGTCGCAAACAGCACCATGATGATCGACCATCCCCATGGACTGGGTTTGAGCTTGCGCATCAGCTTGCCGACGGTTGTGGTGGACACCACGTCGCCCGCCTCCAACCCGATGGTCACCCGGCCATTGCGTGCCTGCTCGTTCATCTTGGCGTACAGCGCAGCCGCGCCGTCAATTTCCTGTTGGGAAGGCCGAAAACGAACAGACAGGTAACCCAAGATGCGTTCACCATCGCGCACCGGCGTGGCATTGGCGCGCACCCAGTAGTGGTCACCTGTTTTGCGGCGGTTCTTGACAATGCCAGACCAGGGCCTGCCGGATTCGATCGTGGCCCACATGTCCCGGAAGGCCTCTTCTGGCATGTCCGGGTGGCGCACCAGGTTGTGAGGTTGCCCCAACAATTCGTCTTCGGTGTAGCCACTGACCGCCACAAAGTTCTTGTTGCAATAAGTGATGCGGCCTTTCAGATCAGTGACCGAAATCAGCGTCTGGTCGGCTGGGAAAGTGAACTCGCGTCCGGAAACCGGTTGATTGTTGCGCATCTCGACTCACTCCTGGAACGGTGGGTAAACAGCCTGTGCTGTGAATCCTTTGGTCTGCCTACGTGGCAGCCTGTGCCCGCACAGCCAAGCGGACACATTCTGCACGAAAAAGGTGCTGGTTTTCCCTTGATTTTTCAGCCTGCCTCAGCGTTCAGCGGGCTGGGCAGTGCGCAAGGTACGGCTGAGCATCACCACCGGAATCAGCCCGACGGCCACCAGCGCCAGCGCTGGCAACGCAGCTTCGCCCAGCCGTTCGTCACGCGCCAGCTGGTAGGCCATCACGGCCAGGGTGTCGGTGTTGAATGGTCGCAGCACCAGTGTGGCGGGCAGCTCCTTCATCACATCGACGAACACCAGCAGCGCGGCTGCGGCCGTTGAGCGGCGCAGCAACGGCCAGTGCACCCGCCAGGCCAGCGCCAGCCCGGTGCTGCCCAGCATGCGGGCCGATTCATCGAGGCTGCCGGGAATGCGCACATACCCGCTCTGCACGGATTGCAGGGCCACGGCCACAAACCGCACCAGGTAGGCCCAAACCAGCCCCAGCACCGTGGCCGTGAGCCAAAAACCCGCACTCGACTCGGGTGCCACCGCCTGCAACCAGCCCACCGGCAGCAACAGCCCCACCACAATGACCGCACCGGGCACCGCATAGCCCAGCGCGGCCAGCTGGGCCACGGCATGGGTGAAGCGCCTGTGCCAACCCTGCGCGGTGTGGGTGCGCACACCATGCGCCAACAACAGCGCCACGCCCACGGCCAGGGTGGCACTCAGGCCCGCCAGGCTCAGGCTGTTGAGCGCCCAACCTGCAAAGGGTGCCCAGTTCAACTCATCCCAACCGCCCACCAGCGGGCGCAGCATGAACCCGACCGGCAGCACAAACCCGAAAGCCACCGGCAGGCCGCACACCAGCCAGGCCCACACCGCGCGGGCACCCCGCAGGCGGACGGGCTGCGCCTCGGCGCCCACCGCCCGGCCACCCTTGGTCACGGCAAAGCGCATGCGGCGCTGCGCCGCATGCTCCAGCCGCAACAGCACGGCCACCACCAGCAGCAAGACCGTGGCCAACTGGGCGGCGGCATAACGGTTGTCCATGACCAGCCAGGCCTTGTACACACCCGCCGTGAAGGTCTGAATACCGAAGTAACTGGCCACACCAAAATCGGCCAGCGTTTCCATGAGTGCAAGCGCCACCCCGGCGGCCACAGCCGGGCGGGCCAGCGGCAGCGCCACCTCGCGGATGCAGATCGGAAGAGCA
>ERZ761609.2506-NODE-2506-length-13439-cov-12.713912_pt1 | contig 13439 bp, 13 predicted proteins | sample MGYA00511163_ERZ761609 | MGnify/ENA primary metagenome ERZ761609 (study PRJEB28899, sample SAMN02445070) | bioreactor sludge metagenome | biome: EBPR sludge | place: Australia: Brisbane, Thorneside Wastewater Treatment Plant | collected 2011-12-16 ... | reverse complement strand
CAGCCGTCATCAATTCACGATGAATCCCCACGCGCCTTAGAGCACTTTCAGTGAATTCCAATTCACAGAAAGTGCTCTATCTTTTTGTTTTTTCGCATTTTCTTAACGCGAACCGGAATCCACTTCGCTTGAAAATGCTCTAGCAGTATGCCCGTTGTCATTCAGCCAGGGCGCTTGGCTGCCAACGCTCAGTTCGGATCAAACGGACAGCTTTGACGAAGAGTTTCGACGCGCCTAACCCTTCACGGCACCCGCAGTCAGGCCGCTGACGATCTGGCGCTGGAAGACCAGGACCAGCAGCAGCAGCGGCGCGGTGATCGACACGGCTGCAGCGACGGCCTCGACCTGATCGCGCATCGTCGTTTCCGCGTTGAAATAGCTCGTGACGGCCGGGACCATGGTCTGGTTCTGGGCATCAAGCAGAAGCGAGGTGACGAGGTAGTCATTGTAGCCGAGCGGAAAACTGAACAATCCGGCAGTCAGCACGCCGGGCCACATCACCGGCATGATGACGAAGCGAAAGGTCTGGAAATGCGTGCAGCCATCGACGCGCGCGGCCTCGTCCAGTTCAGTCGGGATAGACTGGAAGAAGGAGCGCAGCAGCCAGATCGTGAAGGGCTGGTTGATGGCAACCAGCACGGCGATGACGGCCCAGGGCTTGCCGTAGAGCGTTGGCGCAGCGTCCCCGAGCAGCGGCCGCAGCAGGTCGGCGGAGTTGATGAACCAGGGGAGGTATCCGGCAACGAGAACCGAATGCGGCAAGGCCCGGAAGACCAGCGCAATGATCAGGACCCAGAAGGCAATGCTCGCGCCCGAGCGCGACAGCCCATTTGGCCTTACCGCCCTTCTTGCTGCCCTTCTGCGCGGCAATGCTCGCGCCCGAGCGCGACAGCCCATAGCCGGCCAGTGTGCCGCAGGTCAGCGAAATCAGCACCACACCACCCGTGACGAGCATCGAGTTCAGGAAGTTCCGGTAGAATTCATTGCGGACCCAGACCGCTTCGTAATGCTCGGTCGTTGCGCCGATCAGCGGTTGCCCCAGCGCGCCGGCCAGGGCTGACGCAGGACGCGCGGGAGGCTCAAGGCCGGTTCCCCCGGAAGTCTGCCCAGGTCCGGCGAAGGAGCGGGGCCAGCAGGACAATGACCCCGACCATGGTGAGCATCGCGCTGGCCGATGCCCGCGAGATCGACCGGTTGCCGCTGTCGTCGGGCTTCAGGAAGTCATAGGTCAGCCATTGAAGGGAGATCACGTGAGCCTGGCTCGAGAAGCCGACGAAGCTCGATCGCATCAGCATCTTGCCATCCGGTCCCAGAACCGGCCGGGTCTTTTCCTCGGTGGTGCAGACCTGCGAGAGGAAGGCGGGTGTACAGTTCTCGACCCGGACGGTCTCGAAGACAGGCTGGCTGACGTGAAAGCTCTGCCAGAACACCGTGATCAGCGGGGCAGCGATGAAGACCAGCATCATCACGACCGAGGGCGCAATGAAGGCGAGCTGCGTCCGCGTCTTCATGGCCGGGCAGCGGGGGAGCGCTGGAGCGGTGCAAGCAGATCAACGCCGCATTGCCGGGCGAAGTCGATGAGGTCGATCAGGATCCAGTTCTCGTGCAGCCTGTCATCGCGCCGAACGTAGAAATCCATGATGTTCTGGCCGATCGGGCCGCCCGTCGGCGCAATGCCGCGGAATGGCTTGCCGGTGAAATCACCACGCAGGCTCGGCCAGCCGGTAAAGGCCGCCGTCAGCCCGTCGGCAAAGCGCGCACGATGAAAGCCGCCGCGCCGGTTGGGAAAACTCGCAACCGATGGCCCCTGCGCGAACTCCTGGAACTCGCGGAAGCCATAGCTGGATCCGACACCCCAGGGCCCGTGCCAGACCATATCCTCGTGCCAGTAGGCGGCCATGCCCATGCTCGACAGATCGCTGCCATTGAGGCGGTTGCAGCCCCCGAGCATGTCCTCGACAAGCTGCAAGGTGTAACGCGTCGCCTCCGGGTCCTGTTCGCCCAGTGCAATACCATTGCCGAGTGCAGGTCCGGGCGGAGGCTCGGCTCTGCCCTGAAAGGGCGGCAGCAGCTGGTAGCCGGCCTGTGCTGCCAGACCCAGAATGTCGAACAGGCAGCGGATCTCGACGATACGACCGTTCTCAATCCGGTAGAACTCGCCGAAGCGCAGACGCCGCTCGCCGGAACCTGCCGGAATGCCAAGCCAGGCGCCGGCCATGGCGCCGGAGATGTAACCGGTTGTCGCGACCCAGACATGGCCCTCGAACTGGCCGCCGAGAAAAAGATGGGGTTCCCGGCGCGACAGCGGGAAGGCATTGGCAATTGGCGCATAGACCTGCCTCAGAACCTGATCGCGTCCCGTCAGAAGGCCAAGCGGCGCTGGCCCGTGAAAGGCAACGGCCTCATCAAGCATTGCGGCCTCCGGCAACTGCGCCGGCACCGGGGTTACGGTTTGCCAGGCCTTCCAGAGATCCCAGACCAGCGCCTTGGCTTTCTGGATTTGAAGGCGCGATGCCTCGACTGCATGGACGGTCATGTATCGGTGCCCGGCTGAGGAAAGGGCCGGCCGTTCTGCTTCACAGCAGACCGGCCTCCTTGGCTTGGACGCGATAGTCCGCCTCGATATCGGCCAGCGTGGTTCTGGCGTCCTTGCTGCCCTTCAGGATGTCGTTGAGCTTGTTGGCAATCGCCTTCTGCATCAGGCCCATCTGCGTGCTGGCCGGGTAGGGCTTGGCGCCCTTTGCTGCGGTGGCTTGCGCGCCCGTGGCAAGCTTGTCGGCGGCATAGCCCTCGATCAGCCCGATCGCGACCGAATTACTGGCCTTGACCATGTCCGTATCCATGCCTTCAAGGGTGACCTTGAGGGCGGCTTCCGCCTCGGCGTAGGAGATGTTCCGGGCGATCACGATTCCGTCCCACCACAGGGTCGAGGCCGGCAGCAGGCCCTTCTCGGGCGCGGGGGCTGCGGCCATCGCCACCTTGCCGACGACCTGCAACTCCTTGGGATCATCAAGCGCGGCAGCGCGCGACGCCCAGTAATTCGCCATGGCGATGCGGCCTTGCTGGAACTGCTGCTGCACATAGGTCGCGTCGGACACCAGATATTCCGGGTCCATATAGGCGGTCAGCTTCCGCAGCATTTCGAGGGCCGCGATACCCTTTGGATTGTTGATGGCGGGTTGGACACGATCGGTGAAGAACTCGCCGACATAGCCCATATACACGTTGACGAACTCAAGCCACGTCGTCTTCCAGGTCCCGCCAAACGGATATTTGACGGGGTTCGCCTTCTGGATTCTGTCGGCTGCCGCGAGCAGATCCTCGTAGGTTTCCGGAACCGCGATCCCGAGCGCATCGAAGATGTCCTTGCGGTACATGAGATGCTGCGCATTCGCCATCATCGCGATCGCGACGATCTTGCCGTCGACACGGATCAGCTGGTTGGGCCGGAGCTTCTGGCCGAAGCGCGCGACGAGATCATCGAGCGGGTGCACGAGGCCCTGATTGACCAGCTGGACGAGGGACGAATTGGCCACGCCGCCGATGTGATATAGCGAGGGCCTGGCGGCAAAGCCTGCGGCCTGCTTGTCCTGGAACTCCTGGCTGAGTTCGGACTGCACATTGCCGCATTCGGCCATGGCGGAGGTCACGGCCTTCCAGGCCGGGAAGGCTGCGGCTGAAACCTTGACCGGAACCTTGTTCTCGAAGGCGCAGCCTGCAATGGCGGGTGCCGAGGCGAGCAGCAAGGCCGCCAGAGCGGCCAGAAGCGGTCGTGTTGTCTTCATGTCGTCCTCCCTGCGCCAGCATGGGGATTGCCGGTCCATGGACCGCACGGTATCAGCGGACGAAATCCACAAAACTGAAATCGAGTCATGCCGGATATCAGTTCAAATAAGATCAGGGCGCTCGACGGGACATCGCTTCTGGTGATGATCGAGCTGCTGCAGCACCGGCGCACCACGATCGTCGCTGATCGTATGGGGCTGACGCAGTCGGCAATCAGCCAAACCCTGCGCCGGCTGAGGACATTGTTCGATGACGCCTTGTTCCTGCGGCGGCCCCATGGTCTCGAACCGACGGCCTTCGCGCTCGAGCTGGAGCCGAAGATCAGGAGAATCATTGACCTGATGCAGGAATCGGTCGGCCCGCCGCGCGCTTTCGATCCTGCCGCCAGCCAGCGCACCGTCCGGATCGCGGCCAGCGAATATGAACTGGCCTCGCTCGTTCCGCGTTTTCTAGCGCTGGCTGAGGAGGAGGCCGTGCAGATGCGCGTCTTCGGCCTGCCGCTCCGGCGCGATGAGGGTCTTGCACGCCTTGCCGACGGGACAATCGATCTTGTTCTCGGGTTCTACTGGGATGCCGGCTCGGAGTTCGTCACCGCACCTTTGTATCAGGAGCATTACGAGGTGGTGATGCGCCGCGGGCATCCGCTGACCGGTCGCTTGACCTCGCCCAGGGCCTTTGCGGAGGCGCGGCACCTGCTCGTCACGCCGGATGGCGAACAGCGTGGCCTCGTCGATGAAGCGCTTGCCTCCGAGGGGTTGACCCGTCACGTCGTTGCAACCGTTCCGCTGTTCCTTCCGGCGCTTGCGTCACTGGCCGTCAGCGATCTCGTCGCCTGCCTGCCCAGCCGGATTGCCGCCCTGTTCGCCCGGCAGTTTGACCTGCAGCATCAGGCGCTGCCATTCTCGACGCGGTCCTTTCCGGTTTCGGCTGTGTTTCACAGGCGCAATGCCAACAGTCCGATGCATGAATGGATTATTCGGCGTATTGAATCCCTATGACGCTGATGCCTGAACCTCGATCACTGCGCTGCATGTCGGTATACATCTCATCATGCCAAAGGTTGCCGCCGTCATGAACAAGTCAGCTGTCACCTCCAGTGATGTGGCGGGTCTTGCCGGCGTCTCGCAGTCGGCCGTCAGCCGCGCCTTTTCCCCGGGCGCCAGCATCGCCCCGGAGACGCGGAACAAGGTGCTGCGCGCGGCCGAGAAGCTGGGCTATCGCCCCAATGCGCTTGCGCGGGCAATGATCAGTGGCCGCTCGCGTCTGGTCGCCGTGCTCGTTGCCTATCTCGACAACCAATTCTATCCGCTCGCCCTAGAACAGCTGTCGCGCGAGTTGCAGGCGCGGGGCTATCAGATCCTGATCTTCATGACCGACACCGGCAATCAGGACACCGTGGTCCAGAAGATGCTGCAGTATCAGGTCGAGGCAATCATCATGCTCTCGGCAGAACTGTCGTCCAGCCTGGCGCGGGAATGCGCGGCCACGGGGACGCCGGTGCTGCTGTTCAACCGCTATGTGCCGGGTCTGCCTGCCAGCAGCGTGACCTCAGACAATCTCGAAGGCGGACGTCAGGTCGCGCATTTCCTGGCCGATGGCGGTCATGCCCGGATCGCCTTCATCGCCGGGCAGGAAAACTCCTCGACCAGCCGCGACCGCGAGGCCGGCTTCTGCAAGGGCCTGGCCGAACGCGGCATAACGCCGGTTGCCCGCGCGGTGGGTGGATACCGCTTTGAAGGGGCCGCTGCAGCGGCACGAGAGCTGTTCGCAGCGGCTGGCCGCCCCGATGCGGTCTTTGTCGCCAATGACCACATGGCCTTTGCAGTGATGGATGTGCTGCGCGGAGAGCTTGGGCTTCGTGTTCCGCAGGATGTCTCGGTTGTCGGCTATGACGACGTGCCCGAGGCCTCCTGGGGCGGCTATGACCTGACCTCGGTTTCCCAGAACCTTGGCGAGATGATCCAGGCCACCATCGACATCCTGATCTCGCAGATCGACCGGCAGCAGGTGAAGCGCAAGGCGGCGATCATCCCTGCGAAACTGGTCGTCCGCGGCTCGGCACGTCCGACCCGCCGCTAGCCTCTAGAGCATGTCGCGATTAAGGGATACCGGTTAATCGCAGAAAACATGCTCTAACTTATTGATACCGATCACGTTATCCGCATTTTGATGATTCCATCAAAATGCGGCGTGATCTAGGCGTGCCGATCCGGCCGCGCCGGAAGAAGCTCTGCATCCTTGCAAACACGTCGACATCCATCTGCCTGAGCAGGTGGATGATGTCGATGGGCACCCAGTTCTCGCGGATCAGGCCTTCATGGTGGAGGTAGAAGTCCATCACGCGCATGGTGACATCGCGACCGGTCGGGCCGACGCCGCAGAAGTCGCCGCCGAGGTGGCGCGCATGGACGCTCGGCCAGCCCGCCGTTGCCGAATAGGCGCCGTCGCCGATGCGGACATAGTGGTTGCCGCCGCGCCGGTTCGGAAAGGCGATCCGGAAGGGCAGCTGGTGGTAGTCGACAAAGCCCTGCAAGCCCCGTGTCGTGCCAATGCCGCAGGGTCCGTACCACATCATCTTCGGATGCCAGTGCAGCTTTTGCGGCATGTCCAGCAGACCCTCGCGGCCGCGATGGTCAAGGTCATTATAGTCGCCGAGCGTCTTATGCATGGCTAGCGTCTGGGCGAGGCTCGCCGCTGACAGGGCCGGGTCCTGCGGGGTCAGAACAATCCCGTCGCCGGTAAACGGGCAGGGCCACTGCTCCTCGGTGCCGAGACTGGGGGCGATGGGCCAGAACCCCGCCTGCCGTATGACGTCGAGCACGTCGATCAGCACGGTGCTCTGGGCGATCCTGCCGTCCTGGACGCGATGGAACTCGCCGTAGCGGATATAGATCGGCCGCCCGGTCGCCGGGATCGACAGCCAGTCACTGCGAAACGTGCCGCAATAATGGCCAACCGCGCCGACCCAGTCGCCGCCATTCCAGTGACCGCCCATCAGCAGGGTGTCGCGGCGCTCCAGATCGGGGAAGGACCGCAGCAGCGGCTGCCAGACCGTTGCCGCCATCGCCTCGAAGCCGGACATTTCATTCATGGGGTAGGAGCCCCGCCACTCCGCCTGAGGATGGTAGGCCTCGGTGAGCCTTTGCAGCACAGTGCCCGGTGTCGCCTCGGCCACACGCGAGAGCGCCGCGCGCACGAACCTCTTGGCGTCAATGATGCGGTCCTGATCGGTCATCGGATCTCCGGAAAAGCGGCTGTCCACGGTTTCGGCTTGGGTAGACTAGAGGCTATTGCATACGTATGCAATCTCTGTCAGTGTCATCTGCGGAGAGGCGGCCCGAAAAGGTCGCTGGAGGAGATCATTCGGGCATGGTGGCTGTTTCCCTGCGCGGCATCACCAAGAGATGGGGCGCGTTCACCGGCGTGAGCGCGATCGACCTCGATATCGGCGACCGGGAGTTCATCGTCTTTCTCGGCCCCTCGGGCTGCGGCAAGACGACGACAATGCGGATGATCGCCGGCCTCGAGGACCCGACCGACGGCGAGATCCGGATCGGCGATCGCATCGTCAATGATCTGGAGCCGAAGGATCGCGATGTCGCGATGGTGTTCCAGAATTACGGTCTTTATCCGAACATGACCGTCTACGAGAACATCCGGTTCCCGCTTAAGGTGCGCAAGGTCGATCCTGCCACCCATGATGCGCGCGTCCGCAAGGCCGCCGCGATGGTCGAACTGGGCGACCTTCTCCACCGCCGGCCGAAGGAGCTTTCCGGTGGCCAGCGGCAGCGCGTTGCCCTGGCGCGCGCCATCGTACGCGAGCCGGCAGTCTTCCTGATGGACGAGCCGCTCTCCAATCTGGATGCGAAGCTGCGTGTCTCGACCCGCGCGCAGATCAAGAACCTCCAGCACGAGCTGAAGGTGACGACCATCTATGTGACCCATGACCAGATCGAGGCGATGACGCTGGCGGACCGCGTCGTCGTCATGAACAAGGGAGTGTTCCAGCAGGTCGGGACACCGACCGAGATCTACGACCGCCCGGCCAACACCTTTGTCGCAAGCTTCATCGGCTCACCGGCGATGAACCTGATCAATGGCGACATCGCCGATGGTGTCTTTACCGCCGCGCAGGTCAGGATTGCCGGGCTGCCCAGCGGGCTGGCGGGGCCGGTCACGCTGGGTTTCCGCGCCGAGGATGCCGAGGTCGCGGCCGAAGGTGATGGGCAGATCGTCGCGCAGATCTACGCGATCGAGCTTCTGGGCGACGCCACGATGGTCAGCGTGCGTGTCGGCGATGCGCTGGTGGCCGCAAAGGCCCCCAAGACCTACCGCGCGATCATCGGCGACAGGGTCGTGTTCCGTATTGCCCCGGCGCAATGCCATCTGTTCGATCACCAGTCCGGCCAACGGATTGAAGCAAAAGTCGACGCAGGTCACTGAACCTGCGTCCTGTCCGCCGAAGTCACTGCCACACCTGCCTTGGGAGAGAGAGCATGATCCGCAAGACACTCGCCGCCGCTGCATTGTCGCTCATGATGTCCGTGTCGGCGCAAGCCGCCTGCGGCTTCCAGAACACCGTGCCGCTCAAGTCGCTGACCGCGGCCTTCGAGGCCTGGAAGGCGGTGACGTCCGCCATGGCCGAATGCGGCAATGTCCAGCCGGAGCTGGACCAGACCTTCCGCACCAAGCAGCCGGCGGCCTTCGCGGCCAATCCGTCGCTGTACCATATCGGCGGCGTCGCCAATGGCACGCTGACGCCGCTCGTCAATGCCGGCACCATCCGCCCGCTCGACGATCTGATCGCCAAGTACGGCCAGAACCTGTCGCCCAATCAGCTCATCAAGGTCGATGGCAAGACGGTCGCCGTCGCGATGATGGTCAACGCGCAGCATCTCGTGGTTCGCGAAGATATCCTGAAGGAACTCGGCATCGCGACGCCGACCACCTATGACGAGGTGCTGGCTGCGGCCGACAAGATCAAGGCCTCGGGCAAGGTGCAGTATCCGCTGGGCGCCACCTTCAAGGCTGGCTGGGATCTGGCGCAGGACTTCAACAACATGTTCGTCGGCTTCGGCGGCACCTTCATCAAGCCGGACAACACGCCGGGGATGAACTCCGAGGCCGGGGTGAAGGCGCTCGAGATGATGAAGAAGCTCTCGGCCTATATGGACCCGGAATTCCTCGTTTCGGAATCGACCTTCGTCCAGAAGCAGCTCCAGCAGGGCAAGATCGCGATGGCCAATCTCTGGGCGTCGCGGCTTGGCGCGCTCGATGATCCGAAGGAGAGCCAGCATGTCGGCAAGTTCGGCGTGGCGGCCGCACCGAAGGCGATGCCGGGCGGCCCGTCCTCCTCGACACTGTGGTGGGACGGGATCGTGATCGCCAAGAACATCTCCGATGCCGAGGCCGAGGCGGCCTTCCGCGTCGCGATGGAGGGCATCGACGAGGAGATGGTGAAAGCCAATAACGGCCTCGCCGTCTGGCTCATCAAGGGCTACACGCCGAACAAGATGGCGCAAGGTGCCATCGAGACCGCCAGGGGCGGCGCGCCGAACTATGCTTCCACCACGGCCATGGGCCTGTTCCACTCCGCCGTCGGCGAGAAGATCGCCGATTTCATGGCCGGCCGTAAGGATGCGAAGGCCACGCTGGCGGAGATGGAGACGAGCTATCTCGTCAAGGCGAAGGAGCAGGGCCTCGTGAAGTAACGCATCCTGTCAGGACCGGACGGCAAGAAAGAGGGCGCGGCGATGAAGGGCAGAACCTTCGCATTGTTCGTCGCGCCGTCGCTTGCGATGATGCTGATCTTCATCGCGCTGCCCCTGGCCTCGGTGTTCTGGCAGAGCTTCCACGAGACGCGTGCGGTCGTGACCCGGACCGAGGTGGAAAGCTGCACGCCCGGCTTTCTCGCGCCGACCTGCACACGCGAAACCCGGACGGTGCCCAGGATCGGGGCTGACGGAAGGCCTGTCACGGAAACGGTCTTTGTCGGGCTCGATGTCTATCGGCGTGTTCTGCAGACGGATGCGGTGGCAAAGGCGCTGGGCGCTGGCGGAGGCGGGCTGTCGGCCATCCTCGGCATCGATTTCTGGAAGGCGCTGCGCTTCACCCTCACCTTCACGCTGATCACCCTGCCGCTGGTGATTGGCCTCGGCCTCCTGATTGCGCTCGCGGTGAACAACCTCGTCAAGGCGTTGCGAGGTCCGGCCATCTTCATCACGCTGCTGCCCTTCATCATCACGCCGGTGATCGGCGCCTTGTCGATCCGCTGGCTGTTTCTCGGCGACGGCATCCTGACGCGGGCGATCGAATGGGTGCTGGCGCGCGACATCTCGATGTTCGCGCAAGGCTGGACGATCGAGATCATGATGTTGATCTACAAGGTCTGGCATGTCGCGCCCTTCGCCTTCGTGGTGTTCTATGCCGCACTTCAGACTGTCGATCAGGACACACTTGAATCCGCGATTGTCGACGGCGCCTCGCGGCTGGAGCGGCTGCGCTATGTCGTGATCCCGCATCTGATGCCGCTGATCGTCTTCGTCGCGCTCATCCATCTCATGGATTCCTATCGCGTCTTCGATGAGATCGTCGGGTTCTCGGCGCAGGCCCATGTGCTCTCGCTGCAATACCTGACCTATTCGTTCCTGACGCCGGACGAGACCGGAAACCGTGCGGTCGCGCGGGCCGCTGCCTCCTCCATGCTGACGATGATCGGGATCGTCATCCTGCTCGTTCCCTTGCTGATGCGGACCTGGCGGACGCATCGCTCCGCGAGGAGGGGATGATGGCGACAACACGCACCCTGGCCCATCCGCTCTGGCTGAAGCTGACCAGCAACGGTTTCCTGATGCTGTGGCTGGTGGCAGCGATCTTCCCGCTGCTCTGGATCACGCTGATGTCGTTCAGGGCGCCGGTCGATGCGCTCTCGGCCCATCCGCTCGATGTGATCTTCGGCAAGACGACCTTCGATCACTACAAGGCGGTCTGGGTCACGCATGGCTTCTGGCGCAATTTTCTCAACTCGCTGATGATCACGGCGGGTGTCGTCACGATTTCGCTCACGGTCGGCACGCTGGCGGGCTATGCGCTGGCGCGGGCGAACTCCAATCTCGCCTTCTGGCTTCTGATCATGGCGCTGGTGTTCCGGGCGCTGCCGCATTCGGTGCTGGTGACGGGCTATCTCCCGCCCTTCCTCAATTCGCGCGAATTGCTGGCACCCTTGTGGGAGAGCGGTTTGACCGGCTGGCTCTTCCGGCTGTTCTCGGACATGCCGCCCACGCTCTACGGCCAGCCCTGGGCGATCATCCTGGTTCTGGTCGCCATCAACCAGCCCTTCACGATCTGGATGATGCGCTCCTTCTTCATGAACATCCCCACTGAGCTGGATGAGGCGGCCCGCGTCGATGGCTGCACGCATTTCGGTGCGTTCTGGCGCGTCATCATGCCGGTGATGTGGCCGGGCGTGATCACGACCGGGCTGTTCTCGTTCCTGCTCGCCTATAACGACTACCTCGTCACAGCGCTGCTGCTCGATGCGCAGTCGCAGACCATGGTGCCGGCGATCTCGCAGTTCCTCAACCGCGATACTCGCGCCTCGGACCAGATCGAGGCCATTGCCGCCGCCGTCTCGATCACGGCGCCGCTGTTCCTGCTGGTGATGGTGTTCCAGCGGCAGATCGTGTCCGGCCTGACCGCCGGCGCCGTGAAGGGATAGGACCATGGCCGGATTCCGACCCGAACAGGCTGCGCTGACCCGCGACAATGACAGCAGCAAGACCGAGGCGACGCGCCGCGTCATCGAGGGCATGGTCGACGGTTTGAACGACCACAAGATCAACGGCATGGCCGAGTTCTTCCATGCCGGCTTCCGCTGGTTCGGCAATGTCGGCTGCGGCACGAAGAATGGCCTCCGCGAATTCCAGGACAACTGGCAGCGCCCCTTCCAGGCCGCGTTCTCCGACAAGGTCTGCATCGACGAGGCGCGGCTGTTCGACGGCGAGTGGGCGGCGTCCTTCGGGCGGCAGGAGGCCACGCATTCGGGCGAGTTCATGGGGATCCCGCCCACCGGCAGGCGCGTTCAAATCCGCTACATGGATTTCTGGAAGGTCGTCGACGGCAAGATCGCCGATAACTGGGTTATGGTCGATTTCCCCCATGTGCTGGCGCAACTCGGCGTCGATATCTTCCAGAGCCAGGGCTGGGAAGCCTATGACCGCGGCGAGCGCGTGCCGCCGCGCCCTTCTCATGACAAGTGACTGACACAGGACCGCAGCGATGATCCGCTATCTCAAGACCGCCCGCAGTGAGGCCGAACGGGCCGAGGACGACGCGAAGGTTCGCGCGACGGTTGAGGGCATCCTGGCCGACATCTCGACGCGCGGCGACGCAGCCGTGCGCGAGCTCTCCGTGACGTTCGACAAGTACGATCCGCCGTCGTTCCGGCTGACCGAGCAGCAGATCGAGACGGCGATGAGCCGGGTCGCCAAGCGTGACCTGGAGGATATCCGCTTCGCGCAGGCGCAGGTACGCAGCTTTGCCGAGCACCAGAAGGCGTCGATGCGCGACATCGAGGTGGAGACGATGCCGGGCGTCATCCTCGGCCACCGCAACATCCCGGTGCAGTCCGTCGGCTGCTATGTGCCGGGCGGCAAGTACCCGATGGTGGCCTCCGCCCACATGTCGGTGGTCACCGCAAAGGTCGCGGGTGTGAAGCGCATCATCGCATCCGCCCCGCCGCAGGCGAGCGCCGATGGTCCCGCGCCGCATCCGGCGATTGTGGCTGCGATGCACATGGGCGGCGCCGATGAAATCTATTGCCTCGGCGGCATCCAGGCCGTCGGCGCCATGGCGCTGGGAACCCAGACCATCGCGCCGGTCGACATGCTGGTCGGGCCGGGCAACGCCTTCGTGGCGGAGGCCAAGCGCCAGCTCTATGGCCGCGTCGGCATCGATCTCTTCGCCGGGCCGACCGAGACGATGGTGATCGCCGACGACACGGTGGATGGCGAACTCTGCGCCACGGATCTGCTCGGACAGGCCGAGCATGGCGTCAATTCGCCGGCGGTGCTGATCACCAATTCGGAGAAGCTGGCGCGCGACACGATGGCCGAGATCGAGCGGCTTCTGACCATCCTGCCGACGGCAGGCGCCGCGGCACAGAGCTGGCGCGACTATGGCGAGGTGATCCTCTGCAACAGCCATGAGGAGATGCTCTCCGAAGCCAATCGCATCGCCTCCGAGCATGTGCAGGTGATGACCGACCGCGACGACTGGTATCTCGCCAACATGCACTCCTACGGGGCGCTGTTCCTCGGGCCCCGCACCAATGTCAGCTATGGCGACAAGGTGATCGGCACCAACCACACGCTGCCGACAAAGCGGGCCGGGCGCTACACGGGCGGGCTCTGGGTCGGCAAGTTCCTCAAGACCCACACCTATCAGAAGGTGCTGACCGATGAGGCCTCCGCGCTGATCGGGGCCTACTGCTCGCGGCTGTGCATGCTGGAAGGGTTCGTCGGCCATGCCGAACAGGCCAATATCCGTGTCCGCCGTTATGGCGGGCGCAATGTGCCCTATGGCCAGGCGGCCGAGTGATGGCGCTGCCGCGCACCCCCTCGTTCCGGCTCGATGGCCGGCGCGCGCTGGTCACC
>ERZ761609.2504-NODE-2504-length-13448-cov-797.610020_pt1 | contig 13448 bp, 12 predicted proteins | sample MGYA00511163_ERZ761609 | MGnify/ENA primary metagenome ERZ761609 (study PRJEB28899, sample SAMN02445070) | bioreactor sludge metagenome | biome: EBPR sludge | place: Australia: Brisbane, Thorneside Wastewater Treatment Plant | collected 2011-12-16 ... | reverse complement strand
TTGCGCGCGCTCCCGGCATCACCCATCGCCACCTGCGACAGGTTGCCCTCGAAGATGTTGCCCTCGACCAGGGTGCCTTCCTTGTCGGCGAGGAAGCTGATGCCGACACCGTTGTAGGCAATGCGGTTGCCGCGGATGCTGATCGTGCTGTCGGGCTCGAAGGGCGACATGTCGAGACCGACGCCGATCGCGCAGTAGATGATCTCGTTGCCCTCGACGACGACATCGGACGCCTCCTTGAAGCCGACCGCCATGCCGGTCGGCCCGTTGGCACGCGAGAAGAGGTTGTTGCGGATGGCGCCGCCGCCGGAGTACATGACGTAGACGCCGACCGCGTTGTCGTAGAAGCGGTTGCCCTCGACCAGGTTGTTGCTGGCGAACATGAAGTGGATCGAGTAGCGACTGCGCCGCGCCACGTTGTCGAGGTAGCGGTTGTCGTTCGAGTACCAGGCGACCATGTCGCGCGCATCCTCGATCAGGTTGTCGGCGATCAGGTTGCGGTGGCTGTACCAGAGGCGCAGGCTGTCGCCACGCGTGCCGAGATCGAAGGGCTTGGAGCGGATGCGGTTGCCGCGCAAGACGTTGTCGTTGGCCTTCTTGAGATCGATGCCGAACAGGCAGTCGTCGATCTGCAGGTTCTCGATGAGGTTGCGGTCGCCGCGGACGTTCAGGCAGGCGTCGTCTGAATCGTGCGACGAACCCGAGTGGACGAGCCGCAGGCCACGCAGCGCCGAGTCGCTGGCAGCCAGCACGAAGACCGTTCCCTTGCCGCCGCCGTCGATCGTCACCGCACCGCCACCGTCGATGGTCAACGGCTTGTCCACGACCACCGGACCCGAGTAGACCCCGGGTTTCGGCTTCAGGACCGAACCGGCGAGCGCGGCGTTGACCAGTTCCTGCAAGAACGGCAGCCCGGCAACGCGGCCGGCAGTCGGCAGCGTGACCTTCTCGTCGATGCTGCCCCAGCCGGCGGCGGCCGGCGCCGCCATGTCGCCGAAGCGCTGCTCGCCGGCATCGCTTGCCGCGCTGCGACCGGCGCCGCTGCGCCGCAGTGCCGTCAGCGCATCCTCGGCACCGCCGGGTGTCGGCACGACGATCAGGGCCAGGCCGCAGGCCAGTCCAGCGGCGAGCAGGCGGCCGAACATCGCCCTACTCCGCCGTTCCTTCACGCACCTGCTTGCGCCGGATCAGCAGCGCCAGCAGGAGGCAGAGCATGACGCCGAGCAGCAGCGCGTAACCCCAGTAGGGGTAGGAATAGGTCGAGAACTGCGCCACCTTGCCTTCGCCAAAAACCGTCGGCATGAAGGGCTTGACGGTGAAGGCACCCCACGGATGCAGGTTGTGGCCGAAGAACCACAGCCAGCCGGCGTAGGTGATGACGAAGTAGACGGGCAGCAGCGCCGGCACCAGCGCCAGCAGCAACGAGAAGAAGCGCAGCCGGGCAACGCCGAGAACGACGACGACCATGGCGGCGAGCGTGCCGGCGATGACGACGTGCGTGATGCGGGTGACGTTGTCGCCCCAGACCTGGATCTTCTCGGGCTCGTTGAAGAAGGACGCCGTCTCGCTGACGTAGTTCGCGACGTGCGTCGACAGGGCTCCAAAAACGTACTGATCGAGCAGCATCCAGCCGGCGACGAGGCTGAAACCGGCCGCCAGCAGGAACACCCGTGGCTTGCGCCGCGGCACCATGAAGCCGAGCAGCATGACGGCGAAGAAGGCAAAGAAGAACTTCGCCAGCGGCTTCTCGACCGGCGCGCCAGTGGCGATCGGGAACATGCCGACATAGTGGTTGATGGTGTTCATCTCATGCACGCAGTCGAGGCCCAGCGCGCCCTTGTTGATGTCCTTGCCCTTGTCGGTGATCGGGTTGTAGCGCTCCTCCTCGTGCGAGAGATCCTTCTGGATGATCTCGCTCGCCATCCGCGTCCCCTTGGCGGCCGCCTTGCAGCCGTTGAAAACGCCATTGAAATGGAAATGGATGCGGATGCCGTCGGGAAAGGCATCCGGCGGGTAGTTCGGCGCCGTCAGCGAGACCCACCAGATCGGCGCGAAATAGGCGACGATCATCAGCGACATCGCCAGCGCGGTCAGCGCCACGACGATCAGATTCTGCCTGCTGCCTGGTACTGCCGACATGCTGTCCATCCTCGTGCAGGGACACTGCCCCGGCTGCGGCCGGCAGACACGACCCTGCGGCCTGCCGCATGTTGTTCATTACTGATCTGCCCGCCGGCACGGGGCCCGCCGGATGTGTTCCAGCGGGCCCCGTGCCGGCTGCGCGGGCGAATCGCGCCCCCGTGCTGCGCCGGGCTACCCTACTTCTTCTTCGCCGGTGCGGCCTTGGCCTTGCACATGTTGCCCGGCATCACCAGGCTCGCCTGATAGGCCGAAATGGCGACGAGCTGGTCGTTGTTGTACTTCTTGATGATCCGCACCATGTCGGGGTTGGCGTTGCGCCGGTGTCCATCGCGAATCTCGGTCATCTGGCGCAGCAGGTACTTGTAATGCTGCCCGGCGATCACCGGGTAGAACTTGTCCTTGACGCCTTCGCCATTGGCGCCGTGGCACTCCTTGCACTCCTTCTCATAGAGTTCCTTGCCGGTCGCCAGCTGCTTGTCGAGGTCCTTGCCGTCGTACTTGCCGTGCTCGAGCGGGATGCAGAGCTTCTCAATGTAGACGGCGACATCGGCCAGTTCCTGTGGATCGGTGAGCGTCGCGGCGAAGGGATACATCGTCGGGTTGTCGCGCAGGCCGGCGCGGATGTCGGCCATCTGCTTGATCAGAACGGTCGTGTGCTGGCCGGCGAGCTGCGGGAAGGTGCCGTCGGGACGGCCGGCGCCCGATGGCAGGTGGCAGGCGCCACAAACCTCGTAGGCCTCCTCACCACGCTTGGCATCGCCCTTGAGCTTCAGCGCCTCGAGCTTCTCGCCTTCCTGGGCGTTCCACTTGTAGTCCTTGCTCTCGATACCCTGCGTCTTGGGCGCCGGCGGGCCGGCATGCACGGCGGCCGTGGCGACCACCGCCAGCGACACGGCCAAGATCAGCTTCTTCATTGCGAACTCCCTGTTGGTTGCGAAACGATGCCGTCAATCTAGCAACCGGCCCGCGCCCTGACGTTGATAATTGTCAAGTCGGGCCGGCGTCGCGGATCAGGGCTTCAGCTTCGCAAGGTGGTCGGCCAGAGCCTTGATCTCCTCGTCGTTGACGAGATGCATGACGCCCTTCATCGCCGCTGAATTGCCGTTGGCGCGCGCGCCGCTCTTGATGTCGAGCATCTGCCGTTCGGCGTACTTGGCGTTCTGCCCCGCAATCTTCGGATAGTCGGGCATCAGCGGCTTGTTGCCGGCGGGCCCGTGGCAGGCGTTACAGGTCTTCTCGGTATAGAGCTTGGCGCCGTCGGCCGCCATCGCCGGCGTTGCCAGAACTGCCAGCAGCAGCAGGGCCATCGCACTTTTCATGGTTGTTCCTTCCTGATGTGAAAACGGGGAACAGAGTGAGCCTGCTCCCCGTCGAGTTACCTTGAGTCAGATCCACAACGCGGACTACTTGATCTTCTTGGCGCCGTTCTGCTCGAGGTAGGTCTTCGCCCGCAGCCCGAGGTCGGCCGCCTTGACCTGGTACTGCCAGATCTGCTCGGTCCATAGCGCGGCGTTGTTCCAGTCCTTCTTCGTCGCCGCCTCATCGGCCTTCGCCTTGGCGTCCTTGATCTTGCCCAGCTGGTCGACCGCATCATCCATCATCGCGACGACTGGCGGGAAGTCCTTGTAGTTGACGCTGGTGATGTAGCCGACCACCGAGTCGATCACCGCCTGCGTGTCGGCAACCTTCTTCAGCTGCGTCTTGTAGTCCGCCTCGGTGTAGTTCGCGCCGGCCGCGGTCGAGGTCTTGGTCGCCTTCCAGCCCTTCGGCTTGACCAGCAGGTAACCCTGCATCTCGAGGTGCAGCGCCGAGCAGAATTCGGTGCAGTAGTACGGATAGACGCCTTCCTTGTCGGCCTTGAACTTCACCTGGACGGTCTTGCCCGGTTCGACCGAGGCATGGACGTTGTAGGTCGACACCGTGAAGCCGTGCGTCTCGTCCTGCGCCCGTTCGAGGTTCGTCAGATTGATGATCACCTCGTCACCGACGTCGACCTCGATCGTCTCCGGCGTGATGTGCGAGCGGATCAGGGTGCCGAAGACTTCGACCTTGTTGCCCTTCTTGACGATCTTCTCCTCGCCGGCACGGACGGCACCCGGGTGCGGCTTGTCGGTGCGGCTGTCGGTCCCCACCTTGTAGCGAACGCCCGGCTTCAGCTTGCTGGCTTCGATGGCGACGACGTAGTGCGGCTCGCCCAGCGGCAGCGGCATGTCGTAGAGGAGCTGCATCTTGTCGCCGCTGATGTCGATCAACTGGTGGTTCTGCGGATGCAGCGGGCCGACCGGGACGAAGCGGTCGATCGCCAGCTTGTTCAGCGCCACGAGGTAGCGTCCCTTGGGATCGACCGAGTCACCCTCCATCGTCATCAGGTGACCGATGTTGTAGTGCACGCTGATCTTGTCGAGCACCTTGCCTTCGCAGAAGTTCCACTTGACGACCTGCGAGTCGACATAGAGCGAAGTGTAGGCGACGCACGGCTTCGAGTCGTACTGCGTGTGCAGCGGCCCGAGTCCAAGCTGTACCTGCGTGTGCAGCGCATCCTTCATGCCGATCACCGGGATGCCGTAGGGGTCCTTCGACTCGAACTTGCCGGCCTTGATCGCCGCCTGGATCTTCTCGAAGGAGTAGACCGAGACGTGCGTGTCGAGCTTGCCGGCAACGGTGATGAACTTGCCGTCGGGAGTGACATCGACGCCGTGCGGCGACTTCGGTTCGGGCACCAGGAACAGCACGCCCTCCTTCACCGCCGTGTCCATCATCAGCACGTCATGGCCGTTGATCTTCTTCGCCTTGCCGGCGGCAACCAGCTCGGCCGCCTTCTTCCAGTTGATGACGTGCAGGTAGTCGGTGTCCTTCGCCGAGCAACCGGCTTCATACGGCGGCCGGCCCTTCTCGATACCGCCGACGTAACGCTCGCTGCAGAACGAGTTGGTGAACGACCAGCCGTCTGACGGCCCCTTGCCGGCGTCGGACAGATCCTGGCTGTACGGCGGCAGTTCGATCGAGAACGACTGCTTCGGATTGAGGCGGCCTTCCTTGCGGTCGAACTTCCAGTAGGTGATGCCGCCGCGGTACTTCTCGTTGAACTCCTCGAGCGGGTAGAACTTCTTGTTCTCCAGCGGTGTCGCGTACTGCGCCGCCTCGATCACGTACTCGGTGTCCGGCGTGACGAAGGCGCCGCCGTGTTCGGACTTGAAGATCGGGTTGACGACGATCTGCTTGGTCTCGAAGTCGCGCAGGTCGATCACCGCCAACCGCGGGTTGGCCTTGTCGTTGATGAACAGGAACTGGCCGTCGTACTTGCCTTGCGTCTCCGAGATCGCCGGGTGGTGCGTGTCGCCCCAGGTGATGTCCTTGCCGTCGATCCGTCCCTGCGCCAGGATGGCTTTCGAGCTTTCGTCGAAGCCGTATCCCTGCCACGGCTCGGGAGTGAACACACCGATGTACTTGAGAATGCGCATCGAGGGGATGCCGTAGACGATCACCTGCCCGGACTGGCCGCCGGACGAGAAGGCGACGAATTCGTCGCGCTTGCCGGTCGGAACGTAAGTCTTGGCCGCAGCCAGGATGTCCTGCTGCGAGAGGCTGCGACGCTTCATCACATCCTGCAGCGATTCGTTCGCCTGCAGGCTGCCGATCGCCGTACAGCCGAGCCCCGCTGCGAGCAGCATCGGCGCGACTTGCCTGGTACGCATTTTCATTCTCACTCTCCCTTTGATCAGATGGGTGCCACCCTTGCCCACATCGACCGTCGTGCGTCCGGCTGCCGCTGCGGCAATATGTCGCACATTGTGGGCACATGCCCAGCCCGATAATTTGAGCTGGATTAAATTTTGACCATCCTGCTGCACGGCAGCATGGCGCAGCGAGCGCGCATCGCGTACCCTGCCGCACGCCGTCGAGGGATAATGCAGGCCCTGCCCGCGATGCCACCGCCAGCCCCGCCCTGCCCGCCGCCGATGACCAAGAACCTGTTGCTCGACATCGCCATCCTGCTCGCCCTCGCCGTTCTCGGCGTCGTCGCCTACAAGCTGGCACCGCTGCTGCAGCCGAAGACCGACATCGTGCTGCCCCTGTCGAGCTGCAACCTCAACCACAACCCCTGCGTCGCGACGCTGCCCGACGGTGGCCAGATGGAGTTCTCGATCGAACCGCGGCCAATTCCGGCATTGCGACCGCTGCAACTGCAGGCGAGCTTCCGCGGCAGCGAAGTGCGCCGCGTCGAGGTCGACCTCGCCGGCACCGACATGAAGATGGGCTACAATCGACCGCTGCTCGCGGCGCAGGCTGGAAGCAGCGGCCGCTTCAGCGGCCAGGCCAGCTTGCCGGTGTGCATCACCGGCAGCATGGAGTGGGAGGCGACCGTTCTCGTCGACAACGGCAAGGCGCTGATCGCCGTTCCTTTCCGCTTCGTCAGCGGCAACTGAAGGAGTCGCAGCGGGCATGCGGATCAACGGATTCCTGATCGCCGTCATCGCGCTGCTCGCCGCCGCCCTGCTCTATCTCGCTGCGTTCTGGGAGCCGGTGCCGCAGCGCCCGGTGGAGAAGATCGTGCCGCACGGGCAACTGCCGCCCGCCACCGCCCCGGTGGGCGGCGATTTCGTCCTGCAGGGGCCGCAGGGGCCGGTGGCGCTCGCCGACTATCGCGGCAAAGTGGTGCTGATCTACTTCGGCTACACTTGGTGCCCCGATGTCTGCCCGACCTCGCTGTCACTGCTGGCGCAGGCGATCGCCGATCTCGAACCAGCCGAGCGCGAGCGCGTGCAGGCGGTCTTCATCTCGGTGGACCCGGAGCGCGACACGCCGGCGCGGCTCAAGGAATACGCGCCCTTCTTCCACCCGGCGCTGATTGGCCTCAGCGGCTCGCGCGAGCAGGTCGCCGCCGTCGCCACCGCCTACGGCTCGAGCTACCAGAAACAGCCGGCGAACGCCGAGGGCAACTACGCCGTCGACCATTCGTCGGCGACCTACGTCGTTGACCCGCAGGGGCAGCTCACCGGCAGCCTGCCGCACGCCTCGTCGCCGGCGCAGATCGTCGCCTTCGTCCGCCAGCAACTGGCGGCAGGCAACGCCCGCTGAAGCCGCCCGCTGCCGCGATGAGCCGCTGCCGCCGGCAGCACTGCCCGCCCGATCGACAGGAGATGCCGCAAATGCCTTCGCACCCTTCAGTCCTGGCCGTCGCCGCGTTGCTGCTGTTGCCCGTTGGCGCCACTGCCGCCGACAGCGGCCTGGTCGTCAGCGACCCCTACGTCCGGCTGATGCCGCCGGGGTCGGCGAACACGGCCGCCTTCATGAGCATCAGCAACCGCAGCGGCAGCGACCGTCGGCTGCTGCAGGCCGCAACCCCGGTGGCGCGGACGGTCGAGCTGCACACCCACCTCGACGACCACGGCGTCATGCGCATGCGGCAGGTCGCAGCGATCGACATCCCGGCCGGCGGCCGCGCCGAACTCCGCTCCGGCGGCCACCACGTCATGCTGATCGGCCTCAGGCAGCCGCTGCAGGAGGGAGAACGCGTACCGCTGACGCTGCGCTTCGACGACGGCAGCACGCAGAAGCTGGAGGTTCCGGTCAGGAGACCGCAGCCAGCGCTCGAAGCGGAGCCGCCGGCTGCGCACGGCAAGCATTGATCGCCGGACTGCCGGCAGACGCGGCGAAGCGGCGGGAGCAGACGCATGACGGCACCCGACGCAGGCGAGTCCGGGGCGCCGACAGCCGCCGGCGGGCTATCGCTCGTTGGCGAAGAGCATCTGGCTGCTCGGGAGGGTTTCGCTGTTCATGGACATCCCGTCCGAGCCGGTCCATTGTCTGCTCCCGATCTTCATGGCGGGCGTCCTCGGCGCGTCGATGCTGGCGAGCGTCGTCGCCGGGTGGCCGCGGATCGCATTCGGCGCTGCGGGAACCTGGAGCGCCGGCGGAGCCGTTGGCCGCCACCGCGGCGGCGCGGTTGCTGCTCTACCGCCCACAAGGGACTGCCGCCGCCGGCGCCCCGTCAAGGCGATTCACATCCCTGAACCCCCGTCCTGAAACGACGACGGCGACCTAGGTCGCCGTCGTCGTTTCAGGACGGGAGCGCGGATCAGGCGCTTCGACGGCGGCGGGAAAGCCCGAGAGCGGCCATCCCCATACCGAGCAGCGCGAGAGCAGCCGGTTCCGGCACTTGCCCGACATCGCCTTGCGTATCGGAAGCCACGATCCTGAAGTTGTCGAGCGCGGCATAGCCGCCAACCAGTTCATCGATGACCAAGGTGACGTTGCCGTTGGTGTTGCCGGTTGTATTCAGGCCGACAATGTGGTTGGTCCAGTTGAACACGTTCGGTGCCGAGGACAGCACGCCCGTGATGTCCACGGAATCCAGCAGGGTCGCGGTGCCCACATTGGCAACGCCGGTCGGATTGTCATACAGCGACAGGCGGAAGGAAGGAGCCAGCCCACCCGTCGGCACGAAAGGGCCACCCCAGAAGTCCAGGTCGATGGACGAGATGTCGAGCTGGAAGTTGAAGAACTTGTAAGCTCCGATGTTGAAGGACAGGCCCAGACGATCATCATTGGCGCTTGAGAGCATGCCGATGACGTAGCTGCCTGCCCTGCTCTGTGGATCCTGAAAACCCGCGCCGCCCCAAGCCTGGTTGCCGCCGACACGCAGGGTCTCCACCGTCCATTGTTGCGCGAAGGTAAAGCCAGCTGGCTGGTTGGCGTAAATGTCGTTGACGCTGGAATAGCTGGCATCCTTGCCGCCAAAACCGGTATTGGCATTGAAAGCGGGCAAGTCCGGGTTTTCGAAATTCTGCGAGTACAGGAGGACGCTGGCCTGGGTGGCCGTGGCGCTGAAAGCCAGCATGGCGGCAAGGAAAGTGCGACTCAGTTTCATGACAAGCTCCGAATGGTTGGTGTTGTAACATCCGATAAGCACATTTCATGCCAAAAGTTGTTTCCTCTACGCTTCAATCGCTTGCATGGACTCGAACAGGCGAGGTGTAAGATTCGTCGACATCGTGTTCTGACAACAGACGAGGGCCGGATACGAATCGGCCCACCGTGTCTTGGCCCATCCTGGGAACCGCGAGTGTGTGTCGTCGACGCTCAGTACTTGATCGAACAACCGTACGGCGTCGTCGCGGCGACCGACACCGGTTTGCCGGCGAGTAGTGATCCTTGTGCCGCGGGCCGGTCGAGTCGAGCTGCACCCAGACCATCCGGTTGTCGGCGGCGAATTTCTGGGTTGCCTGCATGTTGCCGGATCCGTAGTGCTTCTGGACGAAGGTGCACTCGCGGTTGGTCCACTCGAGGACGACCCAGCGACCCTTGAGCGAATCGAGCGTCACCGTCTTGCCGCCAAGCGTCCGGAGGCCAGGGCGTCGACCTTCGGATGGTGGCGGCACCAAGTGCCCGGAACTTCGGCCGCGAGGCTGCCGATTGGCAGCGCTCCGGACAGCGACAGGCCAAGCGCGAAAAAGAGCAACGGCAGCGACCCGCCCGGTGGCGTAGCCGTGTCAACGCCGGCGAGGGCCGGCGTTGACACCGTCGGGCTACTCCGGCGAAGCGGCGGGAGCAGATGCATGACGGCACCCGACGCAGGCGAGTCCGGGGCGCCGACAGCCGCCGGCGGGCTATCGCTCGTTGGCGAAGAGCATCTGGCTGCTCGGGAGGGTTTCGCTGTTCATGGACATCCCGTCCGAGCCGGTCCATTGTCTGCTCCCGATCTTCATGGTGGGCACGCCGCTCAGCCGGGCGATCTCACACACGTCCAGGCTGTCGTCCGGATGCAACAGCAGATCCAGCACTTGGCGTCGTCAGGCGTGTTACGTCCCGCCCTATTCGAGACTCTTCGTCCCGAGCTATTCCGGGGTGAGACAGGAGGAAAGTCCCACGCTGTAGTCGGGCGGATTGGGCCCGGCATCAGCGTGGGACAAGGGGCCTATCGGGATCGGGGATCGATGGGCGGGAAGCGCCAGGGTTCCTCGGGATCGTAAAGGTTCCGTTGGCGATCGTGATGACGGCGCAGTTGTACGAGGTAGTGGCTCTCGCAGGCGGTGGCGAGGTGGAAGAGGAAATCGCAGAGCGCCACGGCGGTTTCGTCGGAGAGGCCGTCGGGGAACAGGCTGTTACGGCGGCGGCTCATCGCAGTTCCTCGATGGCCGATTGCAACAGGTCGTCGGGCAGATGATTGAGCCCGCGCGGCACCGCCAGACGCATGGCGGTACGCAGAATGCGCGCCGCATGCCGGGGCAGCCCCTTGCTCGCCTGACGCAGGATCTCCAGGCCGGAATCGGTGAGCAACGTCTGCGTGCAGCCGGCGCGCTTGAATCCGTGCTCGATCAGTCACGCGAAGCGTTCGCGCTCGAACACCGGTGTCACACCCCATTTCGGTGACAGTATATGAAACTCGCGCGGACTGCTCGCCTGTCTGTCGCCGATGTCGGGGACTGTCGCTGCAATGAGCGGGCTCGCCGTACTCGCCGGGTCAGAGCAGCACGCGCCGTATGTCGGCGAGCAACCGGACGCGAAAGGACCACGCCGCCGCAGCTCACGTGCGGCGGCGTGGTCGTCCGACAGGAACCCGCTGCGCCCCTACCTCTTCTTCACCGCCGGCAGGTCGGTGCACACGCCCTCATAGACCTCGGCCGCCATGCCGATCGATTCGCCGAGCGTCGGATGCGGATGGATCGTGTGGCCGATGTCGGCTGCGTCGCAGCCCATCTCGATGGCCAGGCAGATTTCGCCGATCATGTCGCCGGCGTCGGTGCCGACGATGCTGCCGCCAATGATGCGGTGCGTCGCCTCGTCGAAGATCAGCTTGGTGAAGCCCTCCTCGCGGCCGTTCGCCAGCGCGCGCCCGGAAGCGGCCCAGGGAAAGACGCTCTTGCCGTAGGTGATGCCCTCGACGCGGCATTGCTCCTCGGTCTTGCCGGCCCAGGCGATCTCGGGGTCGGTGTAGGCAACCGACGGAATCTGCAGGGCGTCGAAGCAGCGCTTGCCGCCGTTCGCGGCTTCGGCGGCGACGTGCGCCTCGTGCACGCCCTTGTGCGCCAGCATCGGCTGACCAACGATGTCACCGATGGCGAAGATGTGCGGGACATTGGTGCGCAACTGCGTGTCGACCGGGATGAAACCGCGTTCAGTGACGGCGACGCCGGCCTTCTCGGCGGCGAGCTTGCTGCCGTTCGGCGCACGGCCGACGGCAACGAGGACGAGGTCGAAGCGCTCGCTTTCGCCGCTGCTGTAGCTGACCTCGATACCTTCGGGACTCGCGACGGCGGCGACGACGCCGGTATTGAGCAGGATGCGGTCGAAGCGGTGGGCGTTCTTCTTTTCCCAGACCTTGACCAGATCCCGGTCGGCCCCGGGCATCAGCACGCCGCCGAGTTCGACGACGGTGATGCGCGAGCCGAGCGCGGAGTAGACGCTCGCCATTTCGAGGCCAATGATGCCGCCGCCGACGACGAGCATGCGCTGCGGAATCTGCCGCAGCTCGAGGGCGCCGGTCGAGTCGACGACGCGCGGGTCGTCGGGCATGAAGGGTAGCGCGATCGGTTGCGAGCCGGCGGCGATGATCGCCTTCTGGAAGCGGATCAGCTTGCTGCCGCCGGCGGCGAGAGCGACCTCGAGATGGTTGACGTCGACGAACTGGCCGACCCCCTGCACGACCTCGACCTTGCGCCCCTTGGCCATGCCAGCAAGACCGCCGGTCAGCTTGCCGACGATCTTGTCCTTGTGCGCGCGCAGCCTGTCGAGGTCGACGTTCGGCGCGCCGAAACTGACGCCGCAGTCGCCCATGTGCTGCGCCTCTTCCATGACCGCGGCGACATGGAGCAGCGCCTTCGACGGAATGCAGCCGACGTTGAGACAGACGCCGCCGAGCGTCGGGTAGCGCTCGACGAGGACCGTCTGCATTCCGAGGTCGGCGCTGCGGAAGGCCGCCGAGTAACCACCCGGCCCGGCGCCGAGGACCAGCATCTCGCATTCGAGGTCGGCCTTGCCACTGACCGGCGGCGCCGCCGGTGGCGCCGTGGCGGCGGTCGGCGCGTGCGCCGTGTCCGCCTGCGCCGGGGTCGTCGCCGCCACCGCAGATCCGGTCTCGATCAGCGCCACCAGCGCGCCGGCCGAGACCTTGTCGCCGACGGCAACCCGGATTTCGCGGATGGTGCCGGCGACGCTGCTCGGCACGTCCATCGTCGCCTTGTCGGACTCGAGGGTGACGAGCGCGTCGTCGACCTGGACCGTGTCGCCGACGGCGACGCAGACGTCGATGACCGGCACGTCGTGGTAGTCACCGATGTCCGGGACTTTCGCTTCAATGATCTGGCTCATCGTCATGTCCCCGGTCAGAGCAGCACGCGCCGCATGTCGGCGAGCAACTGGGCGAGATGGACGTTGAAGCGCGTCGCCGCGGCGCCGTCGATGACACGGTGGTCGGCGGTCAGCGACATCGGCAGGATGAGCCGGGGGGCGAACTCGCGACCGTTCCAGACCGGCTTCATGACCGACTTGTTGACGCCGAGGATCGCCACCTCGGGCGCGTTGATGATCGGCGAGAACATCGTGCCGCCGATGCCGCCGACGCTGGAGATGGTGAAGCAGGCACCGGACATCTCGCCCGGAGTGAGCTTGCCATCACGCGCCTTCTTCGCCAGTTCGCCACTCTCGCTGGCGAGTTCGGCGACCGATTTCTGGTCGGCGTTCCGGATCACCGGCACGACGAGGCCGTTCGGCGTATCGGCAGCGAAAGCGATGTGGCAGTACTGCTTGAGAACGAGGTTGTCGCCGTCGAGCGAGCTGTTGAACTCCGGGTACTTCCTCAGGGCAACCGCGCAGGCCTTGATCAGGAAGGCGAGCATGGTGATCTTCAGTCCCGACTTCTCGTTCTCGCGGTTGATCGCGACGCGGAAGGCCTCGAGGTCGGTGATGTCGGCGTCCTCGTGGTAGGTCACCGCCGGGATCATCACCCAGTTGCGGGCCAGGTTTTGCGCCGAGATCTTCTTGATGCGCGACAGTGGCCTGACTTCGATGGCGCCGAACCTGGTGAAGTCGACCTTCGGCCAGGGCAGCAGATCGAGACCACCGCCGAGCGACGGAGCGACCGCGGCAGCGGGCGCCGGCGCCGTCAGGACCCCCTTGACATAGGCGGTGACATCCTCCTTGACGATGCGAGCCTTCGGGCCGCTGGGCGTAACCTTCGTCAGATCGACGCCGAGTTCGCGCGCCAGCAGGCGCACCGAGGGGCTGGCGTGCGTCCGCGAACCGAGCGCGAGGCCGGGAAGCGGCAGATCGGAAGAGCACACGTCTGAACTCCAGTCACTGACCAA
>ERZ761609.2502-NODE-2502-length-13459-cov-9.005521_pt1 | contig 13459 bp, 15 predicted proteins | sample MGYA00511163_ERZ761609 | MGnify/ENA primary metagenome ERZ761609 (study PRJEB28899, sample SAMN02445070) | bioreactor sludge metagenome | biome: EBPR sludge | place: Australia: Brisbane, Thorneside Wastewater Treatment Plant | collected 2011-12-16 ... | reverse complement strand
CGAGATTGGTCAGTGACTGGAGTTCAGACGTGTGCTCTTCCGATCTGCATCACGCCGGGTGCCGAAGCCAGCGGACGGTTCGACCGCGCGCTGATCACCGGCGGCGTGCTGGCGACGATCGCCATCGCCACGCTGGGCATTCGCGACAAGGAGGCGATCATCAGCGGCGGGCGTATCCTGCATATCGCGCTGGCGCCGGTCGATCCGCGCTCGCTGATCCAGGGCGACTATATGGCCCTGCGCTTTGCCCTGCCGAATGATCCTGCCGGCCTCAAGCTGATCAACGACGCCAGCAAACATCCGATTGCGCTGGCAAGAACCGACAATCGCCAGGTGGCAACCGTTACGCGCATCGCACCGGAGGGAACACAGCCTGGCGAAGGCGAGTTCCCGCTGATCCTGACCAAACGGAAAGGACGCTGGAGCCTTGGCACCGATGCCTGGTATTTTGCCGAAGGCTCGGCCAAGAAGTTCGAAGTGGCGAAATTCGGCACGTTCCGGGTCTCTCAAAAAGGAGACATGATCCTGGTAGGAATGGCCGACGAGCATTTGCGACCGATCCAGCCGTAGCACCCCCACCCGGTCGCTGACGCGACACCTCCCCGGAACGGGGATGGAAGATTGGACCGCCCTCCCTCCCCTCACAGGGGAGGGCCGCGAGTGAAACGAGCGGGGTGGGGTGGTGTTTGATCAAAGTCCCAGCATCAGCTGCAAATTCTGCACGGCCGCGCCGGAGGCTCCCTTGCCGAGATTGTCAAGCCGGGCGACCAGAACAGCATGGCCGCGCGCCTGATTGGCAAAAACGAAAAGCTCCATTTTGTTGGTGTCGTTGAGCGCCAGAGCGTCGATCTTGCCGGCATTCAGCGCCGCATCCTCGCCGGTGGCGACGCTTACCCATTCAGAGCCGGCGTAATGAGCCCTGAGGATGGCTTCGAGGTCGGCTGCCCGCGGCTTGCCCTCCAGCGTGTCGAGATGCAGCGGCACCGAGACCAGCATCCCCTGGCGGAAATTGCCAACCGAGGGCACGAAGATCGGCCGCCGGCTCAACCCGGTATAGGCCATCAGCTCCGGCACATGCTTGTGCTCAAGACCAAGGCCATACAATTCGAAAGCCGGCGCACGGCCCGCCTCATAGGCCTCGATCATCGACTTGCCGCCGCCCGAATAGCCGGACACGGCATTGACGGTGACAGGATAGGTCCTGGGCATCACACCGGCATCGATCAGCGGCCGCAGCAGCGCGATCGCTCCGGTGGGATAGCAGCCGGGATTGGCGACGTTGCGCGCCCGGGCGATCTTGCGGTCCTGGCCGGGCGCAAGCTCGGCAAAACCATAGACCCAGCCAGGGGCGACGCGGTGGGCGGTGGAGGCATCGAGCAGGCGCGGCCCCTTCGCGCCCATGCCGGCGACGATGGCCGCCGTCTCTTTCGCCGCATCGTCAGGCAGGCAGAGGATGACCACATCCACCTCGGCCATCAGCGCCTTCTTGGCCTCCGGATCCTTGCGCTTCTCTGGCGCGATGGAGCGCATGGCAATGCCGGGCAAGCCGGCCAGCCGCTCGCGGATTCCAAGCCCGGTGGTGCCAGCCTCACCGTCGATGAAAACCGTATGCTGTTTGGCGCTCATGGCAGGGATCCTTTCCCTCGGTCAGATCAGGGCAATAAAAAAGCCGCGTTTCCCACGCGGCTGCGGAGCTTCGGCACGGAGGGCACGGCTCATCGCAGGCGCAGGACAGCGCTCAAGACCGTGCGGTATCGGTTCATGGTGTTCATGCCTTTCCGTATGCGGATGAATGCCCGCTCTGTCAATGGCTTAAGGGGCTTGGGCGCAACTGTGCCGGCAGCCGGACGCAGTGGCAAGCCAAATGCTCAAAGCGTCAATAACGCGGGTTCACTGCAAGAATCCATCTGCTCAAAAAGTGATTCAACTTCGGATGATTTGGCGAATCATCTGAATCGGTTAGCGGCTGCGGCTGACCCTCTCCGCGAGGCCCTGAATGTAATGATTCATCAGCGCCGCAGCGGCAATCGCCGTGACATCGGCATGATCATAGGGCGGGGAAACCTCCACCACGTCCATGCCGCGCCAGTCGCAATCCCTGAGGGCCCAGATTGTGCGCAGCGCCATCGCCGAACTCAGCCCGCCGGCCACGGGAGTGCCAGTGCCCGGCGCAAAGGCAGGGTCAAGACAGTCGATATCGAAACTGAGATAGGCCGGCCCATCACCGATCGCGGAGCGAATTTCCTCGACCAGCCCGCCCACTCCCAGCGACTGGGCTTCATAGGCGTCGATGATGGTGATGCCATGATCGCGCGGCGCGATTGTGCGGATGCCGACCTGCACCGAGCGATCCGGATCGATCAGCCCCTCGCGCACCGCCTCGGTGACAAAGCTGCCATGGCTGATGGCGCCCGGCCCGTCGTCCCAGGTATCCTGATGCGCGTCGAACTGCACCAGCGCCAGCGGTCCATGCCGCGCGGCATGGGCGCGCAGCAGCGGCAGAGTGATGAAATGATCGCCGCCCATGGTCATCAGATGCGCGCCCGAGGCGAGGATCTTGCCGGCCTGCCGGGCAATGGCATCGGGGGCCAGGCTCTGGTCGCCGCGCGGCAGGACGCAATCGCCGTAGTCGATCGCCGCGAGGCGCTGGAACGGATCGCGCCGCGAGGGATATTGCGGATCGCCGTCAAAGATCGCCGAGGCCCGGCGGATCGCCTGGGGACCGAAGCGGGCGCCGGGCCGGTTGGAGGTCGCGGTGTCGAACGGGACGCCCCAGACCACCACATCGGCGCTCGCGGCATCCTTGGAATAGCGCCGGCGCATGAACGACAGGGCGCCGGAAAAGGTCGCCTCCTCCGCCCCGCCGAGCAGCGGGCCGGTAAAGGCATTGTCGACGGGCGGGTGCTTGTCGGTCATGCAGGAAGTCAACAACCGGCCATGCCATACCGCAAGGGCGGCGGGCCGCGCATCAACAACTTTGCGGCGCCGATTGACATGTCCGGTGCCTGATACAGAATCGGACGTGTCCATGATCCGTAGCGGGGGAACACATGATCAGGTTTGGCAAAGGCTTTGCGGCGGCGCTGGCGACCGCACTCATTCTGGGCATGGCTAACACCGCGCTGGCCACCGGGCCGGGCGGCGGCATCCGGCCGCTTAGCGGCGCAGAGGCCGAAGCGGCGCGCGGCAATACCATTGCCCAGGACCGCTGCATGTCGATCTGCCAGCAAAGCGCGCGCACTCCTGCCGGACAGGCGCAATGCCCGAACAATTGCACGGCCGGGCGATGCTACCACAATCCGGCATCCGGCCGGTCCTACTGCATCGCGCGGTAAGCCAAAACAAAAAGGGCGGACTGACGCCCGCCCTGTTCTGCAATGTATCGCGGTTCCGCTTAACGCTTCGAGAACTGGAAGCTGCGACGGGCCTTCTTGTGGCCATACTTCTTGCGCTCGACCACGCGGCTGTCGCGGGTGAGGAAGCCGGCCTTCTTGAGCGGGGAGCGCAGCTCCGGCTCGTAATAGGTCAGCGCCTTGGCAAGGCCGTGACGCACCGCGCCGGCCTGGCCGGACAGGCCACCGCCGACCACGTTGACCATCACGTCATACTGGCCGACGCGACCCGCGACACCAAACGGTTGCTGCAGGATCATGCGCAGCACGGGGCGGGCGAAATAGACCTCGACATCGCGATCGTTGACCGTGATCTTGCCCTTGCCGGGCTTGATCCAGACGCGGGCGACCGCATCCTTGCGCTTGCCGGTGGCATAGGCGCGGCCCTGCTTGTCGAGCTTCTGAACGTGAACCGGAGCTTCCGGAGCGGCCGGCTTGGCGGTGCCGGCCAGATCACCGAGGGACTGGAGCGTAGCCATTAGCCGAGCCTCGAATTCTTGGAGTTGAGGGAAGCGACGTCGAGCGCCACCGGCTGCTGGGCCTCATGCGGGTGCTTGTCGCCCTTGTAGACGCGCAGGTTCGACAGCTGCTGGCGGCCAAGCGGGCCGCGCGGCAGCATGCGCTCCACCGCCTTCTCGACGACACGCTCGGGATAGCGGCCCTCAAGAATGAACTTGGCCGTGCGCTCCTTGATGCCGCCGATATAGCCGGTGTGATGGTAATACACCTTGTTGTCGCGCTTGCGGCCGGTGAGTACCACCTTCTCGGCGTTGATGACGATGACGTTGTCGCCGCAGTCGATGTGGGGCGTGAACGTAGGCTTGTGCTTGCCTCTGAGACGCATCGCGATGATCGAGGCGAGGCGGCCGACGACGAGACCTTTCGCGTCGATCAGCAGCCACTTCTTCTCGACCTCGGCGGTCTTGGCCGAATAGGTCTTCATGGAATAATCCCCGGGGGGTTGATGGATTCAACACAAAGGCGGCGGAAAGCCCGCCGCCGAGGTTGCCCCGTCTCTAAGCGATTGATCTTGCAGCGTCAAGGGGGCGCGCATGACCAACATATTTGAATTATCATTGTTTTTGAATGAGTTAGCAATTGCGGTATTATTTTACCTCATGCTTCACCCCTCCCCGGCGCTGACGCGCCGACCCTCCCATCAAGGGGGAGGGAATGGACGCGGCGCCCGTTGAAATCCCTCCCCCTCGTGGGGAGGGTGGTCCGAGCGCGCGGGCAAGTTTACGCAGTCTGCGTAGACTTGTCTGCGGGCGGAGGACCGGGTGGGGGCCTCCCCCGCTTGCCCAAAACCATGCGCCGCAAGGCCAAGCGGGAGAACACAGGCTCGCAAGGCGCGCTCGACCTGTGATGGCCCCTCACACCGGCGGGCTCAGGCCACGATCGCCGCCCTCGCGCTCGGGCGGCACCGAATAGGTCGCCACCGCATGGGCGACGAGGTCGTCATCGGCTTCGCCGTGGATCATCGCCTCGCCGACGCACAGGCGCTTGCCGATCTTGAACAGCCGGCAATCGGCGATCAGATCGCCGGGCGATGGCTTCTTGAGGAAATTGATGTTCAGGTTGGTCGTCACCGCCAGCGCCACCTTGCCGAGCGCCGAAAGCACCGCGACATAGACCGAGAAATCGGCCAGCGCCATCATCGTCGGCCCGGAGATGGTGCCGCCGGGGCGCAACTGCCGCGACTTGTATTTCAGCCGGATGCGGCAGGTGCCATAGCCGACATCCTCGACCTGCATGTTGGCGCCCTGCCCCATCACCTCGGGGAACACCGCTTCGAGAAAGGCAATCATCTCCTCGCGGCTGAGCGCGGGCTTGTGGGAGGGCATGGCGGACATCTACACTGGTTCCTGCATGGCAATGGTTGAGAGGTAACCGGTCCCACCATGAGCGTCCAGACCCCAATCCTCACTCGCAGCGATGACGGCGGCATCGCCACCCTCACGCTCAACCGGCCGGAGGCGCGCAACGCGCTCTCCGAGGCGATGATCGCGGCGCTGGCCGCCGAAATGGCGGCGATCGCCGACGACCGGGCCGTGCGCGCCGTGGTTATCGCCGCCGAGGGGCCGGCGTTTTCCGCCGGGCATGATCTCAAGGAAATGACCGCCCGAAGAGCCGATGCGGATCGCGGCCGCGCCTATTTCACTGACATCATGGGCCGCTGCGCCACGATGATGAAAGCGGTTGTCCGCTCGCCCAAGCCGGTGATCGCGGCGGTCGAGGGGGTGGCCACCGCCGCCGGCTGCCAGCTGGTCGCCAGTTGCGACCTTGCCGTTGCAGGGATGAATGCGAAATTCTGCACGCCGGGCGTGCATATCGGCCTGTTCTGCTCGACGCCGATGGTAGCGCTGACCCGCAATCTCGCCCCCAAACATGCGCTGGAAATGCTGCTGCTCGGCGAGATGGTGCCGGCGGCGGAAGCCTACCGCGTCGGCCTGATCAACCGCGTGGTGCCTGCCGGCAAGGCGCTGGATGCGGCGCGCGAGATGGCGGCGATCATCGCCTCCAAATCGCCGCTGACGCTGAAAATCGGCAAGGAAGCCTTCCACCGCCAGCGCGAGATGGATCTCGACGCCGCCTACGCCTATGCGGCCGGGGTGATGGTCGACAACATGCTGGCGCGCGATGCCGAGGAAGGAATCGGCGCGGTGCTGGGCAAGCGCAGGCCCGAATGGCGGGGGGAGTAGCGCCTTTTTAGTGGCCCTTGCCAGGGCAAGGGCGTCCCTCGCATCAGCTCGGCGTCGCTTCGCTCCCAACCAGAAACTCCCGTTGATGACCGGCCGGCCATCACGCAGAGTCGCCGGGATTGAGGTTGCCCTTATTCCCGCCGCCCGTAGGCCAGCCAGTAGCTGAGCGCGACACCGCCCGCCCCGCCGACGATATTGCCGAGCGTGACCGCCAGGAGGTTGTTGGCAAAACCGCCCGCCGTCACCGGTGCGCCAGCCAGCCAGCCGGCCGGGATCAGATACATGTTGGCGATGCAATGCTCGAAGCCGAGCAGGACGAAAGCGGCGATCGGCAGCAGGATTGCCAGGATCTTGTCGGTGGCCGAATGGCCGGCGAAGGTCAGCCAGACCGCAAGACAAACCAGCGCATTGCAGAGAATGCCGCGCGTGAACGCCTCGACAAAGCCGAGATTGACCTTGGCGGTCGCGATCTTCGCGGCGGTCGCACCCATGCCGCCCGAAAGCATCCCCGCCACCGCCATCAGAGCGACAAGCGCCAGCGAGCCGGCCAGATTGCCGAAATAGGCGATGATCCAGTTGCGCAGCATGGCGCGCGTCGCAACCTTGCGGTCAACCCAGGCCATGACGATCAGCGTATTGCCGGTGAACAGTTCCGCGCCGCCGATCACCACCAGCACCAGCCCGAGCGCGAACACCAGCCCGCCCAGGAACCGCGCCGGGCCAAAGGCAAGATCGGCGCCGGTCATTGTCATCGTATAGGCTGCGGCGCCGAAACCGATGAACACCCCGGCAAGCACGCTCAGGGTTGCGAGCGGCACAAAGGCCAGGCCGGCCTTGCCCATTCCCGCCGCCTCGATGCGCTGGGCGATCTCGGCGGGCTTGTAGGCATCAAGACCGGTGGGGTGAATGGGATCGGGCATCGGCGTCCTCGCTTGTCCTTTTGCCGATTCATGCCGGCTCCGGGCAGCCCTGTCGAGAGGCGAACCCTTGACATTCGGCCGCGCCCGCCCACCTTGCAGCGCATGGATCACGATCAATACCCCGACGCATACATTCTCGACATCCTCAAGACCACGAAAACCGTGGCGCTGGTGGGCGCCTCCGACAACGAGGCGCGGCCGAGCTTTTTTGTGCTGAAATACCTCATTGAGCGCGGCTACAAGGTCATTCCGGTCAATCCGGGCCGCGCCGGCTCGACCATGGTGGGCCAGCCGGTGTTCGCCAGGCTCGCCGACATTGCCGAGCCGATCGACATGGTGGAAGTGTTCCGCAATTCGGAAGCGGCAGCGGGAATCGTCGATGAGGCGCTGGCGCTCGATCCGCTGCCCAAGGTCATCTGGATGCAGCTTTCGGTGCGCAATGACGCCGCAGCCGCCAAGGCGGAAGCTGCTGGCATCCGGGTGGTGATGAACCGCTGCCCGAAGATCGAATATGGCCGGCTTTCCGGCGAGATCGGCTGGACCGGCGTCAACTCGCGCACCATTTCGGCCAAGCGCCCGCAACTGCACGGCAAGGGCGCGCAGAAGCTGTCGATCTGGCGGAAAGTGTGACGCGGACCCTGCGTGCCCTTTGCCTTCAACGGGCGCGGTGAACAGCCCGTGCAGTCCTGGCCAACCCCCTCCCGCGCCGGTGGCGCGACCTCCCCCTCAAGGGGGGAGGAAGGCTGCCTCAGCCGGCGAGGCGTGAACCAATCAGTCCTTGGCGCGTTCGACGTAGGCGCCGTCGGCGGTCTGAACCACGACGCGGGTGCCGGCGGTGATGTGCGGCGGCACCATGACGCGGGCGCCGTTCGACAGGATCGCCGGCTTGTAGGAGGACGAGGCGGTCTGGCCCTTGGTGACCGGCTCGGTTTCCATGATCTCCAGCGTCACACGCGCCGGCAGTTCGATTGCCACGGCCTTGCCATCGAACATCGACAGGATGCAGACCATGTTCTCCTGCAGGAACTTCGACTGGTCGCCAATGACGTCGTCGCTGACCTGGACCTGTTCGTAGTTTTCCTGGTTCATGAAGTGATAGCCGTCGCCGTCCTTGTAGAGGAAGGTGTGTTCCTTGTCCTCGACGAAGGCGCGCTCGACCTGCTCGGTCGTCTTGTAGCGCAGCGAGATCTTCACTCCGTCGGAAATGCGGCGCATGTCGATCTGCGTCGTCGGCGTGCCCTTGCCGGGAAAGAAGCTCTCGGCGGTGATGACGGCGTAGAGCTGGCCCTCGTGTTCGAGGATGTTGCCCTTGCGGACGTTGCTGGCGATGATTTTCACGGGCTGACCCTGACGGTTCGATTGGAAACGGTTGGCGCTCCTTTGCCCTATCGGGAGGCATTTGGGAAGGGGCGAGCTGTGACGGCCCGAAAGCGCCGGGCAGGCTGTCGCAGGGCGCATGTTCTGTTTGACGAACAAATCGTTCTTCGATAGCGTTTGCCAACGTTCGGTGCAGGATCACAGGAGCAAGGCGATGAGCGAGAAGGCCCCCGGTTTCAACACACTAGCCGTCCATGCGGGCGCCGCCCCCGATGCCGCCACCGGCGCGCGGGCGACGCCGATCTACCAGACGACGTCTTTCGTTTTCGATGACGTCGATCACGCCGCCTCGCTGTTCGGCCTGCAGGCGTTCGGCAACATCTACACCCGCATCACCAACCCGACGACCGCCGTGCTGGAAGAGCGCGTCGCGGCGCTGGAGGGCGGCACGGCGGCGCTGGGCGTTGCCTCGGGCCATGCGGCCGAGCACCTCATCTTCCACACGCTGCTGGAGCCGGGCGACGAATTCGTCGCCGCCAAGAAGCTCTATGGCGGCTCGATCAACCAGTTCAACCACGCCTATCGCAAGTTCAACTGGAATGTTGTCTGGGCCGACACCGACGATCTCGCCTCGTTCGAAAAGGCGATCACGCCGAAAACCAAGGCGATCTTCATCGAGTCCATCGCCAACCCGGGCGGTGTCGTCACCGACATCGCGGCGATTGCCAAGATCGCCGACCGCGCCGGCATTCCGCTGATCGTCGACAACACGCTGGCAACGCCCTATCTGATCCGCCCGTTCGAGCATGGCGCGCATATCGTCGTGCATTCGGCGACCAAGTTCCTCGGCGGTCATGGCAACTCGATCGGCGGCGTCATTGTCGACGGTGGCAAGTTCGACTGGCTGAAGTATGGCAAGAAGTATCCCTCGCTGACCCAGCCACGCCCGGAATATTCCGGCATGGTGCTGGCCGAGACTTTTGGCAATTTCGCCTTTGCCATCGCCTGCCGCGTCCTCGGCCTGCGCGATCTTGGACCGGCGCTCTCGCCGTTCAACGCCTTCCTGCTGCTGACCGGCATCGAGACGCTGCCGCTGAGGATGCAGCGCCACTCGGACAATGCACTGAAGGTGGCCGAGCATCTTGCCAAGCATCCGAAGGTCGCCTGGGTCAGCTATCCGGGCCTGAAGGGCGACAAGTATCATGCGCTGGCCAAGAAATATTCGCCCAAGGGCGCCGGCGCTGTGTTCACCTTCGGCCTCAAGGGCGGCTATGACGCCGGCATCAAGCTGGTGTCGAACCTCAAGCTGTTCTCGCATCTGGCCAATGTCGGCGATACGCGCAGCCTGGTCATCCATCCGGCTTCAACCACCCATCGCCAGCTCACCGACGAGCAGAAGGTGGTCGCCGGCGCCGGGCCGGATGTGGTGCGCATCTCGGTCGGCATCGAGGATGCGGACGATCTGATCGCCGATCTCGATCAGGCGCTGGCCTGATGGCAGGGCCAAAGCCAAGGACACGGTTCACCCCGGCGGAAGCGGCTGCCCTGCCGTTCCCTCCGGGGCGGCTTTCCACCCTGGCATTCGACGACAACGGGCTTGAGCTGCGCCACTATGCGCCGAAGGGCCGCGATGACCAGACGCCGCATGACCGCGACGAGATCTATGTCGTGATCAGCGGGACGGGACGGTATCGCCGGGCGGGTGAGGTGGTGCCGTTCGGGCCCGGCGACGTGCTCTATGCCGCCGCGCATGAGGAACACCGCTTCGAGGATTTCACCCCGGATTTTGCGACCTGGGTGATCTTCTGGGGCGAGACGAAGTAGGCATTGCGCAGGGCACGCGAGAGGCCCGGACGGCCTCTGCCTTCAATCCTCTTCCGCCTTGAAGCGGCGGGTATTGGTGACGAACGGCGCGATGAACGCTACCGCCGCGACCAGCAGGATCACCACCGCGATCGGGCTCTGCACCAGTACCAGAGGATCCCCCAGGCTGATCTGCAGGGCCCGCCTGAGCTGGCTTTCCGCCATCGGTCCGAGAATGAGGCCGACCACCATCGGCGCCACCGGATAATCATGCCGGCGCATCAGGAAACCCATGATGCCAAAGGTGATCAGCATCAGGAGCTCGGCCACCGAACCCTTGGTGGCGATCGAGCCCATGGCGGCGAACATCAGGATGCCGGAATAGAGCCACGGCGTCGGGATCTTCAGAAGCTGAACCCAGAGACCGACCAGCGGCAGGTTCAGGATCACCAGCATGACATTGGCAATGAACAGCGAGGCGATCAGCGTCCAGACGATCTGCGCATTCTCGGCAAACAGCAGCGGACCGGGGTTGAGGCCGAATTGCTGAAAGCCGGCCAGCAGGATCGCCGCCGTCGCCGAAGTCGGCAGCCCCAGTGACAGCAGCGGCACCAGCGTTCCGGCAACCGAGGCGTTGTTGGCCGCCTCTGGTCCGGCGACACCCTCAATGGCGCCGACGGTGCCCCATTCCTCGGGATGCCTGGACAGCCGCTTTTCGGTCGAATAGCTGAGGAAGGTCGGAATTTCCGCCCCGCCCGCCGGCAGCGCGCCGATGGGAAAACCGAACAGCGTGCCGCGGATCCACGGTTTCCAGGAACGCTGCCAATCCAACTTCGACATCCATAGCGAGCCAGAAAGCTTCATCATCTCGCCCTGTTCCTGGCGCTGGGAGACGACATACAGCGCCTCGCCGATGGCGAACAGGCCGACGGCCAGCGTCGTGACCTCGACACCATCGAGCAATTCGGGCAGGCCGAAGGTCAGCCGCGACTGGCCGGTCAGCTTGTCGATGCCGATCAATCCAAGCGCCAGACCAAGGAAGAGCGAGATCATGCCCTTGAGCGGGGAATTGCCGAAGGTCGCCGAGACCGTGACAAAGGCCAGCACCATCAGCGCGAAATAATCCTCAGGGCCAAACTGAACGGCAAATTTCACCATCCACGGCGCAAGAAAGGCGATGCCGAAGGTGGCCAGCGTGCCGGCCACGAACGATCCGATGGCGGCCGTGGCCAGCGCCGGCCCGGCGCGGCCGCTCTTGGCCATCTTCGAGCCTTCCAGCGATGTCGCCATCGAGGCGCTTTCGCCGGGCGTGTTGATCAGGATCGAGGTGGTCGAGCCGCCATACATCGCCCCGTAATAGATGCCGGCGAACATGATGAGCGAGCCGGACGGATCGAGCTTGAACGTCACCGGCAGCAGCAGCGCCACCGTCACCGCCGGGCCGATGCCGGGCAGCACGCCGACCGCGGTGCCAAGCAGCACGCCGAGGCTGGCATACATCAGCTTGTGGAAGGTCAGGGCAACAGAAAAGCCCTGCATCAGCGCATGGAACGACTCCATAGCCCCCTCCTCAACCGAACAGCCGCTCGATCGGGCCTTGCGGCAGCGACAGAGCCAGGAGCTTGGAGAACAACAGATAGATCAGGGTGGCCAGAACCACGCCGATGGCCGCATCGGCCATCAGGGCACGCCGGCCAAAGGCATAGGAGGTGACCGTGAACAGCACCGTCATCGCCGGAATGAAGCCGGCACCGCTGCCGATCATCACGGTCAACGTCAGAAAGCCGGCAACCACGATCGCGACCGCGCGCCAGTCGGTGCTTTCGATCTCGAAACGCTCGCCCTTGACTGCCGAGAGCAGCGACAGGACGCCCAGAATCGCAAGGCCGCCGGATATCACCTTCGGCATTGCCGTGGGGCCGACGCCATAGGCAACCGCACGATCGACCGAATAGGTGTCGTAGAACAGCACCCCGGCGACAAACAGCAGGAAAAAGCCGACAATCGCGGCGGAATGATCGCGCCGAACGCGCGGTTGCTGGTCATTCATCGAAAGCCCCCCGATTGCCGGCCAGCACTCTGCTCGCCGGCCGGCACCATACGCCTGACGCGGGCAGCGCCCCCCTGCTGCCCGCGCTGCACTCTCTTACTTGACGAGGCCCACGGCCTTGAGAACGCCCTCGACGCGGGTCTGCTCGGCCTTCAGGAATTCGCCGAACGCCGGCTCGGCCAGATAGGCATCATCCCAGCCGCGCTGCTTGAGAACGTCCTGCCATTCCTTCGACTTGACCATCTTGTCGATGACATCCGACAGCGCCTTCTTCTGATCGGCGCTGATGCCCGGCGCGGCCACGACCGAGCGCCAGTTGATCAGTTCTAGGTTGATGCCCTGCTCGCGCAGCGTCGGCGTCGGGTTGCCGGGCAGCTTGCCGCCGGAGGTGACGGCGATGGCGCGCAGCTTGCCGGCCTTGATCTGGCCCTCGAACTCGCCCCAGCCGGAAATGCCGGCGGTCACGCGGTTCGACAGCAGCGCCGCCAGCGCCTCGCCGCCGCCGGCGAAGGGCACGTAATTGACCTTGGAGCCGTCGAGGCCCATCGTTCCGGCGATCAGCGCGGCCAGGATATGATCGACGCCACCGGCCGAGCCGCCGGCGAAGGTCACCTTGGAGATGTCGGCCTTCATCGCATCCGCCAGTTCCTTGGCGTTCTGGATCTTGGACTCGGCAGGAACCACGATCACCAGCGCCTCGGCCGTCAGCCGCGCAATCGGGGTGACCATCGACAGGTTGACCGGCGACTTGTTGGTGATCAGCGAGCCGACCATGACGAAGCCGTTGACCATCAGCTGGTTCGCGTCGCCCTTGGCGGTGTTGACAAACTGGGCGAGGCCGATGGCGCCACCGGCGCCGGGAACGTTGGTGACCTGGATGTTCTTGGCCAGACCCGCCGCAGTCAGCGCCGACTGCATGGAGCGGGCGGTGCCGTCCCAGCCGCCACCGGGCGCGGCCGGCGCCATGATCTTCAGCTCCATCTGTGCGCTGGCGGTCACGACCGAACCAGCCAGCATGGCCGCAGCCATGGCACCCTTGAAGAAGACACGCTTGTTGACAGTCATCCTGGTTTTCCCTCCCGGAAAGAATAGTCGATTATGCGCCAGACACTAGGGAACCCCGGCAGACGAGGCAAGCCTAAAGTCCTAGAGCACTTTCCGACCGGATTGAACCCATTGCGTTTCGCGGGCCGCGTAGCGATCCGGGCGGAGGCTGGCGAAGAGCGTATCCGTCGATACGGCCGAGCCAGCGTCCAAACCGGGCGCCCGCGGCCC
>ERZ761609.2501-NODE-2501-length-13464-cov-8.949661_pt1 | contig 13464 bp, 14 predicted proteins | sample MGYA00511163_ERZ761609 | MGnify/ENA primary metagenome ERZ761609 (study PRJEB28899, sample SAMN02445070) | bioreactor sludge metagenome | biome: EBPR sludge | place: Australia: Brisbane, Thorneside Wastewater Treatment Plant | collected 2011-12-16 ... | reverse complement strand
TGGGTGGTGTACCGACAGTTGTCTACGGATATTTTGCACTGCTATTTGTAACCCCGTTATTACAAATTATTTTTCCGGAATTACCAGGTTTCAATTTACTATCTGCTGGATTGGTAATGGGAATAATGATCATTCCATATGTGAGTTCAATGACTGAGGATGCTATGCGTGCGGTTCCAATGAATCTGCGGGAAGGTTCTTACGCCATGGGTGCTACACGTTTTCAGACATCTATTCGCGTAGTTATGCCAGCAGCGTTTTCTGGGATAGCTGCTGCATATATTTTAGGTATATCGCGTGCTGTTGGTGAAACAATGGTAGTGGCGATTGCCGCTGGAATGCAGCCGAATTTGACATGGAATCCAATGGAGCCAGCGGCAACAATTACAGCTTATATCGTTCAAGTTAGTTTAGGAGATTTGCCGCATGGAAGCATCGGTTACCAGACTATATTCGCTGCTGGTTTGACTTTATTGTTAATAACACTTGTATTTAATATCATTGGACATTTGCTGCGGAAACGATATCGCGAAATTTATTGATGAACTGGAAACGATGTTGATTATTAGCGTTTTGTTGCGATAAATAATTTCTTAAGATGTTTGCTAGTGGAAGTATACGATGAGAAGTGAGAAAAGCCTTGAAGAAATTAGAAGAATCATTAGCCTGCATAAAAGATGGGATTTAATTTTTATGATCACTGGCATTGTTGCGTTAATGATCGCGATAATGACCTTTATGGCTTTATTTGCACATATGTTGATTGATGGTTTACCTCGCTTGTCCTGGGAGTTTTTTACATCATTTCCATCGCGACGCCCAGAGTCTGCCGGGATCTTGTCGGCTTGGGTTGGTACTACTTTGGTTATGCTTGTAACGGCAGCAGCTGCGGTGCCATTGGGGATAGGGTCAGGCATATACTTGGAAGAATACGCCCCCCGGAATTTGTTGACCGAGATCATTGAGATTAATGTCACTAACTTGGCGGGTGTTCCTTCAATCATATATGGTTTGCTTGCATTGGGATTGTTTGTGTATCAACTAGGCTTTGGGCAGAGTATTTTGGCAGCTGGATTAGCTTTGGCGCTATTGATTCTACCGATTGTCATCGTAGCGACACGTGAGGCGATACGATCAATCCCCATTACGATACGAGAGGGAGCCTATGCGTTGGGAGCAACCAAGTGGCAAACAGTTTCGGATCATTTGTTGCCATACTCGGCCGCAGGAATTCTAACAGGAATTATCATTGGTTTGGCTCGAGCGATTGGTGAAACTGCTCCAATTATTACAATTGGAGCATTGACGTTCATAGCTTTTTTGCCTCCATCTCCAGTAAAAAATGAATTTCCATTTGTATCGTTTGAATGGCTCATGGCCCCTTTTACCGTGATGCCAATACAAATGTTTAACTGGGTGTCACGACCAGAGGAAGCTTTTCAGTTGAATGCGGCTGCAGCAGGCCTGGTTTTGGTGATTATGACACTTACCATGAATGGGTTGGCAATTTATTTACGCTACAGAATGCGGAAAAACATTAAGTGGTAAGATGATACATATACATAAAGAAGTTGCAGAATCTGCTCAATATAAATCTGAAGTAAAGAGCCTCAGTTTTTACTATGGGGAATTTAATGCGCTTAAAAATATTGATATGGTGTTGCATGATAAAAAAATTACAGCGCTGATTGGCCCATCTGGATGCGGTAAGTCAACATTCTTGAGATGCTTTAATCGCATGCATGATCTGTATCCAGGTAATCGCTATGATGGTGAAATAATTTTGCACCCTGATGATGTAAATATTTTAGCCTCGAATGTTGATCCGATTGAAGTACGGATGAGAATAAGTATGGTGTTCCAAAAGCCAAATCCATTTCCTAAATCAATTTATGAGAATGTAGCTTATGGATTGCGTGTAAGAGGGATTAAACAGCGAGCAATTCTAGATGAAAAAGTAGAGATAGCTTTACGCAATTCGGCGTTATGGGATGAGGTCAAGGATCGTTTGCACAATCTTGCTTTTAACCTCTCAGGAGGACAGCAACAGAGACTTTGTATTGCCCGTGCGCTAGCAACGGATCCGGAGATTCTGCTATTTGATGAGCCAACCTCTGCGCTTGATCCCATAGCGACGGCTAGTATTGAAGAGTTAATTACCGACTTAAAGACTAAAGTTACTATACTTATCGTTACTCACAATATGCAGCAAGCGGCGAGAGTGTCGGATTACACGGCTTATATGTATTTAGGTGAATTAATTGAGTTTAATGTAACAGATACAATATTTATCAAACCTAAGAATAAGCAAACTGAAGATTATATTACTGGTCGTTTTGGTTAATGAATGGCAATTGTCTAAATAATTAATCGAGCTTTTTCAATTTGTTGCCGGTTTAATTCCTGGTTTCAGAAATAGATTTTTTGTCTATCTAGATTGCACATGCGACCTTTTATTTTCCCACATATCAGATAAAAATCTACATAATGCATGAAATATATCATGAGTGGTGCTGATGTTGTGTAATTGACTTGATAAAGAATCAAGGGTAGCATCGCCCATTTCGGAAAGTTGGAGTTAGAAGCAAGATGCGTAAAAAGATGGTTGTTGGTAACTGGAAGATGCACGGTAATTTGTTAGAGAATAAACAGTTACTTGATGAGCTAATTTCTGGTTTGAATGGATTGCACGAAGATCTTGTTGCGGTTTGTGTGCCTTATCTCTATCTACCATCTGTACAAAATCAGTTGCAGAATTCGAGTATAGCTTGGGGCGCTCAGAACGTGAGTCAATATAAAAAGGGCGCATATACAGGAGAAGTTTCGGCATCAATGTTGAGTGATTTTCGGTGTCAATATGTTATTGTAGGGCATTCGGAGAGAAGAATACTATTTGATGAAGATAATAATGTGGTCGCAGAAAAGTTTGTGGCAGCTCAAAACGCCGGAATAACTCCAATTTTATGCGTTGGAGAAACACTGGAACAACGTGAAGCTAATAATACTGAACAAGTCATTGAGCAGCAATTAATGTCGGTCATTAATTTGGCAGGAATCGAGTCGCTTAACAAGGCCGTTATCGCCTATGAACCGGTCTGGGCTATTGGAACGGGTGTGACTGCATCACCAGAGCAGGCGCAAGATGTGCATGCATTTATCAGAGAAGGCTTGGCTAGGCAGAATTTGAATGTGGCAAATCAGGTGACTATTCTCTACGGAGGGAGTGTTAAAGGCAATAATGCATCTGAGCTATTTGCTATGCCAGATATTGATGGTGGCCTAATAGGTGGCGCTTCGCTTATTGCAAATGATTTTATAGCAATTTGTCGCGCATTACGTCATTAAATTTTTCGGAGTATAACGTTGGAAATCTTGGTTTGGGCTGCGCATGTTTCGCTAGCGATTGTATTAATAGTTTTGGTATTATTGCAGCATGGTAAAGGCGCAGATATGGGGGCTGCATTTGGCAGCGGTTCAGCAGGCAGCTTGTTTGGAGCAAGTGGTTCAGCTACTTTCTTGAGTCGTGCTACAAGCTTTGTTGCGGCAATGTTTTTTGTCACGAGCTTGAGCTTAGCCTATTTCTCGATGAATCAAACCTCGGGAGGAAGTGTGATGGGTAGTATCATGGATGGCGTGGACGAGACTGAGAGTGCCGCAGTGACAGAGATAAATGGATCATCGACTTCTGAACTTGATCGCAATGTGCCTGAAGATGAAGGCAGCTCAATAGTTAACAAGATACCTGAGTAACCTTCGACGCTGGAATTAATTAGTGTAGAAGCTTGATGGTAAGATAGAGCATGGTTTTGCCGCCGATGTGGTGGAATTGGTAGACACGCCGTCTTGAGGGGGCGGTGGCGAAAGCTGTGCGAGTTCGAGTCTCGCCGTCGGCACCATGTGTAGTATATAGTAGTCGATTCTCTTTAAACTCTAACGTATAAATTTAAAATGCTTGAGAACTATTTTCCGATACTATTGTTTCTTATTGTTGGCTTTCTGGTAGGAGTTGTGCCTATGCTTTGCGGATGGCTGCTTGCACCCAACAATCCAGATAGCGAAAAGCTTTCACCCTATGAGTGCGGATTTGAGGCTTTTGAAGATGCGCGAATGAAGTTTGATGTGCGCTACTATTTGGTGGCAATATTGTTTATCTTATTTGATCTGGAAATTGCGTTTCTTTTTCCATGGGCGATAGTTCTGGATGAAATTGGATTGTTTGGATTTGTTGCAATGATGATTTTTCTAAGCATCTTGGTGGTGGGATTTATTTACGAATGGATGAAGGGTGCTTTAGAATGGGATTAATGTTATGGGTATAGAAGGAACACTTGAAAAGGGCTTTGTTACTACTAGCTTGGATTCGATTATCAATTGGGGGCGAACCGGCTCTATGTGGCCAATGACCTTCGGATTGGCATGTTGTGCGGTTGAAATGATGGAAACAGGAGCTGCGCGTTATGATCTCGATCGTTTTGGAATAGTGTTTCGCCCAAGTCCACGTCAATCGGATGTTATGATTGTTGCTGGAACATTATGTAATAAAATGGCGCCCGCCTTGCGTAAGGTCTATGATCAAATGGCTGAGCCCCGGTGGGTGATATCGATGGGGTCATGCGCGAATGGGGGCGGATATTATCATTATTCTTATTCAGTGGTTCGTGGGTGTGATCGCATAGTACCGGTTGATATTTATGTGCCTGGTTGCCCGCCAACAGCAGAAGCTTTGTTGTATGGCATCATTCAGCTGCAAAATAAGATTAACCGTACTAACACAATCGCGCGCTAAATCTTAATAGTATGTCTACTACTCAACAAGAAACTCTTGCTGCAGCGCTGCAAAAATTGCTGCAGACTAAATTAATTGCTCTGCAAGTACAGCGGGGTGAGTTAACCATCGTAGTAAATGCCGAGGATATTCTGGGAGTCAGTAAAGTATTGCGCGATGACTCGGCACTTATGTTCGATATGTTGATTGATTTGTGCGGGATAGATTATTTAACTTATGGCGATGATCTGTCAGTTAAATACGGTTTGAGAAATAGACGTTTTGCAGTAATTTATCATTTGTTATCGGTCGAGCGGAATCAAAGGTTACGTGTTCGAGTTTTGGCGGAGAATAATGAATTTCCTGTGGTGCATTCAGTCACCGAAATATGGCCTGCTGCTAATTGGTTTGAGCGTGAGGCGTTTGATCTCTACGGTATCGTTTTTGCCGGTCACCCGGATTTGCGTCGTATATTGACTGATTATGGATTTATCGGAAACCCTTTTCGCAAGGATTTTCCGATAACCGGGCATGTTGAGATGCGGTATGATGAACAGCAGAGGCGCGTTATTTATCAACCGGTTAGTATTGATCCGCGAGAAATAACGCCACTCGTGATACGTGAAGAGCACTATGGCGATAGTGAGTCTTCATGATCTTATTTTAAATTGTGTTTTTAAAGGATTTTCAAGCAAGAAGTAAGTTATGGCTGAAATACGTAATTACACTATGAATTTTGGACCACAGCACCCGGCAGCTCATGGTGTGCTTCGATTGGTTCTGGAATTAGATGGAGAAGTTGTTCGACGTGCAGATCCGCATATTGGGTTGTTGCATCGTGCGACGGAGAAGTTGGCAGAAAATAAAACATACATTCAATCAGTTCCTTATATGGATCGATTAGATTATGTTTCTATGATGGTCAACGAGCATGCTTATGTGATGGCCATAGAGAAGCTGCTGCAAGTTGAAGTGCCCATTAGAGCGCAATATATACGTGTAATGTTTGATGAAATTACTCGTATTTTAAATCACTTGCTTTGGATTGGCGCACATGCTCTTGATGTTGGAGCTATGACCATGTTTCTTTATGCTTTCCGCGAAAGAGAAGACTTGATGGATTGCTATGAGGCAGTATCAGGTGCTCGAATGCATGCGGCTTATTACCGCCCTGGCGGAGTATACCGAGACTTACCGGATTCCATGCCTAAGTATCAGTCTTCGAAAGTTCATAGCGAAAAGCAGACTCGTATACGGAATGAAAATAGAGAAGGTTCCTTGTTGGACTTTATTGAGGATTTTACAAATCGTTTTCCAACTTATGTCGATGAATATGAAACTTTGTTGACGGATAATAGAATTTGGAAGCAGCGTTTGGTTGATATTGGTGTTGTTTCTCCTGAGCGTGCTAAAGCGTTGGGATTTACTGGCCCGATGTTGCGGGGGTCAGGGGTGGAATGGGATTTGAGGAAGAAACAGTCGTATGAGGTTTATGATCGTCTTGAATTTGACATACCGGTTGGAGTAAATGGTGATTGTTATGATCGATACTTAATACGTATGGAGGAGTTTCGTCAGTCAAATCGTATTATTAAACAGTGTGTCGACTGGTTGCGTAAGAATCCAGGGCCGGTCATTACTGATAATCATAAGGTTGCGCCACCATCGCGTGTTACGATGAAACAAAACATGGAAGAAATGATTCATCATTTCAAGTTGTTTACAGAGGGCTTTCATGTACCACCGGGTGAGGCTTATGTTGCTGTTGAGCATCCTAAAGGCGAGTTTGGTATTTATATGGTATCTAATGGTGCCAATAAACCGTATCGACTGAAAATACGTGCACCTGGTTTTGCACATTTGGCCGCTTTAGATGAAATGTCCAGAGGACATATGATTTCCGATGTGGTCGCGATTATTGGTACGCAAGATATAGTATTTGGTGAGATAGATAGATAACGATGTTAAGTGCTGAATCTCTTAAAAGAATAGATCGTGAGATCGCTAAGTATCCGGTTGACCGAAAACAATCGGCCGTAATGTCGGCGCTCGCAATCGCGCAAGAGGAAAAAGGCTGGTTAGCCAATGAAACAATGAATTTTGTGGCTGAATATTTAGGTATGCCGCCAATCGCGGTTTACGAGGTAGCTACTTTTTATAATATGTACAATCTGGAACCTGCAGGTAAGTACAAAATAACAATATGTACTAACTTGCCTTGTGCTTTATCGGGTAGTAATGACAGTGCAAAATATATAAAACAAAAGTTAGGCATTGAATTCAATCAAACAACACCAGATGGAAAATTTACGCTAAAAGAAGGTGAGTGTTTTGGAGCTTGTGGGGATGCCCCGGTCTTGTTGGTGAATAATAAGCGTATGTGTAGTTTTATGTCTGAAGAAATGATCGATAAATTGCTGAAGGAACTGGACCAATGAATCAGTATCCTCAGACTTTAATGAATGGAGTTGATCCATCTGATTCCGGGAATTGGCGGCTTGGGAGCTATGAGAAACGTGAAGGATATGCGGCTCTAAAGAAAATATTAGCAAAAAAAATAACTCCTGAAGAAGTTATTGAGGAAGTTAAGAAGTCAGCACTGCGTGGTCGTGGTGGAGCAGGATTTCCTACAGGCTTGAAATGGAGCTTCATGCCTAAAGGCTATGAAGGTGATAAGTATATAGTCTGCAATTCAGATGAAGGGGAGCCGGGAACTTTTAAGGATCGTGATATTTTACGATATAACCCCCATATTCTGATCGAAGGTATGATAATAGCGGCGTATGCAATGGGCGTAAAAGCGGGTTATAACTATATCCATGGAGAGATATGGGAAACATACGAACGGATGGAGGAAGCCGTAGAGGAGGCACGAGCGGCTGGTTATCTCGGAAATAATATTCTAGGCTCAGTGTTTAGTTTTCAACTATATAATCATCATGGATATGGTGCTTATATCTGTGGAGAAGAGACGGCATTGTTAGAATCGATAGAGGGCAAGAAGGGTCAACCGCGCTTTAAGCCGCCTTTTCCTGCTAATTACGGTCTTTATGGAAAGCCGACGACTATTAATAATACTGAGACATTTGCTTCGGTTCCTTGGATAATCCGTAACAGCGGGGAGAAGTATCTTCAACTTGGTAAACCCAACAATGGCGGTACAAAAATATTTTCAGTATCAGGTCACGTCAATAAGCCTGGAAATTATGAAATACCACTCGGTACATCCTTTGCAAAATTATTGGAATTGGCCGGCGGCATGCGCGGAGGAAGAAAGCTGAAAGGATGTATACCCGGAGGATCATCAATGCCGGTATTGCCCGGTGATATCATGATGCAAACAGATATGGATTATGATTCCATCGCTAAAGCAGGATCGATGCTTGGTTCAGGTGCTGTTATCATCATGGATGAGACGACTTGTATGGTAAGAGCGTTGGAACGTCTGTCCTACTTTTATTATGAGGAATCCTGCGGACAATGCACACCTTGCAGAGAAGGGACTGGTTGGCTTTATCGCATTATCAATCGCATTGAACATGGTAAGGGTCGGTCTGAAGATCTTGATCTTCTGGATAATATCGCTGACAACATACAAGGACGAACCATTTGCGCCTTGGGGGATGCCGCGGCTATGCCTGTTCGAGCTATGCTTCAACATTTTCGTGACGAGTTTGTTTACCATATAGAACATAAAAAATGTATGGTTTAACTATTAGTAACTTAATAATTAAGAGCGCGTCAATTCAATTATTCGTGATTAACACAAGAATTTTAACTGATGGTCAATATAGAAATCGACGGTAAGCAAGTATCTGTACCCAAGGGGAGCACCATTATGGATGGTGCAAAGCAAGTTGGTATATACATTCCACATTTCTGTTATCACAAAAAATTATCTATTGCTGCTAATTGTCGTATGTGTTTGGTGCAAGTAGAAAAAGCACCAAAGCCATTGCCAGCTTGTGCAACACCAGTGATGGATGGAATGAAGGTATATACGCATTCGCAGCAAGCCGTGACCGCACAAAAAGGTGTAATGGAGTTTTTGCTAATTAATCACCCGCTGGATTGCCCTATTTGTGACCAAGGTGGTGAGTGCCAATTACAAGATCTGGCTGTGGGATATGGTTCGAGTGGATCAAGGTACTCCGAAGCGAAGCGAGTAGTTGTTAACAAGAATTTGGGGCCATTGATATCAACAGATATGACGCGTTGTATACACTGCACACGCTGCGTTCGTTTTGGTCAGGAAATTGCCGGGATTATGGAGCTTGGTATGGCTGGGCGTGGCGAGCATTCGGAAATACTTGCGTTTGTCGGTAAAACAGTTGATTCTGAATTGTCGGGTAATGTGATTGACCTTTGTCCCGTTGGAGCGTTAGTCAGTAAGCCATTTCGTTATTCGGCCCGAACATGGGAGTTATCGCGTAGAAAATCAATTAGTCCACATTGTGGTTTAGGGTCGAATCTTGTTGTTCAAGTTAAACAAAATCGTGTGATGCGAGTGCTTCCTCGAGACAATGAGGAAATTAATGAGTGCTGGTTATCTGATAAAGACCGGTTTTCCTATGAAGGATTGAATTCTGAAGACAGATTGACACATCCTTTGATCAAACGTGATGGTGAATGGTTTGAGTGTGGCTGGCAAGAAGCCCTGGAATTCACAGCCAGTGCGCTTCAGGCAATAAAAAATCAATATGGTGCAAATAAAATTGCTGCATTAGGATCTGCGCATAGCACTATGGAAGAGCTTTATTTGTTACAAAAATTGTTGCGAAGCTTGGGTAGTAGTAATATTGATCATCGTCTGCGTCAATCCGACTTTAGTGCAGACAAGAAAATGCGGGGTGTTCCATGGCTAGGTACTAGCATTGCAGATATTTCGCAACTAAAGTCAGTTCTAATTATTGGCAGTACACTACGTAAAGATCATCCGCTCATAGCACAACGCTTGCGACAGGCTGTTAAGAATGGCATGGAAATGAATATTGTAAACCCGGTAGACGATGATCTGCTAGTTAATGTTGCAAACAAAACAATCATTGCTCCGAGTTTAATGGTCAGGGCTTTGGCTGAAATTCTAAAAGCTGTGGTTGAGATAAAAGGAATAGAGCAAACGGATGAGTTGAAGCCAATCCTTAGTTCCTTGGGTGCTCCAAATACAATTAGTACCGCTATTGCATCTAGCTTGATTGAAAGTACACCGGCTGCAATTTATTTGGGTAATATTGCGCAACACCATCCTGATTATGCGAAGTTAAGCTGGCTGGCCGGATTGATTGCTAAGATAAGCGGTGCAAGCTATGGCGTATTGGGTGAGGCTGCCAATAGTGTAGGCGCTTATCTGGCCGGTGCGATACCGGAAATTAACTCCACAGTTACAGCATTTTCAGTTTCTGAAAGACCGAATCATATAGAATGTGGATTGAACGCTGCTCAAATATTTGGATTCGGCAATGAGCGAACAGATGAAAGATGCAGCGCTTTCATATTAATGAATGCAGAGCCGGAATATGATTCTTATAATTCGCAACAAGCAACAGAAACAATTAGAACGAGTAAGTTTGTGGTGTCATTAAGTGCTTACCAAGGAAATGCTAAAGATTATGCGGATGTGTTACTGCCAATCGCGCCATTTACTGAAACATCAGGAACCTATGTTAATACAGAAGGCAGGGTGCAGAGTTTTAATGGAGTGGTTTCACCATTAGGCGAAGCTAGACCTGCATGGAAGGTATTGCGTGTACTAGCTAATTTGCTAGAGCTGGATCAATTCGAATATGAAACGACAGAGCAAATACGTGCAGAGTTTTTTCCTAGTGGGTTTGAGATTAACCGGTATTTGAACAATAGCCTAGAAAATTTTGAAGCTGCCATTTCGATAGCTGAAAAAGAAGGTATTGAGCGTATTGGAGAAGTGCCGATTTATCAGGCCGACCCAATTGTTCGTAGAGCTGAATCTCTACAAGCTACACACGATGCTGAACCGCCCAAAGTCTGGATGACGGGTGGGATGTTGGAAAATTTAGGTATTGCCGTAGGTGATAAAATAAAAGTTAAGCAAGGTGAAGGACTGGTGCAGCTTGAAGCTGGGCTAGATGAAAAATTACCGTCTAATTGTGTTCGTATCGCGTGTGCACATCCTAAAACAGTAGCATTAGGTGCTCTGTTTGGTGAAGTAAAAATAGAGAAATTGTGATGGCAATGGTTGGAGTTTATTAATGGAGAATATTCAACAACAGTTTGTGGAAATATTGGGTGCTGAATGGGGAGGCATGATGTACTCATTAGCTTCAAACATGACATTTATTTTTGCCATTGTTGTTCCATTGTTATTGGGTGTAGCGTACCTTACTTTTGCAGAACGTAAGATAATCGCTTACATGCAAATTCGTGTAGGTCCGAATAGAGTAACTTTTTTTGGTATACCCTGGTTACGCGGTTGGGGGCAGCCGATTGCCGATGCAGTGAAGGCAATCATGAAGGAAATCATAATTCCGACAAGCGCGAATAAATTTCTTTTTATTCTAGCCCCGGTGCTGACCATCATGCCGGCATTGGCTGCTTGGGCAGTAATTCCTTTTTCGCCTGAGCTCGTACTTGCGGATATCAACGCCGGATTGCTTTATATTCTGGCAATGACATCTATGGGTATATACGGCATCATTATCGCGGGTTGGGCATCCAACTCTAAATATGCTTTCATAGGTGCCATGCGTTCAGCTGCGCAAGTAGTTTCGTATGAGCTGGCAATGGGGTTTGCTTTAGTATGTGTTTTGATGATGTCACAAAGTTTAAATTTGGGTGATATTGTGAATGGCCAGCAAGGCGGTAGTTTGTTAAATTGGTATTTGATTCCATTGTTTCCGATGTTTCTGGTTTATTTAATTTCAGGCGTGGCTGAAACAAATCGTGCGCCATTTGACGTCGCTGAAGGTGAATCAGAAATTGTTGCAGGCTTTCATGTTGATTATTCAGGTATGGCTTTTACCGTATTTTTTCTGGCCGAATATTCCAATATGATATTGGTAGCAGCATTAACGTCTATTATGTTTTTGGGGGGGTGGTTGCCGCCGATTGATATTGCACCATTTACATTGATACCTGGTTTTATTTGGCTATTACTAAAGATTGCATTTATTTTGTTCTTTTTTCTTTGGTTTCGTGCCACCTTTCCGCGATATCGCTATGATCAAATTATGAGATTAGGCTGGAAAATATTTATTCCTATAACACTCGTATGGATTGTTTTATTAGGCGCAATAATGCAGTTGCCCGAATCAATTCGAAATGCGTTTCCGTTAAACATCTGGTTTTAAAATTGAGAGAATACAATGGATCGTATCAAAAAATTTTTTAGTACTTTTTTATTGTTTGAGTTGTTAAAAGGTATGGCAGTAACTGGAAAATACTTTTTTAAGCCAAAGGTAACTATACATTATCCAGAAGAAAAAACCCCTCAATCACCGCGCTTTCGTGGTTTGCATGCATTACGTCGTTATCCAAACGGAGAAGAACGCTGTATTGCTTGCAAATTATGTGAAGCTGTTTGTCCTGCTATGGCGATAACCATAGAATCAGAACAACGTGCGGATGGCACGCGACGGACCACACGTTACGATATTGATTTAAGTAAATGTATTTTTTGTGGTTTCTGTGAAGAATCCTGTCCGGTTGATTCAATTGTTGAAACGCGCATATTGGAGTATCACTGTGAAAAGAGAGAGGATTTTATATATACCAAAGAAATGCTACTGGCAGTGGGAGATCGATATGAAGAGCAGATTGCCAGAGACCGAGAAGCCGATGCACCCTATCGTTGAATCTTGCCGGTAAATACTAATGATTTTTCAAGATATTTTATTTTATTTCTTTTCAATAATACTAATTGCATCAGCGCTCGGTGTAATTGTGGCGCGTAATCCAGTAAATTCGGCTTTATTGCTAGTGTTGTCATTTGTTACATGTGCCGGTCTGTGGTTGTTGTTAGAAGCAGAATTTCTTGCGATTACTCTAGTATTGGTTTATGTCGGTGCTGTCATGGTTTTATTTTTATTTGTAGTGATGATGCTAGATATTAATCTGGATCAGTTACGAGAAGGGTTCTGGAAATGGTTTCCGTTTGGTGCGATGATCGCATTGGTTATAGTGGTAGAGATATCGATGGTGCTGATGGGTAAATATTTTGGATATGAAGAAATGCCTCGACCGGAACCAAAAGGTGCTGATTACAGTAATACGAAGGAATTGGGGCGGTTGATTTATACTGAGTATGTGTATGCGTTTGAATTAGCGGCTGTACTTTTGCTGGTTGCTATGGTTGCGGCGATAGCGTTAACACTGCGTCATCGTGAGGATAAGAAATCTACGAATCCGTTTGAACAAGTCAAAGTAAAAAAAGAGGACAGAATTCGTATAGTGACCATGTCGACGGAAAAAAAGGAATGAACAAGTGTACATACTTATTTCTGTTTGATGACTATTAAAATATAAAAGAGGCAGCCTTTGATTTCATTATCTCATTACCTTGTACTCGGTGCGATACTATTTGCGATTGGATTGGTCGGTATTTTTCTGAATCGAAAAAATGTCATTATTATATTGATGTCAATCGAATTGATGCTGCTGGCGGTGAATATGAACTTTGTTGCTTTTTCGCACTACTTGCAAGATATATCAGGACAAATTTTTGTATT
>ERZ761609.2498-NODE-2498-length-13493-cov-10.109094_pt1 | contig 13493 bp, 12 predicted proteins | sample MGYA00511163_ERZ761609 | MGnify/ENA primary metagenome ERZ761609 (study PRJEB28899, sample SAMN02445070) | bioreactor sludge metagenome | biome: EBPR sludge | place: Australia: Brisbane, Thorneside Wastewater Treatment Plant | collected 2011-12-16 ... | reverse complement strand
GCCGGCAGTTGATCTGCGTCGATTATACCGTAATTGACCGCCTGCACCTAACGCGCTGCCTGCGCTCAGCCGCCGCCGTAAAACGCAAAACAAAAAGCACCGATGGCTCGGTGCTTTTTTGGATGAAACGTAGTGCAGCGGGTGGCGTTAGTTCAGGCGGCTGGCGGCCGAACCGAGGTTCGAGCGCACGCTGCCGTCGACCACGCGGTCACCGGAGCGGATCACGAGACCGCCCAGGATGGCCGGGTCAACCTTGAAGCTGACGCTGCCGGCCGAGGTCAGTTCCTGCTTGACCTTGCCCTGCTCGGCGGCATCCAGGGGCATCGCGCTGATGACGGTCACGTCACCGCTGAGCGCCTTGGCACCGGCCGGAACGCGGGTCAGGAAGTCCGTGACCAGTTCCTTCTGGCGCTTCTCATCGAGCGACGCACCGATCAGGCGCTCGGCCAGCGCCACCGAGATGGCGACGACCTGGCCGCGGACGCCCGACAGTTCGGCGTCACGCTCGGTCTGCGCCGACAGGCGGGCATCTTCGCGGATCTTGTCCGCTTCGCTGCGCGCATCGGTCTCGATGTTCTTGGCGACTTCTTCGCCGCGGCCGCTGGCAGCAGCCACGATCTGGTTGGCTTCGGCGCGGGCCTGAGCCAGAATCTTCTCGGCCTCGGTTTCGGCGTTGCGACGGGCATTGGCCGCCGCCGCCGCATCCTCAAGACCCTTCTGGATCTTGGCACCGCGGGCTTCGAGCATGTTCAGCGCCGGACGCAGCAGGAGCGTACCCAGCAGCAGCAGGATCAACCCGAAGTTGATGAACTGCGCGACCATGACGCCGAGGTTGATACCCAGCTTGCTCAGCGGGTCGTCGGCTACTTCCGCCGCGAAGGCGGGCGATACCGACAGGGCCAGCGTGGACAGCAGGGTCAGAATAACGATCGTCTTCGTATTTGTTCGCATATCTTACTCCTTACGGCGCAAAAAATATGCGACTAAAGCACGAACAGGATGATGAGCGCGACCACCAAAGCGTAAATCGCGATAGCTTCGGTAAACACGATAGCCAGAATCATGTTGGTCTGGATCGTGCCGGCAGCGTCGGGGTTGCGGCCGATGGCCTGCATCGCACCCTGCGCCAGCAGACCAATGCCGATGCCCGGGCCGAACGCGCCGACCATCGCCAGACCTGCACCAATTGCCTTCAAACCGATTTCGAGCGAACCTTCAACCATGAGTTGTCATTACCTCCATTGATCTGACAATTTGTTCGTTGCGCCAAGGATTAGTGGTCGTGTGCGTGTTCGTGATCGTCGCCATGGTGACTTTCCATAGCCTGCGCGGCGAACACGGTAAAGAGAACGGAGAACACGAGCGCCTGCACCGTACCGATGACCAGTTCCAGCCCGTAGATGATGCCCGGCAGCAGCAGCGACACAAGGAACATGATCGCCAGCAGCGCCACACCACCTGCAAACAGGTTACCGAACAAACGGAAGGCAAGACTGATGATCTTACCGAGCTCCGAGATGATTTCGATCAACCCGACGACAAAGTCAATCGCGCCAAGCGGTTTCTTGCCGAGATTGCCGAGCGCCGTGATGTTGACGAACTTCTCAAAATACGCCGGCCCGAGCGCGTAGACACCGTAAGCCTGGACCATGACCACGGCGAAGACCGCCAGCATGATCGTCAGACTCAGGTCGGTGGCTGGACCGCGGACAAACGGCGTAATGTGGAACACGAAGGGCACGACACCCTGGTTGAGCTGCGCTTCGGTGAGCGCAATGGTCGCGCCGGGGTACTGGATGCGCGTCAGGGCCAGGTTGCGGTCAGCGATCAGTTGATCGCGCTGCGCCTGCAGATCCGCAAGCGAGACGGTGCCGGCTTCCGCAACCGCAGCGTCTGCGCTGTGATCGTCAGCCGGGGCTTCTTCCAGCGCAGCGATCTGCGCGTCAAGCGCGCCAAGCTGGCTGTTGAGGCTTCCCGCCGAATCGACACTCGCGGCGCGGACGTTCGCCCGTGCGAGGTTGCGTTCCGCCAGTGCCACAGCTTCTTCGAGCGCCAGCAGTTCTTCCTGCTGTTCGGCGGTCGGCGTTTCGCCCAGCGTCGCGCGGAAGTTCTCCAGCTCGATGTTGGCATCCGACACGGCGACTTCGGCGGCCGAGAGGTCGGCGCGCGCCTGATCGAGTGTCACGCTGCCATCGAGGCGGTCGTACTCATGGTACTTGAAGTACTCGTTACAGGCCGCTTCCATCTCCGCCGTCTGGGAAGTACCCGCGTCGAGCGGGGTATCCACCCACAGGCGGTAGGACGTATCCGTCCAGCCCTCGATCATCGCGTAACCCTTGGTGCCGGCATAGGCGCAGTGCATCTTGCCCACGCTTTCAACACCCGGGAACAGTTTCAACAAGTTGGCGGCCAGCAGGAAGAAGAAGATCGTGCCGGCGATCATCCACATACCCGGGGTCGTCCGCAGGCGGGTGCCGCCGACGCCCTTCAGGAAGTTGTAGATCATTTCGACAACGACTTCGACCAGCGCCTGAAGCTTGTTCGGGACTTCCTTGCGCCAGCCCTTCGACGCAAACCAGCCCATGGCGATGAAGAGGATCACCATGATGTCAGCGAGAATGGTACCGATGATGGTGTTCGTCAGATTGAGGCCGAAAAAGGCATTCTCAGCGACAACTTCCGCCGGAACCGTGATGACCGGCAGCGCTACCCCCATACCCATGCTTGGGAACCATGCGAATGAGACCAGCGCGCAGGCGACTAGAACGCCGACGATCACCAAGAACACTATGAAGCCGCGTCCTCTTACGCCCATGCAACCTCCTTTCCTGTGATACGGGAATCCCCATTAAAACCCATCAAAACCTACTTTCTGCCCTGCGTTGTTCGCAATCTCTCGCTATTGAACTCGCTTACCCGGCGGTGTCCTGATCGGTGTGATCGGGGTCGTCCGCGGCCATGGGCGGCGGCTTGATCCGACTCACCGCTCCGAGCGCGATCCGCAGCATCAGGTACAGACTGACGGGCATGCTCAGAACCAGTAGACCGATTGTAAAGGGGCCGCGTTGACCGACCAGCGAGTCGAGCCACAAGCCTAGAAACAGCGCTGCAATCACAATCACCAGCGTGACACAGCCTGCCTGCCCCCCGAGAGCCGCATACGAAAGGTTCTGTGCGCGCGTCTTGGCGGGCGTCGATTTATGCTTCATGGCATTAGCAAAACAGCGCTGTGCAGTTTATCACAAACCCATAGCGATTGCTATGTCGTTGTCTGCGCGGCGCTGTTTCTTTCACAAACCTTAAGATAAGAGCGATGCCGCGCCTGCGGTCGCCCAATCGTAGATCGCCTGCGGGATCACGCCCAGCAGCAGCACCACCACCGACGTCGCCGCCAGCGTCCACGCGTACGGCATGCTCATCTGGATCGGCTTGTCCTCGTCGGCGCTGCGATCAACGTACATGACCTTGATCACCACCAGATAGTAGTACAGCGCGACGATCGAGTTGATCACACCCACCAGCGCCAGCCACACCAGACCGGCGTCAACGGCGGCGTTGAACAGGAAGAACTTGCCGAAGAAGCCCGCCGCCGGGGGGATGCCCGCCAGCGACAGGAAGGCGATGGTCATGGCAAGCGCCACCCACGGGTTGCGCCGGCTCAGTCCGGCCAGATCGCTGATGTTCTCGCTGCCCGTCTGCTCGCTGAAGATGACGATCACGCCGAAGGCCAGCAGGTTGGTGAAGGTGTACATAAACAGGTAGAAGGCGACCGCGGCGACGCCCTGCGTTGACCCCGACTGGAGCGCGGCCACGCCGATCAGCGTGTAGCCGGCCTGCGCGATCGACGAATACGCCAGCAGACGCTTGAGGTTGCGCTGCGACAGCGCCAGCACGTTACCCAGCGTCATGCTCAGGACGGCGGCGACAGCCACGAACAGGATCCAGTAGTCCTGCACAGCCACGTCACCAATTACCATCGTCGACGGGAAGACTGCGAGCAGGAAGCGGATCAGCAGCGCAAAGCTGGCAGCCTTGCTGGCGACGCTCACATAACCGGTGACCGTGGCCGGCGCGCCTTCGTAGACGTCCGGCGTCCAGAAGTGGAACGGCACGGCGCTGATTTTGAAACCGAAGCCGACGAACACCAGCACCAGCGCGATCAGCACCGGCGCGATGTTCTCAAGGAAGGCCTGACTCCCGAGGAAGTCAGCGATCATGTAGATGTTGGTGTGGCCGCTGAAGCCATACAGCAGGCTGAAGCCGTACAGCAGGATGGCCGACGAGAACGAGCCGAACAGGAAGTACTTCAGGCTGCTCTCGCTGGAACGGCGGTCATCGCGCTTGAAGGCGGTCAGGATGTACAGCGGGATCGTCACGGTTTCGAGCGCCACGAAAATCATGATCAGGTCGGCCGAGGCGCTCAAGAGCGCCGCACCGAGCGTCGCGACCACAATGATCAGGTAGAACTCACCGCGCCGCGCCAGCGACGCCGAACCGGTGGCGATCAAACAGGTGATCGCGCCGGCGAGGATGACCGTCACCTTGAAGAACTGCCCGAGCGCGTCGTGACGGATCATGCCGCCCCACAGCAGTTCCCCGGGCTGACCGGCCGCCGGCCCCCAGATGATCGGGAACAGCGCGACGATGAACATGCCGAAGGCGGCGATGTACGCGATCAGATGCTTGCGGCTCTCGGCAAGGGGCTTGACGATGCCGATGAAACCGATGTCGGCCGAGAGGACGACGATCGCCAGCACCGCCAGACCGATTTCCGGCATGATGGCCGGCAGGTTGGCTAGAAGATCAAAGGACTGCATAAGCTAGAAGCCCCCTCCAAGCAATGCGACGACGGGACGCATACCGGCCTCGATCATCGGTGACATAATGGCGGGATAGATGCCGATCACGATGAGCGGGATACCGAGCAGCAGCAGGATGATGCGGTCGGTGACGAAGATGTCGCCGACCTCCGGGTATTTCTTGGCGTTGAACTCGCCGAAGAACACCTGTCCGGTGACGCGCAGCACGTAGGCCGCCGTCACCACGATGCCGATCACCGAGATGACCGCCAGCACCGGGAAGTAATTGCTCAGCTCGAAACCACCGATATTAAGCGTGACGTCGGCCGCGCCGAACATGCCCATGAAGATCGGATACTCGGCGATGAAGCCGCTCAGACCCGGCATACCCATGCTGGTCAAGCCGCCGAGGACAAAGGCGAACCCGACCCACGGCATTTTCCTGATGAACCCGCCCAGGCTCGGGATATCGCGGGTGTGCGCCCGGTCATAGACCATGCCGACACAACCGAAGAAGAGCGCCGTCATCGCGCCGTGACTGAACATCTGCAGGCCGGCGCCGGTCAGGCCGGTGATGTTCATGGTTGCAAAGCCCATGCTCACCAGACCCATATGGCTGACCGACGAGAAGCCGATGACGTACTTGAAGTCGCGCTGCCGGAAGGCGATGAACGCCCCCAGCACCACGTTGACGACCGTCAGGAACACGATCCAGGGCAGATGGACTTCCGCGCCCTCCGGCATCAACTGGACACCGGCGCGCAGGGCGGCGTACGCGCCGACCTTCATTAGCACGCCCGCGTGGATCATCGAGACGGCGGTCGGGGCGGCCACGTGACCGTCCGGCGACCAGTTGTGGAAGGGGAACACACCGGCCAGCACGCCAAAGCCGATGAAGATCAGCGGGAACCAGAACTTGGCGAACGTCAGCATGTCGATGCCGAAGTAACCGCCGGCGTCAAACGCGCCAGCCTCAGCCGCCAGCGTAAGCTGTACCATGTCGAAGCTGAAGGTCGGGGCGTCCTCCGCGACGATGCCGGCCTGACCGGCCTGCGCCAGCAGTTCCGCGCCTTCCGGCGTTTGGAAGAAAGCGCTGGCGGTGATCACCATGGCGATCACGCCGACCAGCGCCACCACCGAGCCGATCAGGATGTACAGCGTCAGCTTCATGGCGGCGTATTCACGCAGCTTGACCCAGCCCCAGCCCGCGATCAGCAGGTACATGGGGAAGATCGCCAGTTCGTAGAAGAAGAACAGCAGGAACATGTCGACGGCCACAAATACGCCGTAGACGCCGGCTACCAGCAGCATGAAGAAGGCCATGAACTCGCGGATGCGGTCGATGCGCCACGAGATCAGCACACCGGCGACCGCGACCATGCCGGTCAGCAGCACCATCGGCACGCTCAGACCGTCCACGCCGAGGTGATAGCTGATGCCCAGCGACTCAACCCACGTGAACTTCTCCTCGAAGGCCAGCCCGTTGGCGAACATCTCGGTACCCTTGAGCGCACCATCGGCGCTCATGAGCGCTTCCTGCCCCTCCATGATCGGGGCGACCTGGTTGTTGTACGTGAAGTACACCAGCCCCGACAGCGCCAGCAGCGCGACCGCCGCGGTGATCGATATGCCGCGGATCAGGTCACGCTGTTCATTCTTGATGAACAGAATGACGACACCCGCTATGATCGGCACCCAGATGATCGCGCTTAAAACTGGAAATGAGAACTCTGAAAACATGAGCAACCTATCCTATTTCCGCGTTAGCTAAGCCCGGCCATGATGCGGGTTACCGAGTCGTTAATGACGGGCAGGATCCAGTTCGGGAAGATCCCCGTGATCAGCATCAACACCATCAGCGGCGCAATCGCGATCAGCTCGCGCGGCTCGATTTCCAGATGGTAATCGCGCCAGTGGAGGTTGAACGGCCCGTGCAGCGTCGCGCGGATGCTCTTGAGGATGTACGATCCCGTAAAGAGCAAACCGACCATCGCCGCCATTGTCAGCGCCGTGTAGATCGGCCACGAACCGCGCACGATCAGGAACTCGCCGACGAAACCGTTCAGACCCGGCAGGCCGAGGCTCGCCATGCTGGTGAAGATGAAGATCGCACCGTACACCGGCGCTTTGACCCACAGACCGCCGTACTCGCGCATGTCGCGCGTGTGCGTCTTGTGGTAGATCGCCCCGGCCAGCAAGAACATACCGGCTGAACTGAGGCCGTGATTGAACATCTGAAGCACCGCGCCGTTGGCCGCGATGATCGCGTCCTGCATGCTGCCGGCGTCCCCGCTCATGTACAGCTTGCCGTAGACCGCCGCGAAAGCCGCGATCCCCAGCGCGACGAAGCCCATGTGGTTAACCGAACTGTAGGCCACCAGCCGCTTGATGTCGTTTTGCGCGTAGGCCGCGAACGCTCCGAGCACAATGCCGAGCATCGCCAGGAAGGCGAAGACCCCCGCCCAGTCGAACTGTAAGCCGAACAGGTCGATCTGCGTCACCCAGACATCCGGGAACAACGGGACGACCAGCCGGATCAAGCCGTACGCGCCCAGCTTGAGCATGACGCCGGCCAGCAGCATCGACCCGGCGGTCGGCGCTTCCGAGTGGGCGTCGGGGAGCCACGTGTGGAACGGCCACACCGGCACTTTGATACAGAAAGCGACGAAGAAGCCGATGAAGGCCAGCGTCTTGACCGTGCCGATCGACAGGCCGAGGAACGTGCCTTCCGTACCGTCGAAGCCCGGCCAGAGCGCGGTGATCTCCGGGATGCTGAACGTCCCGGCGGTCAGACCGATGAGCTGGGTCGCCAGCAGCATGCCGAGCGTACCGCCCATCGAGTAGATGAAGAACTTGGTCGAGGCGTATTCGCGCTTCGCGCCGCCCCACTCTTTGATCAGGAAGTAGATCGGGACAAGGCTCAGTTCGTAGAACAGGAAGAAGATCATCATATCCTGCGCGACGAACACACCCATCAGGCCGGTCTCGAAGAACAGGATCAGCGCCAGATGCGCCTTGGCCCGGTCTTCGATCTCCCAGCTAATGAGGACGGCCAGCGGCACCAGGATGCCGGTGAGCAGCACCATCGCCGCGCTGATGCCGTCGATGCCCAGAGTCCAGCGGGCGTTGATCGACGGGAACCACGCCGCGTCAATCGTCGTATTGAAGCCCGGCCCCTGGTAGCTGACGAAGACCGCCACCGCCAGTGCGCCGATCCCGAGGGCGACAATCAGCGCCACCCAGCGGATGAGCGCCTTCATGTGGCCCGGCAGGCCCAGCACCAGCAGCGCGCCCAGCGCCGGGGCGGCGAGGAGTACGGTGAGCGGGTCGAGTCCCAGAACATTAATATCCATAAGTCACGTCCACTCCTAGTTGGCCGCCGCGCCGACTGACACCGCGAAAACCATGCCGATAATGATCGCAAACAGCGCGGCCAGCAGCAGGTAGTTCTGCACGCGCCCGGTCTGGAGTTTGCGGAACCAGCCGCCGAAACGCGCGATCCCCATGGGGATGCCGTCGCCGACGCCGTCGATCAGCCACAGGTTGAAGGTCTTGGCAAGGTCGCCGATCCAGGCCGACACGCGCCCGATCAGGTGCAGGATGCCGTCGATCACGCCGCGGTCGATCATGTCCGCGACGAAGGCCGAGACCGCCTGCGCGGGCTTGATCAGCACGATCTGGTACAGTTCGTCGAAGTAGTACTTGTTCTTGAGGATGCCGTGCATCGGGCCGAGGATGCGCACCAGCGGGTCAGGCTCACCGGCCGTCAGCGGACGGCGGCCGTACATCAGGTAGCCCAGCCCCAGACCGCCCAGCGCGACCGCAAACGACGTCAGCACCGGGATCCAGTCGAACGGCGGCGCGTCGGCGCGCAGTTCAGCGATCAGCGAGTACTTGACGAACTCCTTGAAGACGATACCGTTCGGCGAGAAGATGCCGCCGAGGATCGGGAAGTCCGTGGGTACGCCGACGAATCCGGCGAAGATGGCGAAGAAGGCCAGGATGATCAGCGGGAGCTGCATCGTGATGCTGACGATGCTGCGGCGGCCGCCGAGTCCGGCGTGCTTGGCCGCTTCGGTACGCGGCTCGCCGAGGAAGGTCAGGCACAACTGGCGCGCGGTGTAGAAGGCCGTCAGGAAGGCGGCGATCGCCAGCAGGAAGAACACCAGCGCGTGCGGCCCGAACAGTTCTTTCGTGCCGAGCCACGCGTCAGCGAGGATTTCGTCCTTCGACCAGAAGCCCGCGGTGATCAGCGGGAAACCGGCCAGCGACAGGCCGCCGATCAGGAACGTGATCCACGTCACCGGGATGCGCTTCGACAGGCCGCCCATGTTCATCATGTCCTGCGGGTCGAAGTGGTGGCCGTGATCGTCGTGACCGTGGGCGTCATGCGCGTCGTGGGCTTCAGCCACCGGATGCCCGTGCTCGTCATACATGACGGCGGGGACGGTCTCATGGCCGTGATCGTGTCCGTGTTCGTCGTCGTGATCATGCGCCGCGTGGTGCGCGTGGTGTTCACCGTGCTCCATGGCGTGGATCACCGAACCGGAAGCCATGAACAGCAGCGCCTTGAAGAAGGCATGCGTGATCAGGTGGAAGGCGGCGGCGATGTACGCGCCGATGCCGAGCGCGGCCATCATAAAGCCGAGCTGCGAGATCGTCGAGTAGGCCAGCACGCGCTTGACGTCGTTCTGGGCGACGGCAATCGTCGCGGCAAACAACGCCGTGAACGCGCCGACAACCGCCATCAGCAGCAGCGGCGCGCTAAACTCACCGCTGTGCGGGTGACCGCCCGCCTCCAGCAGCGGATACATACGGATAATGGCGTAAATACCGGCCGACACCATCGCTGCCGCATGGATCATGGCGCTGACGGGCGTCGGGCCTTCCATCGCGTCCGGCAGCCAGACGTGCAGCGGGAACTGCGCGGCCTTGCCGATCGTACCGATGATCAGGAAGATGGCGATGATCGCCGCTGCGCTCGTGCCGGTGAAGATCAGTGCCGGCGTGCTGGCGAGGGCGTCGAGGACTTCCTTGTTATACAGGATTTCGCGGAAGCTGAGCGTGCCCGTGGCGAAGTACAGGTAGGCGATACCCAGCAGCATGACCACGTCGGCAACGCGGGTGGTCATGAAGGCTTTCATGGCCGCGTTATAGGCGCTGCGCTTCTCGAACCAGAAGCCGATCAGCATGTACGAGCACAGACCCATGACTTCCCAGCCGACGAACAGCAGCAGCAGGTTGTCCGCGACCACCAGCGTGAGCATCGCGCCGGCGAACAGCGAGATCAGCGCGAAGAAGCGCGCCTGACGCGGGTCGCTTGCCATGTAGCCGATCGAGTAGATGAAGATCATGGTCACAGCCAGCGGCACCATCACCAGCATGGTGACGGTCAGCGGATCGACCAGCACGCCCATGCGGAAGCTGGTCAGGCCGGTCGCCATCCAGTCGATGCGGTTGGCGAAGATCGTGTCTTCACCGAAGTGGTAGATCCCCATAGCCTGAAAGGCCACGTACCAGCTAATCACCCACGCCCAGATCGCGCCCGCCATGCCGACCACGATGCTGGCGACGCGCCCGAAGTCGGACACGACACCGACCTGCAGACTGCCGTAGGCCGGCGTATAGTGGCCGTACGAGCCGATCTGGTCAGCGGGTGTTGCCTTTCCCCGATTGGTGACGACCGCGATGATCAGGAAGGCCAGCAGCGGGCCTACCGGGATCAACCACGGCAAAATATTCACGTCGGTAAAATCAATCATAAAGACACCTTTTTACCAGCGAAGCAGATCAACGTCGTCGACTTCCACGGAGCGCCAGTTGCGATACACGGCGATGATGATCGCCAGACCGACCGCCGCTTCAGCCGCGGCGACAACCAGCACAAAGGCGGCGAACGCCTGCCCCGCAATTACCGCGCCCCCCGCCGGCGTGAGCTGTTCGCCATAACGCCAGAAGGCCACCAGATTGATGTTCACGGCGTTGAGCATCAGCTCGACGCCCATCAGGATTGCGACCGCGGTCCGGCGCGACATCACCGTGTACATACCGATACAGAACAGCGCCGCGCCTACGGTCAGATACAGCCAGATCGGGATCATTCCTAGTCCTCCTCGCGCGCGATCACGATCGCGCCCACCAGCGCCGCCGTCAGCAGCAGCGAGGCCACCTCGAAGGGCAGCACATACTGGTTACCGTCCACGAGGGAAATGCCGAAGTCGACCGTGGTGGCGACCTCCAGCGGTGCAGTAATCGGATCTGCGTTCCCCCACACCGGCACGATCACGACAAAGAACAGCAGCAGGAACGCGGCCAGCGACACCAGCGCGCTCAGCCACCACTGCTCGTTATAACGCTCACGGATGTTCGTCATGCCCCGGGTGAGCATCACCGCGAAGGTGAACAGGATGCCGACCGCCCCGATGTACACCAGCACCTGCACGGCGGCGAGGAACGGTGCGCTCAACAGGACAAAAAATCCGGCCATCCCGAACAGGCTGACGATGAGCCAGATCACGCCGCGAACCAGATTGCGGTTCATCGCCACACCGAACGCGCCGCCCAGGGTCAACAGCGTGAAGAACCCAAAGGCGAAGGCGTCCGGCGTCAGTTGACCAATTATCATGCGTTCTCCTCCAACGATGTCGCTTACCAGAATTTGAGGGCGCTCCGCCCTCAAATCGTTGAATCCCTAGTCGCCTACTGCCGGAACTGCCGCGCTGCCTGCGGGCTCGTCAGCGGCGAGACGCGCCGCCCGCCCCTGATTGCGCAGCATGACCAGCGTGACCACGGCCATCACGATATTGCCGATGAGCAGCACGACCGTCTGCGGGATGTTGGCGATGAAGTCCGTCGCCAGTTCCGGCGCAGGTGCCAGCCCCGTGTCCTGAATGATGCGCAGCAGCAGCGCCACCACCAGCACGTTGGCAACCGACAGCGGCACGAGGAACTTCCAGTTGAAGTTCATGAGCTGGTCGATGCGCAGGCGCGGCAGCGTGTTGCGGACAAGCAGCGACAGGAAGTACCAGATGCCGGCCTTCCCCAGCAGCCAGACCAGCGCCAGCAGCGGCGCTTCGTAGGCGAACGGCCCGCTCCAGCCGCCGGTGAACAGCACGGCCATCAGGACGCCGTTGGTGAACACATGCATGAATTCGCCCGCGAAGAACATCGCGAATTTCATGCCGGAGTATTCGATATTAAAGCCGGCAATCAGTTCGGATTCCGCTTCGAGCAGGTCGAACGGGGCGCGGCCGGTCTCGGCCTGCGACGAGATGAAGAACAGGAAGGCCGACAGCGGTACCATGAACACGTACCACATGCCCTGCTGCGCTTCGACGATGCCGACGAGGCTCATCGTTCCCGCCAGCATCACCGGCACCAGCAGGCTGAGCGCCAGCGGCACTTCGTAGCTGATCAACTGGGCGACGACGCGGAACGAACCGAGCAGCGCGTACTTATTGTTGCTCGACCAGCCGGCCATCATGACCGACAGCGTGCCGATCGAGGCGACCGCCACGAAGAACAGCGCGCCGATATCGAGATCAGCGCCGACGTGATAGGGCGTGAACGGGATCACCGCCCAGATCAGCAGCACCGACGCCACCATCAGCGGCGGCGCGATGTTGTAGATCAGCTTGTCAGCGCCGGCGGGCGTGATGTTCTCCTTGCCCAGCAGCTTGAGCACGTCCGCGATCGGCTGGATCAAGCCGAAGGGGCCGACGCGGTTGGGGCCGACGCGGTCCTGAATACGGGCGGCGATCTTGCGCTCCACCCAGATCAGCAGGATCGTCACCAGCAGCGGGAAGGTGGCGACCAGCGTCACCCCCAGCGCAATCGTGACGAGGTTCGCCAGCGTCGGATCAGCCCCGGACGCCACCAGACAGCCCGCGGCATTGTTGAAGCATTCCTGACCGGTCAGGCCGCCCAGCGACATGATGCCGCCGCCGACGATCGCCAGCAGAACGACCAGCCCGATAATCTTGGGGAGGATGCGTCTTTGTCCGTTCATAATCTCCTTTATCCCCACTCCAGTGCTTTCTTCGCCCACGCGTAGAACAGCGCGTCGGTCAGCAAGAAGATGAAGATCAAGCCGGCGACGAAGGCAAACATATCCAGCTGGCGGTAAGCGACCGCCCACGGAAACAGCAGAACCATTTCCACATCAAACACGAGGAAGATCAGGCCGTAGATGTAATACTGGACCTTGAACTGCACCCACGTATCGCCCACGGTCTCCAGACCGCACTCATAGGTTGCCGTCTTGATGGCATTGGGCTTGCGCGGGGCCAGCGCCACGCCCAGCACGATCGGCAGCGCGGGCAGTAATGGCGCTAAAACAAAGAACAAGCCAATAAATGCCCATTCAGACAATACATTCATGGAGATAGCTCCCGATGTTCTATTTACAACACGTGGGACTTGCGCCCTTTGTCACAAATACGGCTTAGTATAGCATTCAGGCTATCGTACCGCAATGTTCGAGATCACGTATACAAATGCGCGAATGAGATACCCCGGCGGCAGATTTTATCACAACCCCCCGCGATAACAAACAGAGTCATCGACCAATTTGCGCCCAATTCTGACGGGCTGTGACATAAAAGGACGGCCGCGCGGGCCGTCCTTCTGTCATATCGTGCTGTTGATCCGGGCTTAGTTCCGGCCGCCGCGGTCACCACCGCGACCGCCGCGATC